>JACCDZ011432062.1_pt1 | contig 18047 bp, 20 predicted proteins | sample 7449551 | NCBI WGS metagenome assembly JACCDZ01 (sample SAMN15323452, study PRJNA562643) | freshwater metagenome | isolation source: river surface water | place: USA:Blue River Watershed | collected 2017-08-18
AAATGGCAGAAATCTGCACAGAATTTTTCAGAAGGGTCGTGGTCCTTTCGGGCTATCTCCAAATACTTTCTACTGTTTCCCACAAAGCCTATAATAGCTACAGCGGGAATATACACTCTAGACCCCGAGCCAGCTACAGCGGGAATAGCACTCGAGCAAAGTGTGCGGTGTGCATATATGTGAGGACGCTAGTACTGGATCTTAACCACTGCACAGACACGTTGACTGTTTGGAGGTTCCTGTGGAAATATCTGTGTGCATACACTAGAACAAGCCGCGACAGAACTATATACTAATACTAGTAAACAGTACAGCGGGAATGTAGGTTTACGTTTCTTTACAGTGTTCATCATATATGGATTTATCTAAGTTAGTATGTTGCTACTTAACAGAAGTAGACCTAGCCACTAGGGAAAGGATGTGGCTCTATGTACGAGCCAGTGGAGGATGGATGAGCTACCATCCCTAGGGAACCTTGTTCTATGTACAGCGGGATTCAGCTAGTCCTTTGCTGTTGTTAGATCCACTTATAAGACGTAGACCCGAACTGGATTATCTCTTGTAAATTCGGCTTTGTTCTTCCACCAGCTGTTTAAACTCTTTGTATATGTAGGGATCACGTTCAGCCAAACTGGCGATAAATCCTGCCAAGTATCCAGCCGCATATAGATAAGCAATAGGTCCATCCTTTTTCATATATGGATTGACCTTAGCCACATCTGTGAGTATTTGATTGGCTATTTTACGGTGATACTCTTGGTTCATTGTTGGGTTCGCTCCCTGGCTTCTAGCTTATTTACACTGTCGCTAGCTAGGGCGGCACTTCGTGTAGAGGAGGGTAAAATGGCGCCATTTGATTTTACCGGTTTAAATATCAGTTATATGGAGTGTGGCATGAAGACTGGATATCTTCCTGAATATCATACCTTTCAATATCGTGCTTGGGCACCTTGGCCCAGGATAGAATCCACTCAGTTAGACTGGATCAACAGCTACATGTTGGTGGAGGATTGGCTCAATGAGTTTGTGGGGCCGCATCATAAAATGTGGGCTTGGGATCGTGTGGATCTTGCCATTCAAGGACAGTACTTGGGCGTGGCCTTTGCCCGTGATCCACACAGAGGATTGTTCTTACTGCGCTGGGGTTAGTGGGTATTATTTGCCTTCGTCACCAGGTCTAGGTTGGAATCCAAAACCTGCGGCACGATTATCGCCTCTACGGTAAGCATCTAATCTTCTTTGATAGTCTGCTTCTCTTTGACTTTTCAGTGATGGCAGACCTAACTCTGCTCTTTGACGTTCTTCGGCAGCATCCATTTGATCCTGTGTGGCTGCTGGTCCTGTCATGGTCTGTGCCATAGTGGGCTGTCTTTCACCAGTTACTGGATCAACGACCACACGCTCGTTGACTAGGTCCAAATAGTTACGCATTAGTTCAGTGGATCTCATGGCAGTTCCTTTAAAATTTTTACTTTCTTTTAGTTGTTCTGGACTTTGATAACCATCTGCATCCACGGTCACAACCGGTTCAGGGTCAGGCATGTCCAGGGTTCTTACTGGAGGTTCAGCAGTTTTGGCCACTATTAACTGACCCATATCATCCAGCGGAGCACGTTGTAGTTCGGCTTCAGCTTCGGGATTAGGTATTAATCTCTGCGGCACTGGCATCCAACGACGTTGCTCATCACTCCAATTGTGTGTGACTTCCCCCTGTGGGTTTTTTATGTTTGACCAGTTATTGGTATAGTCAGAGGGTAGATCCTTTTCCTGCATTTTTGCCGCTAGGTGTCTATCAAATGTGCCTCCTGACGTGTAGGAATGCAGTATACCGTGTTGCTTACTGTATATGCCGTCATTTTGTAAAAAAATATCAGGGTCTGATAGATCAATACCCATTCCCTTGGCTCGTTCTTGATCTCGCTCATTGGGTTGTCTAACGGATGTTTTTACCACTTGAGTAGAACTGGTATCTGCTGGAGCAGGTACGACAGCTGGTGCGTCTGCTGATTGACCCTGTCCTTTTTCTAAATCAGCGAGGCTACCCACAGTGTATGGATATCCTTTATATGACCCTTGTCGTCTTTCTGGTCCAATTACTGAATTAGGACTGGCGGCTTTAGAGGTTGTGTTGGTCTGTTGGGCAATCTTGTCCAAGGTGTCGCCTTTCTTAACAACATAAGGTTCTGACTGTCCTGGAATGTTGATCTTCTGCCCTACTTTAATTTGATTTACATTTTTTATTTCTGGATTTAATGCTTTAATCTGTTGAGAACCTGCAGAACCTTGATAGGGTTTGGCCTCGGCAATGATATCTATATATTTGCGTATTAGATTAGAAGTCATGATATTATCCAAAATAAATCGTATAGATTATTTATTTGTGCTAGGACCAAACATATTTCCTATGCTGGAGCCTATGCCTTTGACTCCCTGTACCACACGGTCTAACATGCCAGGTGGTTCTTGAGCCGCTGACTGTACACCAGTGTCTGCTGCCTGTGGCTTTTTACTAAGGTCGATGCTGGCATAGTGTTGATCATGTTTTTCTCGTGTCTGAGGATTATTCAACTGTTGTGCAAACTGATTTAACCTACTGACCTGTTTCTGGTACATACGACCACCCTCGGCATATTTGTCGCTGCCACCCACTGCTGTCAAAGCTCTATTCAAACTCTGTTTGGTGTTTTGACTAGTGTCTTGGTCAGCTTTACCATATAGTCGAGCATAGGCTGCTGATGCTCTAAGACCTGTGGCAGGCTCGTTTAATAGGTCAGGATTTTTTAGTAATCTATCATCCCCAAATAATTCTTGGCTGATCTTGGCATATTGGTCTCGTCCAGTGATCTGTACATGTCCTCTACCCCTATAGTTCCAAGCATCCTGTGCCTGTTGAGCTAGTTCAGGGGTAACAAACTCCATACGGTAACCCTGTTTGGCATCAGGTACTATGCGAGCTTTTTGACCTGAATAAATGAATTGGGTAAAGCGTTCAGGGTCACTCTTGAGCCAGTTAAGTTTGTCTGAGGGCATGTAGTTGACGTTGTTGGGGTTGCTCTTATTAGTACCACGACGACTGTTGGGCTCGCCAAAGAGTTTGATAATGTTTTGATTGCTAGTTCCACTGTAATCCATGTTTTCAGGACCACCTAGGCCACCAGTTTCTTTACCTGAAACTTGATAGTAGGCCACTATGGTGTTGGGATTGGTAATTCCTCTTTCTTTAAAAGCATCCACAAAGGCTTTGGGTACATCATTGATAGTCATGTTGGCTATCTTTGAATCTAGCGTTTGGTATCTAGACTTTTTAGCTTCGTATATAAATTCTCTAGCTCTCATGGAAATATTTATTTGTATCATTTAACAGCTAGTCTTTTAATTTGTATAGATTAAGTTTCTAAAATACTTTAAATAAACATATTATGTTTTATATACAAAAACGTTTGGCAATCTGTGAAAAGTGCAAAGAAAACTATCGAGGGCGATGCCACCAGTGCGGTTGCATGATAAAAGCTAAATGTGCTTGGTTCCCCAGCAAATGTCCATTGGGCAAGTGGTAGTCAGTTTGGGTAAATATACTTAGAACCATAATAGGGCTCCTAGAGGATTAATCGATGTCAAAAAGCGTAAGAATTCGTAGAGGTACCACAATCGACCACAGTCAGTTTGCCGGTGCCGAAGGTGAAATCACAGTAGATACAACTATAGATACCATACGTGTGCATGATGGTGCAACACTAGGCGGATGGCCGTTGTTGAACGCAGCCAAGAACTCAGAAGTTACCTCCGATATACTCACAACCAAAAAGATATATTTTAGAAACAGTTTTACTAATCAAGGACAGTTTCCATCAGCTACCACATACCCAGGGATGATGGCCTATAGTCAGGCAGATAACAAAACCTACTTTAGTATGAATGGTGTTTGGGTTGAGGTAACAACAGAAATAGGCCTAACCAATTTTATTAGTAATGCAGTTCCAGCCAGTGTTACCAACGGCGATTTGTCATTGGTGGCACCTAAGAGCGGTAGTAATCTAGTTATTAAAACCCTACGTGCAGGTAATAATGTAACTTTAGAAGCAGACTCTACTGGTGTTAGAATCAACAGTGCCATTTACTCTGGCACCAACGTCAGTGATGCTGCAGGAGCATTTGGAGTTTATTCTAGCACTGACGGAGTTACGTTTCAACATAAATTTAAGAGCCTGCGTTCAGGCTCAGGCATGACTATAACTCAGGCAGGTAGTGGATTAGAGTTAACTTTAGATACCGTATTAAAACAAGCTTTCAATACCGTTAGAGTCAACAACACTACAAATATTGTTACCAATGCTGTTAACGATACCTTTAATCTTTTAAGTGGGGTGGGAATTACTCTTACGCCAAATACAGGGGATAAATCAGTTCAGTTGGCTGTGTCTTTAAATGCAACCAACGATGTTGGTCAAACTGGGTTAGGTGTTTTAAAAACTTATGCTGATGCTACCTTTACATTCAATAAAATTAAAGCAGGTGCTGGTGTTGTACTGAGTACAGGTGAGAACGGTGAGATTGTAGTCAGCGCACCCCAAGTAGGTACTATCACTGACGCAGTTAACCTAGCTCCTCCAGGTCCAACGTCCTTGGGTGTGTACCGTAGCAAAGTAGATGGTACCCTAGAGTTTTATAACATTGCGGCTGGTAGTAATATTACTATTGGCTATGACGAAGACAACAAGAACTTGGTCATTGAAGCAGCCGTTGGTGGCGCCGCTGGTGTAGGTACAGTTCAAGCAGGGGTAGTTAATAATCTAGCCTACTACCCAAGCACTGGTACTGCCGTAGGTGACATTACAGATGGAGCCGCATGGGATCCAGTTAACCAACGTATTATTGCTGACATTGACGGTACAGTTACCAGCATAGCTAATCATACAACAGATGCATTGTCCGAAGGCACCACTAACGTATATTGGACCCAGACTAGATTTGACACAGCCCTAGCTACCAAGACAACTACTAACTTGGCAGAGGGTACAAATTTATATTTTACCAATGATCGTGCTCAAAATGCTGTGGCAACGATGTTCCAATTAGGCAACCCAAATAGCACAACAGTGACTACCACAGCCGCTGGTAACAGCACTAGTGTTTCTACTATTTTTGTTACTAGTACCAGTGGCATTACCAGTGGTCAAACAGTTGCAGGTACTGGCTTCCCTCAAAACGTTACAGTACAAACTGTGGGGGCAACTAGCTTTACAGTTAGCCCTGCTGTTTATACACCTGCAGGATTTAGCATTGTTGTTGGTGGAACTTTAATTTTAAACACCACTGGTGTTGGAACAAGTGCCGCACAGGTCAGTGTCGCTGATAGTACAAATATACAAACTGGATGGTATGTAACAGGAACTGGTATACAAGGTCGTGTAACTGTACAGCAGGTACAGGGTAACTTGATAACATTAAATCCAGGATACAATGCAACCATTGGCATTGGAACAGTATTAACATTTAAAGCAGTTAGCACCAACGGAATTTTATCTGCATATTCAGATCCAACAGATACGTTTACCTTTAGTTTAGATTCAAATTTCTTAGGAGACTTTGTAAGAAGTCAATTTAATGTTCCAAGTGGCTCTGGATTAGGCTATGATCCTGTACAAGGTCGCTTTACTCTAAGTGGCGCTGTTACCAGTGTTAACGGATATGCCGGTGCAGTTGTTTTAGGTGTGGGCGATATCACAGGAGCCGCACCAAGTGTAAGCCCAATACTCACAGGTACACCTCGTGTTCCTGACCTTACTGCACAGAGTTTAGGAACACAAATAGCCAACAAGAATTACGTTGATTCAATTAGGACTTCTATCACAGGTAATCCTGTTGCAGGTTTAACAACTATTCAAGCATTGGGAAATGCTATAAATGGTGATACTTTATTTTATCAAACAGTCAGTACTGCTTTAAGTGGTAAGTTATCTGTTGGCGGTGGCACAATGAGTGGTGCTTTAATTTTGAATTATCTAGTTGACGCCTCCAGCAATAATTTAATAGCAGTCAATAAACGATATGTTGATGGGGTTGCTTTAGTACAAAGTGTTAATACTAAAACAGGTATTATCACACTATTCACAGATGATATATTTGAACGTAGTACTCCTGCACCAAGTAATTTATGGTTTACTAATTCTAGAGCACGTGCCGCAATAAGTCTAGTGTCAGATGACACGGATGTATTGAGTTATAACTTTAACACTGGTGTCTTTACTTTTAATAAACCAACTACAGATGAAATACAAGAAGGCACAGTTAACAAGTTTTATACCAACACATTAGCTCGTAATGCAATAAGTGTAAACGTAACAGGTAACTCTAACTTTGCCAGCTATAATGCAGGCACTGGACAAATTACAATCAATGCTACCAGTGATAATTTAAGTCAAGGTGTTACTAATAGATTCTTTACTGAGACATTGGCTCGCTCTGCTATCACACTTGCAACTAGTACAAGTCAAAGTGGTCTTTTAACTTATAACACTGGTACTGGACAGTTTACTCTAGCAGCCAACACTTCAAACGTTCCAGAAGGTGCCGCAGGCCCTTATTACTTCAGTGGTAGCAGAGTCAACAGTGCCTTGGCTGTATCAGTAACGCAGTTGGGTACAGTGGCTGCTAGCCAAGCATTGGTCTCAACATATAATCCAGCAACTGGTATTACTACTTTTACCTTTAATGCCAATACTAACACTATTACAGAAGGTACAAGTAATTTATATTATACAGATGCTAGAGCTAGATTTGCATTGACCGTAAGTTCTACAGATACAAACGTATTCAATTATGACAGGGTAACAGGCGCTTTAACATTTACTAAACCAACAACTGATGCTATTGCTGAAGGAACAACAAACAAATATTTTTCAAGTGCTTTAGCTAGAAACTCATTTACAGTTAGTACAACAAATATTGGTACATTAGGAACACCTTTTGTTAGTTACACATCAGCTACAGGTGTTTGGTCCTTCAATCTTAATTTAGATAGTCTAAGTGACGGAACTACAAATAAGTTTGCTACTGAGTCTAGAATTAGAAGTACCGTAAGTCTATCATTACCAACTACTAATGATGGTGCAAGTCCAGGTAATTTGATATCATATAATCAATCAACTGGTGTGTTCAGTTATAACAATAGCACAGACAGTCTACGTGAAGGTTCAGAAAACAAATATGCAAGTGCAAAGAATGTAAGACCTTTACTAACAGTTAATGCTGTTGCTTCACCAACAGTAGGAACAGCTCAACTACCTTTAGTTTATAATAATGGCGGATCTAACGGCACCACTAGTCAAACTTTATTTGGAAGAGCTGGATTACCTGCAGGCGAACTTAATTTAAGTTTTTATGTTGGACCAAGTTTAACTTGGACACCAACTGCTGATGGCGTAAGCACATTCCATTTAACAACTGCACAGGATATTAGACAAACTGCAAGTCCAAAGTTTAACAAAGTTAATTTAGCAGTTAATCCAGGAACTGTTGGTGGTAGAATCCAAATCGTTGGAACTGATGTTTCTATTGATTGCAGTCAAGGAGCTTTCCATGAAGTTAATAGAAGTAGTCAAATTAATAACATAGCATTTACCAATGTTCCTAATAACGGTTATTTTGAAGTCAATGTAGTATTTCATTGTGCAGTTAGTACCCCAACAACATTTGGTGTTACTAACACTTCCATTAGATGGATAAATGCAAACGCACCAAATGGAACTGCAATGTCTAGTAATATTGGTAGGAAAGACTTCTTCAAATTCTATACCATTAACGGCGGAACAGACTGGTATGAGATCGTTCGATCACTAAATATTGGCTAATTAGGATAAAAAATGAAAATTACAGAGTTTTTAATTGAAGGCAAGGAATATAAATGTACTTGTGAACCAGGAGATAAAGATCCTGATTGCCCTAAGCATGGATTAGAACCTATGGACGTAGGCGATGATCTTGATGAGGGATTAGAAGACAAAAAAGATAATCCTTGCTGGAAAGGATATCACCCCGTAGGCACAAAAAAGAAGAATGGTAAAACAGTTCCTAATTGTGTGCCTAATGCCAACGAAACTTATAATCCTGAATATGACGATGAAGCAGGAATGGCCGATAATAATTTAAGTACATTAGAACGTGCTGTCCAAGGTATTGATGACCTAATTGATGAAGGCGACAATCTTCCAGAATGGTGCCAAGAAAAAATTGCAGTGGCCAAATCAATGTTAGTAACTGTTTGGGATTACATGAAGTCAGAAGAAGAGCGTGAGGAAGATCCAGAAGTTGTACAAATGTTTGAAGCTATGGAAAGTTTAGTTCAAAGATTGTCAGCTAAAAATAACGCAAGTGAAGATGCAGTTTGGAATTATTTTGAATCTTTAGATGATGACATATTATATGAAACAGCGTTAAGCCAATTATTATTTTTAAAAGAAGATTGGCAAAAGGTTAACAAAAAAGACAAAACAGATGGTATGAGTCGTAAGGCAGTTAATGCTTACCGTCGTGAGAATCCAGGTAGCAAATTAAAAACAGCAGTTACTACTAAACCTAGTAAATTAAAGAAGGGCAGTAAGAGTGCAAAGAGACGCAAGAGTTTTTGTGCAAGAATGAGTGGTATGAAAAAGGCACATGCAAGTGCTAAGACTAAACGAGATCCAGACAGCCCAATCAACAAAGCATTACGTCGTTGGAATTGCTAATGAGAGCGTATGAATTTATAAATGAAGAATGGAGCGACAAGTATAAACGCTCTATCAATTGCTCTAATCCCAAAGGGTTTAGTCAACGTGCTCATTGTCAGGGCAGAAACAAAAACGAAGAAGTTGAATTAGAAGAACGTAAAAAGAAACGTAAATCAAAAAACGCCGCGTATGGTCCTGGCCCATATGGGTGGTATGGATATGATGCAGGCTACAGTGGCGATGGTGGTGTAGAAGAAAACATTGGGGACAGTAACGAAGATTATCATCCAAATGATACACCACGTGGACCTGAAACTAAACCAACTATGCCACAAGGATCTGTTAAAGTAGACGTCAGTGATGTTTATGATTGGTATAAGTTAGGTATGCACATATCTGATTTAGAAGGCCTTGGTAAACACGACTTTGGTCAAGGTCCTCCTAGCACTATGTTTAGTTTTGGCAGCGAAGAAGAAGAGCACAAATATATCAACGCATTAAAAAAGACAGGATTAACAACAACTGACATTGATCCCGTTGATCCTAATCAACCTAAGGGTATGCCAAGACAAAAGACTGATCCTAGGTTTAATGTAGCAGAAAACTTTGCTGACGGACGAAATCCTCAAGACAAGGGCGACAGTAAACGCTATGGAGTTCCTACTAAAGCCAGTGTAAATACATTGCGTAAAGTTGCTAAACAAGGCGGAAGAAAAGGACAGTTGGCGCATTGGATGGCTAATATGAAAGCAGGAAAGGCTAAGGCAAAATGAGATTCCATGAAATTACAAACGAAGATTTAGAAGAACGTTTTGTTGCGACTCATGTCTGTAAAAGTCCAAAGCATTTAGGTAACAGCGATCAAAGTCAATGTGTTGCCCGTGGTCTACGTCCAAGACACGATAAGAAAGTGTTAAAAGGTAAACAGGTCTACGGTAAGAAAATCAAACATGTCAAATACGGCGGCCCACTTGGCGGAGACCGTAACGGTAAAGGCAAATAATCAATTTCTTTAACAACCATTCAATTATAGTTTAAATAATTGCATGTGGTACAAAGAACTTTCTAACAAGCCAATCAAAATTAAACCAAAAGAAGAAATTCAAATTGAAAGTGGTAAAATCTTAATACCAGAGTCAAAAGGTAGGTTATTCTTGCATTGGCACAACGATAAAGGCAAATTGGTCAATAGCTACCAACTCAAATTTGCTACATTACTACAACAGCCTGCCAAATTGGTAAATCCAGAGAACATTGAAGCAACAGTTCTTCAAATTGATGTACCTCCCACTTGACTTTCCTAGGTAAATCCAATACAATTACAGTATTGAAACTATTTGGGAATCCAAAATGCACAAAATTATTGCCGCTCTAGAAGCAGATAACAGTCGTCTTGCCAAAGAGGCTATCATTGCAGAACAGATGCAAGCAGATAATAAAGAATTTTTTGAAGGTGCTTTGCTCTGTCTAAGTCCCTTTATTACGTTTGGTGTTAAGAAAGTGCCCACACATGGTGGTCCAGATGGACAAGGTCTTCCATGGGCTGTGTTCAAAGACCTAGCAGATAAACTAGCCAAACGCGAACTCACTGGTCACGACGCTCGTGACGCAATTGAACTTTGCCTTAAAACAGCCAAGCAGGATGAATGGAACGGCTGGTACAAACGCATACTTACCAAGGACTTTAAAGCAGGCTTTGGCGAAAGTACAATTAACAATGTAGCAAAGAAGCTTAAAAACAAAGAGTTTGTCATTCCATTGTTTGAATGTCAGCTGGCACATGACAGCGCAAAACACGAAAAGAAAGTAACAGGTAAGAAGCTTATTGAAGTCAAGCTGGATGGTGTGCGTGTTATCACCATTGTCTACCCTAACGGCACTGTTAATATGTACAGCCGTAATGGCAAAGAGCTTGTTAACTTCCCACACATTGCAGATCAGTTTGCCAAGTACGCAGGCAATTTGAAAGAAGCAACTGTGTTTGACGGTGAAGTTATGTCTAGCTCGTTTCAAGACCTTATGAAACAAGTGCATCGTAAGAGCAATGTACAGGCTAATGATGCTGTACTACATTTGTTTGACTACTTGCCTTTGAAGAATTTCCAAAAAGGTGGATGGGATATGCCACAAACATATCGCATTGCACAATTAAACAAATGGAAAGAATCTACAGGCGACTTTACTCCTAATATCCAATGTTTGGATTATGAGGAAGTAGATTTAGACACTATGGTTGGACAAGTTCGTTACAAAGAAATCAATGCACAGGCTATTGCTGGAGGCTACGAAGGTATCATGCTCAAAGATCCAGAAGCAGGCTACGAGTGCAAACGTTCAGTGGCTTGGTTAAAACTAAAGCCATTTATTGAAGTATCCTTGACTGTGGTCGCAGTTGAAGAAGGTTCTGCTGGAACCAAGAACGAAAACAATTTGGGTGCATTGATTTGTGAAGGTGAAGATGATGGAAAATTTATCCGAGTTAACGTGGGTAGTGGTTATAGTGATGAGTTGCGTCGTGAGCTATGGGATAGCAAAGACACGCTTGTGGGACAGATTGTTGAAGTCCGTGCAGATGCGGCTACTAAGGCGCAAGATGGAGAAGCTTGGAGCCTTCGATTCCCTAGATTCCTTCGTTTCCGCGGCTTCGAAGTTGGCGAGAAACTTTGAAAGGGCACCAATTATGATGGATAAGACAGCAATTAAAGATACCTTATATGGAGGTATCTATGAGCTAATGAATAACAATAAATATTTTTACTACAGTAGTGTTGGACACAACTACTGTCATTGGACTGATGAAGGAGTAAAGGCACTGACGGAATACCTTAAACTTATGACACCAATTCTTTTGACCAATGAAAGGGAGATGCTTGATAAAAGAGCAAAACAACTGGTCCTGGACGGATTAAAAGGAAAAGAGAATTAAACGTGGCAAAAGAAGACGTCATTGTCCTTGAAGGCGAAGTAGTTGAACTACTTCCAAATGCAACCTTTAAAGTTGCACTAGAAAATAAAATGGTCATCAACGCATATACCTCTGGTAAAATGCGCCAACACAAAATTCAAGTGTTGCTAGGCGACCGAGTCCAAGTTGAAATGAGCCCTTATGATTTAACAAAGGGCCGGGTAAGCCGAAGACTTTAATCCCAAGTTAGTTTTAAATCGGGTGCGTGTTCTTCCAACCAAACACCCATATCCCTACACCTTTTATGAAACTCATCACGTTTGATAGTAACTAGGTGTGGATCAGGCCTTGCGCCTTTTGCAGGGTCCAATAGTCCATCCAAATCTTCAGCGGCTAATAGCATTTCCCGATAAAGGCCTTTGCCATTAGCCGCCACCATTCCAGATTTACTGTCAATGATATCTGATATTTGTTTTTTATGTCGTTCAAATATTGGATTATTATTCAATAACTTCATCTTCATACCAAATACATCTCCCAACTTGGATGTGATATATGGAAAGGCAACTTCTTACGCTTTTCTACAAGTTCCCAATAGGAAGGCTTGTAAGGCTTACGCTTTGGCTTAATTCGTTTGTCATTACCTTTGTTAGCATTGCACCTTGAACAGGCACAGGTGGCATTTTCCCAAACGCTCTTACCACCGTGAGAGATTGGTAAAACGTGATCCAATGTCGCTGTTTTCTTATTAACTTCTGTTCCGCAGTATTGACAAGTATAATCGTCACGTAGGAATACGTTAAACTTACTGTAACGAACATAACTCTTGCTCTTTTGGTAATCTCTTAATACCATAACGGCAGGAACCTTAGTTTCCCAGGTTGAGCTACGAACTACCCAGTCTTCGTGCCATTCCAAAGGAACAGCCTTGTCTAGGACTAGATAGGTAATAGCATCTTGCCAAGTTATAGTACTCACAGGGAGTAGACTAACTGGTTGGCAGTCTGCATTTAGGATTAAACAATCGGACATTAAAACCTCATTTAAAAACGTATTTACCTTGATAATTTTAACAGAAATTTATCAAAAGAGCAAGGTAAAAGATTACCTAAATAATAACTAAGATTATGAAAAAATTATTTTGGAAACTATTGGGATTTTTGAGTCTGGGTATGGCTTATATTGGAGTCATTACTCCTGGTATACCTTACAGTCCGTTTGTAGTATTTTCTGCTTACTGCTTTGCCAAAGGTAGTCCTAAGATGCACGCCTGGCTGTATAATCACAAACTGTTTGGTCCGTTCTTAACCAACTGGGGCGAGAAACGAGTGTTCCCACAAAAAATGAAATACTTCATGCTTGCCATGATGAGTTTAAGTTTGATCTTAATGTACACAAGCGGAGTAAAACCAATTGGCGTTATTAGTACTGCGATCTTTATGGCCCTTGTAGCTGTTTGGGCTTGGCGTTACCCTAGTTCAGTTGAGGAACATGATCGCAGAATCGCTGAAGGTAAGAAGATAGGTTGGTTCAACAACTATATTTAAAATAATGTTTTGAGGGCTTTGACCAAATCCTCAATCATCCCGTCGTCATGAAATGGAGTAGGAGCAAATCGCAACCTCTCAGTGCCAACGTTGACAGTAGGATAATTAATTGGCTGAACATATATGTTGTGATCATTTAATAATGCATCACTCATTGCCTTACACTTTTTAGCTTCCCCGACCAGTACAGGAACAATGTGTGTAGTAGAACAACTCATAAGAGGAAGTCCTGCTTTTACTAATTCTAATTTTAATTTTTGTGCTCTTTCTTGATGACGGTCTCTAATTTCATTGTGCTCTTTTAAATATTTGATTGCGGCCAAAGCACCCGCACATGTAACTGGACTCATACTTGTTGTAAAAATAAAGCCTGCGGCTATACTACGTATTGCGTCAGCAACAATACTATCGCAGGCAATGTAACCTCCCTGCACCCCAAATGCTTTACCTAATGTTCCATTTATAATGTCTATCTCTGCCTCTAGTCCAAACTCTTCTACTTTGCCTCCGCCACGTTGTCCATATAGCCCTACTGCGTGTACTTCATCAATATAGGTAATAGCTTTGTATTTTTTAGCTAATTTACAAATATCTTTTATGTGACCAACATCACCGTCCATACTATAGACGCTTTCAAAAACAACACAAGGCACGTTACCCTGAGCAAAACTAATTTTTAGCTTCTGCTCTAAGTCATCCATATCGTTGTGTTTGAAAATAACTTTTTTGGCTTTACTATGACTAATACCTACAATCATACTGTTGTGATTGTTTTCGTCGCTGATGTATTCAATATTTGGAATAATTTTAGCAAGTGCGATTAGAGTCCATTCGTTGGCTACATAGGCGCTTGAGAAAAGAACCGCTTTTTGTTTTTTATGTAACGTGGCAATCTCGTGTTCTAATGCTACGTGATAGTGACTAGTTCCACCAATGTTTCGAGTACCGCCAGAACCAGACCCTGTTTGATCCAACGCAGTGTGCATTGCGTCAATGACAACTTTGTGCTGACCCATGCCTAGGTAATCGTTACTACACCAATTTACAATATTTTTAATATTATAGGGTCCATACCAAATGGCATTAGGAAACTTGCCGTTTTCTCGAACAATATCGTTAAAAACTCGATATTTGCCACTGTCTTTTAAATCCGCTATTAGTTTTTCAAATGGTTCTTTATTAATCATAGTCAGCTATTTACTTGTTTAAATAAAGTCTATTGACAGAGTTTGAATAAGAGTTTATTATTATAATAAAGGGAAAATATGATTGGTATTATTGGTTATGGTATGGTGGGGAAGGCTGTAGAGTTTGGATTCTCCAAAACACAAGTCATCTGCTCAGACCCAGAGTACAATGATGTATCTGTAGAAGATATTTGCAAACAGGCACCCGACGCTATTTTTGTTTGTGTGCCCACCCCAACCGATGATACCAATTATAGTATCTTGACCAGTGTTTTAGATAGAATAGAATCTACAGGATACATTGGGATAGTGGTTGTTAAGAGTACTATACTTCCAGATTACTTAGTACCGTATAATATAGTTTACAATCCTGAGTTTTTATCTAGAGCAACTGCCAATACTGATTTCACTAATCCGCCATTTGTTTTAATTGGCTGTAATGATGACAGACAGGGTTTCAAGTTAGCCGACATTTATAGAACACAGTCCATTGTCAATATGGACAAAGTATTCTTCACTGATGTCAAAACTGCGGCAATGGCCAAGTATTGCATGAACAGCTTTTATGCTACCAAAGTGACCTTTATGAATCAGATGTATGATGTTGCCCAACAGTTAGGAGTTAAGTGGCCACACGTAACATCCATACTTGCAAATCACCCTTGGATGGGTACGCACCACTTTCAAGTCCCAGGCCCTGATGGTGAGCGTGGTTTTGGCGGGCCTTGCTTACCTAAAGATACAGAAGCATTGGTTAAAGAATTTGACGTAGAATTGCTTAAATCCGTACTTGAAATCAACCAAAAATACAGAAGCTAAATAACATTAGCCCAGCGGTGGGCGTTTAAAAAATACTAAGGAAAAATATGATAATTGACATCAACGTAACCAGTACGTGCAATCTGGCTTGTACTTACTGTTCTGAAGGCTATGAATGCGGCCTATCAACAGCATATGAAGAAAACACTTCCGTAACCCTAGACAATATTGAAGAGTTTATGAGTAAACTCTCAGACCCAAAAAGAGAAATTTATTTTTGGGGAGGTGAACCTTTTATTAATTGGGAATTTTGTAAAGGCGTCATAGAAAAATATAAACATGATTCTAATTATAGTTTCTTCTTTTATACCAATGGAGTATATTTAAGAAAGTATATGAAAGAACTAGTTGCTCTAACAAAAGAATTAGGTGAAAGACTACAGTTCCAAATATCTTATGATGGTAAGGCCGTCAATGATAGAACTAGAGTAGACAAATCAGGAAACGTAAGCTCTGAACTAGTAAAGGCTAACTTCTTGGCTGCTAGAGAAAATGGATTGAATGTTAGAATGAAATCTGTTTTAACTGCTGAAAACTTTCACTTGATATATGAAGCATTCCTAGATGTATATGAACTTACAGGTTCTTATTTCCCCACTCCAGACCTTTACAGCCAATTAACTGAAGAAGAATTTTATCCAAAACTTGAAGTACTCAAACAGGGATTGGCAAAAATTGCAAAATACATTTACACTAATAAATTAAAACCAGAAGTTTTTGCTTGGTTCCAACAGAGTAGACCGCTATGTTCAGCTGGAATCAAATATGTTAGTGTTGACCTAAACGGAGACATTAGTCCTTGCCATGGTTGTATGTATAAGGAATCACATGCACATGTTATGGGTAATATTAATACAACACCTAACATAGATGAACTTATACAAGAACGAAGTGCAATGTATAAAGATGCACTAAAAAATCAACCTTTGGATTGTATGAGTTGCGATAGCCAATTTTGCATGAAGTGTAATGCAGCCACGTTTGAAAAATCAGAGAAAGAAACTTATTTAGAAAAGTGGAGTGATCATACTTCTAATTGGCAAGTATGTAAAGTTTTTAAGACAAACGAAGTAGTTCATCATGCTCTAAGAACTGCAATGAACACATACAAAAAGCCTGTTATTAAGATTCACGCTGAACAATGTACAGCATAAGGAGACGATATGTTTGTATTAGAAATTAGCGTTACTGAAAAATGTAATTTGGGATGTCCTTATTGTTATGTGGCAAATCGTCCTACTTGGATGACCAAAGAAACATTTGATGAATCTTTACCAAAACTATTTGAATTAATGGATCGTTCTGGACAAAAGGATTTCTTTGTTAGTTTTTTTGGAGGCGAGCCTTTATTAAATTGGGAATTGATTAAACATGCAACCCCAATATTAACCAAAGATCCTAGATGTAAAGGAATAAACATTATCTCTAATTTAACTATGATAGATGATGATAAGTTTAAATTTATCAAAGAATCTGGAATAGGAATAAGTTGGAGCTTTGATGGAATGAGTTCAAACGAAAGCAGACCATTACTTCCCTTACTTGAAAACACTAATCCAGAAACTGGAGAGTTGTTTAACGGAATCTTAGACTTATACGAGCACAAAAAACATCTAATAAAAGATCTAGCAAATGGATGTAAGGTTATGATTTGGCCAGGCAATACCAAAGACATGAAAGAAAATTTTGAGTTTCTTTTAGATTGGGGTATTCCACATCCAGACTTTAGCATTGTTAGAGACGATGTTTGGACTGCTGATGATATTAGATTTTTCAAAACTGAATTAGTTAGACTAACTGACTGTTATATTGAAAAGTTAAAACAAGGTGTATCATGTAGTGTTGGTTTCCTTAGACTGGCAATATTAGATTCTATATACGGACTAGTAAAAGGTAAAAGACCATTTGGTTGTTTTGCAGGAACACACGGCGGTGTTTTGATGAGTAGCGGTGAGTTTTATCCGTGTGCTAGATTTGCTAGTAAGAAAATCATGCTCATGGACGACAATTATAATTTCAAATATTATCAAGACAAATTTAATCCAAAAACTTTTGACAAGTGCCAACCTTGTGATCTAAAACAAGTATGTAATGCAGGTTGTACTTACAGTCAAATAATGAACGACAACAAACCTTTAGATAGTATCTGTGAAATATTTCATATCACTTACGAACAGGCAATGCGTGTAGTAGATGAATGTCGAGATGAGCCAGTATTTCAAGACCTCATTGTTCATTGGCTCAGTGAAGGTGCTTCTGATTCAAAGGATGTGCAAAAATGCAAGAATTAAAAAAAACTTATAAAAGCATAGCTGCCATTCCTGTTAAAGTAGAAATGCAGCCAGTTGAGCACAAGAGCGACACTGTTTTAACTATTGATAATTTACAACAACAAATTGAAGAAGCAAAAAAAGGCAAGGCAAAAGTAGACAACCATTATGTTGATTACAGGAATGAAGCAGGCCACTTGTTTGAATATAAATTTGATTACGTAAAATTCTTAGATAATGTTGCTCACATTGTAAAAGAAGCAAAGGCTAGACAATGACAGATACAGCCTTTCCTTATGAATTTTATGTAGGTGATAAAACAGAAAAACCTACTTTTGAAGGTTCAGCAGTTAATGTTTTATATTTTACCAATAAGTGTAATTTAGCCTGCACCTATTGTTACGAAGATCTGCCAGGTCGTCCTCCACAGATCATGACTAAGGAAGATATTGAAAAAAGCATTGATGCTATCTTGGAAAGAGAATTAGATCCAGACAACCAAACACTAATTGTTTTGTTTGGAGGGGAAGCAACACTTGAGTGGGATAATGTCTGTTACGCTATGTCATACGCATATCTTAAGAAAAAGAATGTACATTTTAATTTAACTA
>JACCDZ010530103.1_pt1 | contig 18044 bp, 14 predicted proteins | sample 7449551 | NCBI WGS metagenome assembly JACCDZ01 (sample SAMN15323452, study PRJNA562643) | freshwater metagenome | isolation source: river surface water | place: USA:Blue River Watershed | collected 2017-08-18
TACCTAGTATAGCCGCGCTTGCTGATGCAAGTTCCGGAGAGATGGCTGAGTGGCTGAAGGCGCACGCCTGGAAAGTGTGTTTAGGTTAACCCCTAACGAGGGTTCGAATCCCTCTCTCTCCGCCAATGCTATAACCCCATGATATTACTGGATATTTCCAAGTGGCATCGTGGGGTTTTTTATTTTACCCCAACCCTCAACCACAACTTGGGGGTCATATGCCGTCATTTTCTTCGTGTTTGTACCGCGTTTCAGCGTCAAAAAACTACTATTTCCGCGTCCGCTTTGCTGAATTTGAGCGGTTAGCCCGTCAGCCTCTGTCCAATTCCCACTTTGTTGCATCGTTAAAAACCGCAGATCCGGATGAAGCATTATTACTAGCTCGCTATTTGTTGACGCATTTAAAGCGCACCGTCGCTCGTTTTACACCGGTTGGACTTGGTTTGACGCCCAGCGGTGTGACGCATCACCGTCGTTCATTTAAAGCGTGGTTTAAAGCTGAGTTCGTGCTGCTACTTAATCGTGCATTCGTCGATCTGGGTGTCGAACCTTCGTTACACGATGCCCGAGGTGTAGGCGAGACTCAATCTCAACCAGCTGAGCTAGAGCAGCTCCTGATCCTGCTTAATCAAATACTTCGTCAAAGCGACGAGAAGCACTTCAGCTCCCCAACCCTGAAAAATGTTCATCAGAAGTCACATCATCCGGTAAAACGCGTTGAGATGCGTTTAGAGCGATGCGTTCAGCAATTTTATGATACGAAGTTTCGTGAAGTCGGTTTGAGTGCTCAGCAGCAGTATCGAACGTCCCTGAGTTTTCTTGTCGACACGCTGGGGCCAACGTTTGACGTGCGAACTTTAGATCATTCGTCTTCACAGATGGTGAAATCAAAAGTTCTGGCGCTCTCATCGGGTAGAAAAAACGGGCAGGGTGTACCAATGGCCTTATCTGTGAAAAGCGTGAACAAATATCTCACCAATATGTCGACTTTTTGCGATTGGTTGGTCGAACAGCGGCAACTGTTGCCGAAAAATCCTTTTAGTGGCTCTTTGCTCAAAATGGACTCTCGCAATCAGATGCGACGGCGCGCTTTTGAACTGTCTGAGTCAATTAAAATTCTGGAATACTGTCCTCAGCATAAGCTAGAAGCGGTCGAATTTCGCGATGCAGCAAATTGGTTGCCCGCCATCGCTCTCTATTCAGGCATGCGCTTAAACGAGATCGCAGGTTTGCAGCTGAGGGATATTCGGCAGGAGGACAATATCTGGTTCTTTGATCTATCGAATCATCGGCTCAAAACAGACAATTCGAATCGTTACATTCCAATTCATAGCGAACTGGTCCAACGGGGGCTGCTTCTCTATGTCGAACAGCAGCGAAGTAATGGACATACTGCACTTTTTCCTGATTTAAACACTGAGCGACATCAAACGTCCCGAGATGGCGTTGGTTCTAGCGTTGGAAAATGGTTTAACCGAACACTCCTTTCTCGGATCGGGATCGATAAAGATCGAGAGAAAGAACGGTTCATCATGGTTGATTTTCATTGCTGTCGGTACACCGTCGCCAGTCAATTTAAATTTCACGGCGTTCCCGCTTATATCGCAAAGCAAATTCTGGGTCATGAACTCGATGGCGATATCACCTGGGGGATCTATGCCGGCAATGTCTCAACGAAACTTGCTGCATTGAAATCGGCTATCGAAGTGCTGAGATATGAAAATCCTTAAGTTCGGATGTTTGCAGCGCGTTCCTTCTAGTTGGCTTATGAAATAGGGTTTAAACCCACTAAAGCCTATGTGCATAGGCCCGCTGCGCTGGTGGGCTTTTTGCGAGAGCAAAAAGGGGAGAGGGGACATGTAATGCATCGTTGCCGCGATCACATCCATTCAACAACGATTGCCCCCCCGTCAACCCGATGGTCATTGATCATCCACAGAGAGGTCTGAATTGAAATTCACATGTCGAGTGACCGGAGCAACGGTAGAGGATCTGCAAACTTGGCAATCCGCAGACGCATGTCAAGCATTTGCGATTCATGCGCGGCAACAGCTGTTATTAAACATGCAGATTGAAGAACAAGGGCAGCAAGTGTCCGTGTCAGTGCCTGTGTTTCTGGAGTCATCTGCAATTGTATCATTGAGGTGGCTATCTCAGACTCAGCCTTTTGATCTCATTGTACAAACTGCGGATAGCGATTTTTTTCCAATGAGCGGCTGGTGGCTGGATGAGAACAATGGCTTATTGCTCTGTCCGTCTAATGGCCAACGGCCAACAATCATATTTAATGTGCTTGTTGTTTTGATTAAATATGAATTTGTTTTTGTTTAGTTTTTGCCTCTATTTTATTACACCACAATAATAAACTGGCGATTTATCGCCGTATTATTATTGTGGTGTAATAAATAAAAATTTGATAAATATTTTTTAGGTGACTAATGTATATGTAGTTTGTTGCTCTATTGATACGGAATGAGTGAGGTTTTTATGGCGGCACGCAAAGTATGGTCAAGTGAAGAGCTCGCTTTCTTTATATTAACAGCGCGACGGTTAAAGGCGCTGTTGAAAGATTATGAGCAATCACTGCTGCAGTGGGATGATGCGGATGAAAAAGAAGATGAGTCATTCATTGACGATAGGCTCAACTATATGGAGTCGCATGCTCAGTGCGTGCCCATTTTGCAGCGTATTGTGAAGGTTTATGATCTATATCGCGACAATCAATATGCACCGCACTTGACCGAAGATTTCTGGCTAAGACGGGAACGCTTGAGCCATCAGATTGCATCATTTTTCTATAACAAAAATGATGTGAGCAGTGTGTGCTATTTAGCGTCAATCCTATTCAAGGAGAATCAACGTGTCCGATTTTTATGATGGTGATTTCACTGATGCAGAAGAAATCTGCATCCAAGAACGCTTTCAGAGTCGCTGCACAAAATGTAAGCACTCATGTTACATCGAGGAGGTTCCAGATCCAGATTTTGGCGTACGGCATAGCAGCGTGTTCAAATTGTGTTTTTTAGGTGTGTCAAACGTCGAGATTTACACTCGATGCAGCGCATTTGAACGCGATGAAAAATGCAAGACACCTGCATGACATTGAAGAACTTTGTCGCAGTGCGTACAGCATATAGCAAGCGCCCAAAAGCGCTTGCTGAGCTTGATCATGCTCACGCACTGCGAAACGGTTTTACGAATTCTGCGAATGTCATTAGTCCGCTGTCACAAATGAATTTCGGTCGCTATCGGCATGGTGCATCGTCATGTACTGAAGCGTTTTTTCTGGTTGAAAAAATGCATGAAGCAAAAATAAAAAAGCGCATTCGAAGCGATTTCAATGCGCTTTTTGAGCATGTACTGATATTTTCGGAAGAGCTTTATAGTGCATTAGAGCGACGAAATGGAACGGATAGAATGAAAAATGCGCTCACAATATTATTAGAACGTTACTCAGACACCATTCATGCAGAATATGGTTTTGAACCGCTTGGGTTTGATTTACATCTGGATGAGGGGTACTTAGATCCTAGTTCTGGTAAGGTTCGTCGTAATATTCATGCGCATGTTCAGTTCTATAACTATGATTTTAAGAAGTGTGTGGCTCCACTTCGACATCTCATGAAGAAAGGATTGAATGAAGACGGTCAGTCAAATCAATTAAATCCAAACTTTTCTAGGTTTCAAGACATCGCAGCTGAAGTTTTTCAAACAATAGGCTTTAAGCGCGGTATTTCAAAAATTGTCACAGGCCGTAAGCATTCACAGAAAGAAGCCTATGTGCGGAAAAAGTTACAAGCCACTAAACATGAAATTGAAAGAGTAACCGAACAAGCGAGAGCAGTAGAATCTGAACTCGCACAAAAGTGGCTAGAAGTTCAGGTTTTAACCTCAGAAATTGAACAATCAATAAAATTCCGCGATCAAATAAAGAATGACATCGCAGAGCTCACAGAGACATTGAAAAAATTGATTTCGACAACAAAAAATGAAGCTCGAAGAGTTCTCAATATTGTTTTGAATAAAGTTTCTTCGATTGAACTTAGGCATAAACAACGTAATGCGGGTACTAAACCACGGTGACGTACCGGTAAACAGACATTGATCATGGCGGTGAATTGAGGTCACATTTGCAGTGTATAAGTAGCGAGAGCGGCAAAAATTGATGGGAATGTAAGCTACTGTAATGACTACCCGCACATAATTTAAGTTCAACTCACAAAATGCTACGCAAATATTAAAGTCGTGGTAAGCTCCTTAGCTATACCAAAACCTAATTACCAGCCAGAGGCATAATCATGATCCGCTGTCATTTAGCTCGCATGATGGGTGAGCGCAAGATGCGTATAGCCGACGTTGCGAGAGAAACGGGATTAAGCCGCGCTACGGTGACTCTGCTCTATAAAGAGACTGCTCAGAAAGTTGATCTGGAGGCGGTTGAAAAACTCTGCCTACTGTTTGAGTGCCAGATCGGCGAATTACTTGAGCTGGTACCACAATAAACAAGGAAAGTTATGAAGTTTAATGAAGATAGCCGCGTAAAAATCCCAGCAATATTGCACCTGATGCGGCTAGGTTATAAGTATTTGTCACTCAAAGGGCAACGGTGGGATCTCGACACAAATATCTTCCCTGAGTTATTTACAACCGCCATCAGCAAAATTAATCCTGGTATTGGAGATGCAGAAGCTGGTCGTGTACTGGAAGATGTTAAGCTTTCAGTCGATAACGAAGACCTAGGCAAAGCCTTTTTTGAACGCCTATCTGAGCGCTCAAATATCAAGCTGATTGACTTTGCAAACTTCAATAACAACACCTTTCATGTTGTTACCGAGCTTACGTATCAGAATGGTGATGAAGAATTCCGCCCGGACATCACGCTGTTAATAAATGGCATGCCGTTAGTGTTTATTGAGGTTAAAAAACCCAATAACCGAGAAGGTATTCTGGCCGAACGTGACCGCATCAACAAACGCTTTCAAAACCCTAAGTTCAAGCGTTTTGCAAACATCACTCAGTTTATGATCTTCTCCAATAACATGGAGTACGATGACGGCGAGCCAGAACCTGTTCAAGGTGCTTTCTATGCGAGTAGCTCCTACCACAAGCCGGTATTTAACTATTTCCGTGAAGAAGAAATATTAAACTTAACCGCTTTGCTAAAGTCGGTATCGGATACAGACGAGCTGAATGTCTTAAAAGACAACAATCTGGAAGTGATCCGCAGCAATCCTGAGTTCCAGACCAACAAGCAGCCTGAGCGTCCAACCAACCGGATTTGTACGTCTTTACTTAGCCGTGAGCGCTTAGCCTTCATTTTACGTTACGCCTTGGCTTATGTGTCCGAGTCAGACGGGCTACAAAAACATATCATGCGTTACCCCCAATTGTTTGCCACAAAAGCAATTGAACAAAAGCTCTCAGAAGGAGTTAAAAAAGGCATTATTTGGCACACTCAGGGGAGTGGTAAAACCGCACTGACATTTTATAACGTGCGCTTTTTAACAGACTACTTCCAAAAGCAGCAGGTTATCCCAAAGTTTTACTTCATTGTCGACCGCTTAGACTTACTACAACAAGCGCAGCGTGAATTTACCTGCCGTGGTTTAACCGTTCATGCGATAAACTCACGAGAAGCCTTTACGCGTGATATCAAAGCCACACAGGTGATCCACAACCATTCTGGCAAGCCAGAAATTACCGTGGTCAACATTCAGAAGTTTAAAGATGACCCTGATGTGGTCAGCACGAAAGACTACAACGTAGCCATACAGCGCGTGTACTTCTTAGATGAAGTGCACCGCAGTTATAACCCCAAAGGCAGTTTTTTAGCCAACTTAAGCCAATCAGACACTAACGCCATCAAAATCGGCTTAACCGGCACCCCGTTGTTGGGTGATGACTATAACTCGCGTGCTTTGTTTGGGGATTATATTCACAAGTACTACTACAACGCGTCCATTGCCGATGGCTACACCTTGCGTTTAATCCGTGAAGAAATCAGCACCCAGTACAAAATAGAACTGCAAAAAGCGCTTGAAGAAGCCGAAGTCAAAATGGGCGATGTTGATCGCACGCTTATCTATGCCCACCCCAGTTTTGTTGAACCTATGCTTGCATATATTGTGAGCGATTTTGAAAAAAGCCGTGGTGCACTCAATGACGCTAGCATCGGTGGCATGGTTATTTGCGACAGCTCAGACCAAGCCAAGAAAATGTTTGAAATTTTTAATGGGGTTTATGCTGAAACGGCTATTGTACCTAACAAAACGGGAGCCTCTGATAATGAAGTACTCGAAATCTCAGAGCCTGCAGCTACAGCCTATATAGAATCGGTTAAACAAGCACAAAAAGTAAAAAACGCCGCGCTTATCCTACACGACATCGGCACCAAGGAAGAACGTAAAAACTGGGTAGAGGATTTCAAGGCTGGCAAAATCGACTTTTTGTTTGTGTACAACATGCTACTCACCGGGTTTGATGCCAAACGCTTGAAAAAGCTCTACCTGGGCCGAGTCATCCGTAAACACAATTTGCTTCAAGCACTTACGCGAGTGAACCGTACCTACAAAGATTTTCGCTACGGCTATGTTGTAGATTTTGCTGATATTCGCAAAGAGTTCGATGCCACCAATAAAGCTTATTTCGACGAATTACAGTCAGAACTCGGTGACGAGATGGCGCACTATTCGGACCTTTTTAAATCTCAGGATGAGATCAAACAAGAGATCGAACATATCAAAGACGTACTGTTTCGTTTTGATACCGATAACTTGGAAGAGTTCTGCAACCAAATCAGCCAAATACAAGACCGTGACACAGTATTAGCGCTGAAGAAAGCCCTAGCCGATGCGCGCAGCTTGTATAACCTCATTCGCTTGCAAGGTGAGTATGACTTTCTGGATGAGTTAGATTTTGCCAAGATCAATGTGTTGTATCGAGAAACCAGTAACCATTTGGACTTACTCAACCTTAAAAATGATCTAGAAAGTGGTGAAGACACAAGTAACCTGCTCAACCGCGCCTTAGAAGACGTAATCTTCAAGTTTGTAAAAATCGGCGAAGAAGAACTGGTACTAGCCGACAAGCTCAAAAACACCCTGCGCCAAACTCGCGAAGCATTAGCCAGCAACTTCGACCAGCAAGACCCACAGTTCATCAGCTTAAAAGAAGAGTTAGAGCGCCTGTTTAAAAAGAAAAACCTCAGTGAAGTGACTCAAAATGAAATGGTTGCCAACATAGACGCCCTGAATAAAATTCACGAACGCGTCAAAGAGCTGAACCGCCAAAACAACCAACTGCGGCAAAAGTACTTAGGTGATGCCAAATACACCCGCATTCACAAACGCTTGCAAGAGCGTCAACAAAGTCAAAGCGACATCAGTGAGTCAGAGCGTAAAATCTTTGCAGCATTGGCTGGCGTGAAGCAAGACGCCGACGAGCAAGTTCTCAATAACAGCCAAGTGCTTGATAACGAAAGCTACTTTGAGCGTCAAATGATGCCGCTGGTCATTGGCCGTTTTATGAAAGAACAGCAAATCAAACTCAACGCCGACGCCTCGCGGTACATAAACCGCCTTGTTGTCGCCGAATATCTAAAAGAATTTAATACCGGCAGCCAAGCGTGGTAGTGGCATAACTACCGACAACAGGCACCGGCAAAACTGATTAGGAAGTAAAAATTAAAATGGTTGAACTAGAATTTCAGCAAAAAACCAAAACTCTGATTGATAGCTTAAAAAGTATCTGTGCCAACTACGGGTTAGGTAACGACGGTAATGAATTTAAAATCATTACCCAAACTTTTTTGTACAAGTTTTTAAACGACAAATTTGCCTTTGAAGCTAAAAAGCTAGATGACAATATTGCAAAAGCTGACAAATGGGAAGAAGCCCTTACAGCAATGTCAGAAAATGATCTCGACATGCTGCAACTGCAAATGGGCGGCGATACCGCAAGGCTGAAACCACAGCACTTTATCAGCTATTTATTTAGCCAACAAAACGCGCCGGACTTTGCCAAACTATTTGATGATACTCTCATCGATATCGCCATCACCAATAACGATGTGTTCGCGGTTAAAACCGATGGCGGTGCAAAAGTGGTATTATTCGACCGAATCAGCCAGTTCATTGCCGACGATTCCAAACGCGATGCCTTCTGCCGGGCCATTATTAATAAACTGGTTGAGTTCAGCTTCGAGCGTATCTTCACGCAAAAATTCGACTTCTACGCCACCATTTTTGAATACCTTATCAAAGACTACAACAGTAATTCCGGTGGAAAATACGCCGAGTACTTCACGCCCCATGCGGTAGCGCGCATTATGGCCGAAATCTTAGTGCCTAAAAAACAGCGCGGCACTGTGCGCAATGTCAGTTGCTATGACCCATCGGCAGGTTCGGGCACATTGTTAATGAACGTGGCGCATGCCATTGGTGAGAAGCGCTGTAGCATCTACACACAGGATATTTCACAAAAATCGTCAAACCTGCTGCGTTTAAACCTGATCTTAAATAATTTGGTACACTCTATCCCGAATGTGATTCAGGGTAATACGGTATTACATCCTTACCACAAAGACGGCAAAGAGCTAAAACGCTTTGATTACATCGTCTCAAATCCGCCATTCAAGCTCGATTTTAGTGATTTTAGGGACGAACTCGAAAGCAAAGAAAACAATAAACGTTTCTTTGCGGGCATTCCCAAGGTCAAACCCAAAGACAAAGACAAGATGGAAATTTACCAATTGTTTTTGCAACACATCATTGTCTCACTGAAACCAAGCGGCAAAGCGGCGGTAGTTGTACCCACTGGTTTTATCACTGCGCAATCGGGCATAGATAAAGGCATTCGCGAACACTTGGTAAAAAACAAAATGCTCGCTGGCGTAGTCTCCATGCCATCAAATATTTTCGCCACTACCGGCACTAACGTGTCAATCTTGTTTATCGACGCCAGCAACGATGGTGACGTGGTGCTGGTGGATGCTTCTAATCTGGGGGAGAAAGTCAAAGACGGCAAAAACCAAAAAACCGTGCTAACGCCATCAGAGGAACAACAGATTATTGATGTATTTAACGCCAAAGAAGCGGTAGAGGATTTTTCCATCGCAGTTAGTTACAGCGACATCGAAGCAAAAAATTACTCGTTAAGTGCCGGCCAGTATTTTGATGTCAAAATCGAATATGTGGATATTACTCCAGAAGAGTTTGCTCAAAAAATGCAGGGCTTTACTAGCAATTTAGATAACCTGTTTAGTCAGTCTCGTGAATTAGAATCAGAGATTAAAAAGCAGTTGGCGGGGTTGAAATATGCAAAATAGAGCAAAACCGATAACTGAACTACTATCCTTTATGGTAGATAATCGCGGAAAAACGGTGCCAATTGCTGAAACAGGTTTTCCCTTGATTGCTACTAACTGCATAAAGCACAACAGTATTTACCCAACTTTTGAAAACGTTAGGTATGTTGACGACACAACTAAAGACTCTTGGTTTAGGGCACATCCTGCACCAAATGATATTATTTTTGTTAATAAAGGCACACCTGGTCGAGTGTGCCTAGTTCCTGATCCTGTGCCATTTTGTTTTGCGCAAGACATGATTGGATTTAGATGTGATCCTGAAAAAATTGATTACCAGTATTTATTTGCCGTTTTACGCTCCGAGTACATCCAAAAGAAAATTGAGAATTACCATGTTGGACTGGTAATTCCGCATTTCAAAAAAGGTGATTTAAAGCAACTAAATATTCCTCGCCTAGAAAGTCGCGAAGCTGAGTTTGCAGTTGGAAAGTTGTATTTAGCGCTATCGGAAAAAATTGAACTCAACAACCGCATCAACGCTGAGCTAGAAGGGATGGCCAAAACCCTTTACGACTATTGGTTTGTACAATTCGACTTCCCCGACGCTAACGGCAAACCCTACAAAACCTCTGGCGGAAAAATGTTCTACAACCCAACCCTAAAGCGCGAAATACCAGAGGGGTGGAGTGATGGCACACTGGAAGATCTTGGCCAAATTGTTGGTGGCAGCACACCGTCAACACAAGATCCTGAAAATTTTTCAACTGATGGCATACCTTGGATAACGCCTAACGATCTATCTAATAATCAAGGCAACAAATTCATTTCTCGAGGTGGTCAAGATGTCTCTGTTGAGGGCATAAAAAACGCGTCGCTGAAAAAGTACCCAGCAGGTACTGTTTTACTTAGTTCAAGAGCGCCAATCGGCTACATGGCAATTTCAAGAAATGAAGTAACAACGAACCAGGGCTTTAAGTCTTTTATATCGAACAAAGGATACTCATCAGAATTCATATATTACACAGTGAAAAACTCTATTAAAGCGATTACGCAGTATGCTTCAGGATCGACGTTTAAAGAGGTTTCAGGTGGTACATTGAAGACGGTCAAGATTGTTTTACCAGGTGTGACTTTATCCGATGCATTCACCGAGAAAGCTAAGCCAATTTTTAGTCAGCAAGATAATCTCGAAAAAGAAAATGAACAATTAGCCTCGCTCCGCGACTGGCTCCTGCCCATGCTAATGAACGGCCAAGTAACAGTGAGATAAAAGGAATTTTTATGATTAGGGCTGAATATCAACGCTTTATGCAAACAACATTGCAGGGGCAAAATGCAACGGACTCTGTGCGCAAGATAGCCAACATAGTTTCAGCCCATTTTGATGAATTACTTCCTTTAACTACTCATCAAGGACAACGCATTCGGAAGGTGGTTGAGCTGTGCCAAGCCCACTGGGGCAGCACGGCTACAAATATTCCTCCAGCGGTAGAGCAAGCAGTGACACAGGAAGTACCACTATCGCGTTTAAAAAGCTTAGCTGTTGGGCCGTTTAGAGGGTTTGCGCGACAAGAAGTATTTGATCTAAATAGTCGATTGGTCTTGATTTATGGCCCAAACGGCACGGGTAAATCAAGCTTTTGTGAGGCCCTTGAATATACGCTATTAGGCAATGTTGCTGAAGCAGACAGCAAACGGTTTCGTGATCAAAACGAATATCTAAGAAATGCATTTGTAAATGCTCTGGTAGCCCCTTCACTAGTCGCGTGTGATGCACAGGGAAACGATATTGCTATCGTTCCTAATGAGTCAGCCTTTCGTTTCTGTTTTGTTGAAAAGAACCGCATTGATAGCTTTTCCCGTATTGCAGCACAAGCCCCAGCGAAGCAAACCGAGCTTATAGCAACACTATTTGGTCTTGAAGCATTTACCGAATTTGTTCGTAACTTCAGTTCAGAGATTGGTGGCCAATATATCAATTTGCAGGGCCAACAAACTTTGCGTTTAGTTCAAAAGCAACAAGGCCTTCAAGGTGCGTATCAGCAGATACAAACAAGCACCACAGAGCTACAGAGAATAGCCGCTGCAGAGTTAACACTAGCCAATAGCTACAGAGCTGGTGTCAGCTTTGAACAATTAATCGTTGAACTGAACGGTAAAGGTCAGGCTCCGGGACTCATTGCACAATTAGATGCTGAGTTACAGCAACCACCTCCGCCTACAAGTAACCTTAGTATTGCTGCGTTTGAGGCGATGGGTAACGCAGCTTGGGCGGTAGTCAATGATTTCAGGCAAAGCCAACAGCAACTGGTAGGTGCTAGCCAAGACGTTTCATTTAAGCAGCTGTATGAAGCTTTACTACAGGTTCAACAGGGTAGCCCTGATGCATGCCCGGCATGTAAGACGCCATTACAACACGTTCAGGTAAATCCGTACTTGAATGCAGGGCAAGAATTACCTAAGTTGCAGCAATTAGGCGAACTTCAGCAAAAAATCGTTCAACTTGAACAACAATCATTGCAGGCAATATTCAAGGTTGGGCAATTGTTGAATACTTGTTTGCAGTTTTTCCCACTGAATAATCCACTAAAACCATTTGAATTCGTCAATATTCAACAAGGTTTACACTGGTGGGATTCACTATTCGTGCCGTTGCCAGATACTTACACGGTATGGCAACACCTTGTAAGCCAAATCCAGCAACTTGAAGCAAATGATAAGCAAGCGCAAGCTGTTATACAAAACAGGGCAGGTAAACAGGCCGAGCTAAAGCGCCTTCGCGATATTGAACAACAAATAACAGTATTGGCAACTCAGAAGCAAATTGCTTTAGGTAACCAGATTAATGCCCAAAAACTGATTGATAATTTTCAAATTGAAAACGTACAACTAATAGCAAGCGTCGAAGCGGAAAAACCAGTTCTCGCAAGGAACCAAGAAATAGTCGCGGCATACCAAATATTTGTTCAAAAATTATCAAACTACAGTGAAAGATTGCCAGCGCAGTTAGTCGCTGATCTAGGTGAGTTGGTTGTTCAGTTGTATAACTCTTTCAATCGGAATGATGCTCAATCAGAACTGTTGGCAAACGTTAAGCTGCCATTAGCTCCAAATCAACGATTGCGGATAGCCTTTCGGGATCGACCTGAGCAGCTATATGATGCATTACATATCTTGAGTGAAGGCCACGTGCGTTGCTTGGGCTTAGCTATATTGCTTGCGAAGAATTTAAAAGAACAAGCCCCTGTGTTGATTTTTGATGACCCAGTTAATGCGATTGACGATGACCATCGGGAGTCCATCAGACTAACTCTCTTCCAAGACCAATATTTTTCTCAAAAGCAGATAATTCTGACTTGCCATGGTGAGGCGTTTTTTAAGGACATTCAGAACTTGCTGCCGGTTGCTGAGAATCGTAACGCAAGACTTCTAAGCTTCCTGCCACGGTTAGGTGAACAGCATGTCCGTGTTGATTTCAATTGTGCTCCCAGGAATTATATTTTGGCTGCACGTAATCACATGGATAGAAATGAAGTGAGAGAGGCGTTGGCAAAGTCACGGCAAGGGTTGGAGGCACTTACAAAAGGGAAGGTTTGGACATATGTAAGTAAATTTGGTGATGGAAACTTAAGTTTGAAGTTTCGGACAGCATCTTCGCCAATTGAACTAAGAGGACTAGCCGAACAATTGCGCAGTAAAATTGCCAAGCCTGACTTTTCTGATCCGAATAAAGCTAATGTTTACGAGCCAATAGATCAACTCTTAAACCGCAGTGGAGATTCTAGAGAGTGGCGTTATTTAAACAAAGGAACACATGAAGAAAATGATCGAGCCGAGTTTGATCGTCAAACGGTAGCATTAATTATTGGATCGCTTGAACAAATAGATGCAGCTTTGCAATAGAATCTGAAAACACGAGAGCGCCTAAATGTAAAAAATACGCCCAGTGAGGCTCACCGGGCGTATATCAGCGTCAAGCGGCTGGTTTTAGGTTTGATTCTTCTTCGTCGACTATGACGGATTCAGAATATACCCGCAAGGTTGTTTCTGCTTCTCCCCATTGGTCGCAGATCCCTGTGTCAAAAGGTTCAAGTTCAAACTGGAACCCGATGTTGCTAAGACCATCTTTGTTCTTCTTGACTAGCATTTTAGTCGACAGTGTAGATGTCGAGCGAATTCGTTCAGCTTGCCAAACGAAATCTAAATTGCCTTCAAACGCGGAACTTCCGCGCACCTGGCCATTCTTCCCTAAATGGTGAACGAGGATGATCGCGAGGTTATGTTGTCTACCAAAATCAGCGCAAGCACCAATGAAGTGCGATACTTCTTTTGCGCTGTTTTCTTCCAAACCACGCGCTGATTGTGACAACGTATCCAGTATCAAGAGTCTGACTTTATTGCCTGTCCGACTCTCGTGCTCTTCTAAAACGTCCTTCATGAAAGCGATATCCTCGCTATCACGCAGATCAACACTGCGATGGCTAAACGAAATCCGGTCATCTACGCTACCGTGTATTTCTTCAAGGGCATGTAGTCGCATTGAAATATCTGCAGCTCCCTCTGCCGCCACGTAATGCACATCGCCTTGGTCGATTTTGTAGTCTCCGATCGACTGACCGTTTGCTACACACAAGCTGATCCGCAGCAGTGCGAACGTTTTAAATGATTGTGATGCACCGGCAAAAACACCGACTTTGCCGACCTTCAGGAATTTTTGGATTATCCAACGTCCCCGATTATTCCAGCCGGTGCTGCCATAATAGACGTGTTTGAATTTTGACGGTTGACGCTGTGGCGTGCTTTCCGCACTGACCCGAGACGGGGGAATAGGATTGCTTGCTTGCTGAGCGTTTCTGTCCAACAGTACTTTGTTGGTTTTTGGCGGCAGGGAGCGCTCTTGACTTAACAATTCGTCAAATGCAGCGTGCAGGCGTCTCACAAATTCTGAGTATTTCATAACATTTCCTTCGTTATCGAAACTTGTTGGTTCGATGCAACCACTGCTCGAACTCGAAAGCTATACTTCCTCAATTTTTTTAGAAGTGTGGAAATTTTCTGAAATATTTTTTTGTGCATCGAGCTTTTGGCGCTGTCGGTCCAGAGTCCGAGATAGTAAGCGGGGGGCCCCCTTAAGGGGTCCCCCCGCTTACTATCTCGGACTCTGGACCGTAACTGCAGATATACCCATGTCGGGTACTGCAATGGTGAAGGACGAATAGTCATTAACTGAAACTACGAGATGCGAACTTAGGCAAAGAGTCCAACGAATAGATTCTTGCGATTTCTTAAAACACACTTTTCCAGATTGATAAAAAATTCTAAGAAGGAAAACTTATTAAGTTGCATCACATCGATGAGAACTAGCAACACGATTTATCGAGGTCTACTAATAATTGCGCTCACGCCTGATAGATTTAAATAATTGATTAATATGGGTATTGTTCTATTCGCACGAAGAAAAAGCATGCCTCCTTTACTCTAAACGCTGCTAATTGTGGCGTAATATAAATCGATAAAAAGGATTAAAAACTAATTTATTGACAATAAAAATGATGTTGCTATGCTAATAGCTGTGTATCCATACAGTTGTTTGAGTGAGGAGAGGGCAATGTCAAACTGCAATTTATCTGTGCAAACGTTCGAAGTGATGGGGGACTCTAGACGTAAGAGTCCGAGGTTATTCCCTCGACACGAGATGAGCGCATTTGAGCTAAAAAGTCAGCTGCACCAATTCCTGCTTCGTAAATTTCATGAATACTCAGAGAGCTGCCGCGCAATGCTCATGAGCGGTGTTTTTATCGACCTCGATATCGCCAAGCTCAAAACAGTCCCTGATTGTGTGTTTGCTGATTTCTATGAAGATTCATCAGCGAATGTTGAACGTCACGTCTCACTGCATAAGCTGGAGCTGAAACTGTTTTTAGAAAGAGCAGAGCGGCTAGGCATCAATCTAAACGTGTTGGCACAAGACGCGATTTTTTCAAATCGGCTGATTTCTGATTTAAAACGCCAGTTGGGCGAGTTTGCTAAATTTAAAAAAAGCGCAATCAGCCCGAACGGCGAATTACCCAGAGCGGTTGTCCTTGACGACATTTCTGTTTTGGGGCAATTGCATGCGTTTTCTAAATTTGCGCGCAGAATAGAGCGCGAATTTAGTCGCGAAAAACATCCCCAACTGAGAATGACTCAGATCGCTCAAGATTATTTATTCGACAAGCGGGGGTCAGATGCGAAAACACTGACGAAATATGCGCAGTACTTAAAATATTTCAGTCAACTGATGGGCGAGAATCGGCTTATCACTGATTTTCTCGCCACGTCTAAAGCGGATGAGCATCCGCTGGCCATCCAGTTTCGCGACAAGTTATCGAAAGTGAAATCTAATCGGCATCGTTCGGGTTATATCCAGCCACCCACCGTTAATCTTTACCTTGGCTTTTTTCATTCGTTGTTGGAGTGGGCCCGTGACACAGGGCGAGTAGACTTCACTAAAAACCCATTTCGTGGGTTGATGCTGGACGTAGGCGTTTCCAATCAAGTGATTCGTCGTCAATTTTCGGCGCAAGAAATTAGAGCAGTGTTTGCTTATCGTCCGACTCACGTTTCAGAAGCACGCAATTATCCAGATGCGTCGTTTTGGCTACCGAAGCTAACGGCGCTGATGCTGATGAGGCCAAGTGAGATCGCAGATGTAAAGCTCCGAGACCTTCGTAAACAGGGCGACATCGTCTATTTAGATTTGGTCGAAGTTGACACAAAAAATCACAGCAGTAAACGAAAAGTGCCGATTCATAAGCACTTAATCGAACTTGGTTTTCTTGACTATGTCGCGCATTGTCGTCGTTCAGGGCATGTATATCTGTTTCAAGAGTTGCAATCAGTGGATAAGCAAGATCCACTGTATTCAAAAGCGACGCCCGTCAGTAGGTGGTTCAATCGCACGCTCATGCAAAAACTGTCCATTTCAAAAGCAGAGGCTCAGAAACAAAATCTGATGATCGATATGTATTGCCTTCGCAAGACGGGCATTTGTTATCTGATCTCCTGCGGTGTTTCGCTGGATATTATTCAGCGGCTGGTGGGGCATAGTCAGAAATCGTCTATGACGATAAAGCATTATGCCCAAGGAACAAGCCCAAATCTGCATGTTCTGGCAGAAGCGATCAATAAAATCGACTATTACTCAGATGGCTGGGATGCTTCATTTGAGAGTGACTTAGATGAAGCATTTTTTACCTAGACGATTTGAGATATATGCAGTCCGCGATGTACTTAGTGTGTTTGAGGATGCACAGCTTACAGGGTAGGTAAAAAATATTCACAGAAAAAAGCAGATGCCTTTCATTGAAAACTTGGAAGACATCAACAGCCGAACTCAGCGACTCTGAGATGACGAGGAAAATATCATGGGACCAATCGTAATTTCGCAATCTGCTTTTGAAGAACTGCAATCGGCAGACTTTGTATTCACTGTCGATGAAACAAGTCGTGAGTTTCAGAGGGAGCAGTACCCAATCGGCATCGATGATGAAGGAGAAACCCAATACGGAGATTATTTTCACTCTTTTGTTGCTGGCGAAGCGACAGCTAAGCATGGTGAATTGGAAATCAAATTTCTCTGGACAGCGAATGGTGGTGACAAAACCTACTCTGATGCTTTCGACTTCACTATTGTACGCGACCGTTACAGTGGCAAAGTTTGTGAAACCTTTGAAGAGGTTATAGAGTTTTTTGGTCACGGATGGTTAGCTAAGGAGTTGTACACTAGGGCCAGCATCGATGACGTGGTAGAAGTGGAGTAACAGTAAGGGGCTTCGGCCCCAGGCTTTTTGACTACACCAGAAGAGGCATGGGGAAAATGCCGTTCATCGGCGTTGCGGAAGCAGAAACGTCCACTACCTACCGTACGGATATATCAACACTGGGATGGGATATTGAGAGGGCATTTAGATAGCCCTGTTTTCAACCCCATAATGGATAGATTGTAATAGCGTTGCCGCTTGTGCACGCAATAACTTAAACCATTCTGGTTTCATCAGCATGTCTTTTGCTGCTTCGGCATGGTCCTTCGGTTTTGCAGAGAGATGTTCAAGGGCTATGATCAGATTTCTTCTGACCGCATCGCCATAAAAACTTTCTGCGATCTCCATGGCTCTGGGCGGGATCTCTCCCCAAGCATGACACATGGCCAGAAGGTCATAGATATCTTTAAACGGGTGGACGGTCGCCCGATCTGCATTCGCCAGCAGCTTTGTGACGAAACATGATTCTCGGCTCAGACTCGGTACTGGGAAAAGGGGATTTGGCTCCGTGGTAAGTTGATACTCGTTGAAGCTTACAAACTCCAACTTTATCTTAGTGTCTTGTATTTGGATCCATGTGCGGACAGCGTCTCTATCGGCTCGAATTTCTCGAGCATAGTTAAATTCGTTTAAAACTAACGCCCCAAGTGAGGTGTTAGTGACTTGCTGCCTGACAGCTCGATACGACTCACGTGTTGGGCACAAAAAGTCGATATCAACGGACTCTCGATATTCATCGATCTCTAGAGCTATTCTCGTACCGCCACCGAACAGGATGTGATTCGCGGCTAAAAAATCAGCATTGAAATTTTTCAATGCTGATTCGATGATCTGATGGTGTTGTACTTGAAATGTAGCCATAGATTTACCGCATGGTTGTCCTATGCAGCGAGGAAGACTCCATTGCCAAACTCGTTCGTCAGGCGCTGGACTAA
>JACCDZ010520650.1_pt1 | contig 18041 bp, 9 predicted proteins | sample 7449551 | NCBI WGS metagenome assembly JACCDZ01 (sample SAMN15323452, study PRJNA562643) | freshwater metagenome | isolation source: river surface water | place: USA:Blue River Watershed | collected 2017-08-18
CGGCGAACAGCGCACCGGTGGCATCGCCCAGTACCGTCTGCAGTTGTTGCTTGGCTTGCGCTTCCTGCTGTTCCAGTTCTTCCCGCCGTTCCCGCAACGCCAGCAGGGTATGGAACAGCGCATTGCCGTCGGTGGAGTCGGACAGGTCGAGGGTGGTACCGTTGTCGCGCGGGAACAGCCAGTTCAGTGCCTGGCCGGCATCGTCGGAGCCATCCGGTGGTGGTGGTTGATCGAAGCGCACCAGTGCCCAGAAGTCCTGCTCCCTTTCGATCAGGTCGCTGATCTTGTCGTCGTCGCGCGTGACGCGGTAGATGCGGAAATCCTGACCACCGATCAGCACCGCCACATCCGCCCAGTTGAGGCCGGTCACCGCCAGCTGGTGCAGTACCTGGCACTGGTAGGCAACGGGGATGCCCTCTTCCCACTGCGGCGCACTGTGATAGCTGGCAGTCTTGATCTCCAGAATGCCCTGCCCCAGTTTCGGACAACGCACCTCGCGATCCAGGTTGGCCAGCATGTGGCGGTGTTCGGCATGCTGCAGTACCGCGTTGACACGGCGCACCTTGCGCCCGGTTTGCGCGGCATAGACGTTGGCCAGTACCGGTTCCAGCACCGTGCCCCACAGCACCGCCTGTTTCTCGGACAGGTCTTCCGGCTCACGGCGACCGGTTTTCTCCAGCCACAAACTCAGCGCACTCTTGTACGGTGACAAGCCCACCGACGACGCGGCATCGGAGGAGCCGATGCCCAGGCCTCGAAGCGCCAGCCATTGCTGGCGGGAGAGTTCCAAAGTGGAGGCCAGGCGCAGTGCCTGGCCGTAACGTTCACGCATGATGAACCTCCATAGCGGCATAACGCCCGGCGGGGAAACCCCGGCCGGGCGAACAAGAAAAGGAAAGGGAAAGGGAAAATCAGGAACAACCAGGACAGGAAACGACGGCGGATAGGATCAGGGAAATGACCGGCTGTACACCTCTCCCACGTGCGACCAACGAGAGTCAGACGATCAGCAGGTCAGCAGGAAGATTCGGGGTATACCGCATGAGTACCGCACGTAACGCGGGCCAGTCCGTCGGTGGTGCGCGAGAGAAGAACTGGCCGGCCAATTGCGCCAGCGTCATGACCACCCACACCCGGCTTGGTGCCTCACCATCATGCTGAACGATCCAGTCGGCAATGACCCAGCCCAGTTGCTCCACCACCTCGTAGTGCCACATCCCCGGAAAGCCCTCCTGCAACACCGCCCACAGTTCGGTATGCAGCTGGACCACCAGCGGCGCGTACTGCGCCAGATCGGCCTGCAGTTCCCACGCGCCTCTGCCCCAGAGCGACAGCAAAGTGACCGGCTGGTCCTGACCGTCGTAGGGCAGCGTGGCGTCGCAGAAATCACGCACGCCCATCACCAGCCCGGCCGCAGTCAGCGCAATGTCCAGTTCGCGGACCATGACTCAGTCCAGCAGGGCCAGCGCGCGCTGCAGCGCCTTGTCTTTCAGCTGTGCCCCCTGGCCGAACCAGGCCGAGTCGAGGCGGTAGTCCTGGCTGCGGGCACGGCGGCGATGATCCACATACTCGGTCACCGCATTGAGCAGCCCCCAGGCGGTGTTACGACTACTGGACAACAGCGAACCCAGGCCACCACCACCGTACAGCAGCGACAGCTGCTGCATGGCGCGGGACGACACCGTTTCCGCCTCGTCCTCCGGTAACGGTTCATCCAGCAGCTCGGCAAAGTACTGTCGCGCGTCCTCCGGTGACACCGGCCGGCGGCTGAGCGCCTTGATATCGCCGATGAAGTGATCCCACGACGACAAGCCGATACCCAGCGACTCTTTCACCGCCTGTGGATCAAACACCGTCGAGTGCGGTACCTTCACCGCGCCACGCGTTTCGCCCACCGCCATCTGCAGCGTGTTGTTACATACCACGCGCACCGAGGTGAATTGTGCGGTGGTACACAAGGTGCCATCACAACTGGTGGCCAACAGCAAATAGGCTTTGACCCGGTCGCCGCCCTTGAGCAGCGTGTCCTGGCCGGTACGCGCCAACGCCCACAATTTACGGCCACCCTTCAACACTCCCGCCGTTTCCAGCTCGAAACCCCCGGCATGCACCAGGTCATTGTAGAAGTGCAGTACCTCATGCGGCTGCACTACCTTGTAACGCGGTGACACCACCGACAGCGGCGCCAAGGTATCGGAGCGGAACAACACCTTGGCGTCACGGTGCAGGCGGATGTGCATGCCATCCTTCGACACATTGAACAGCACGTCGGATGATTCTAGCGTCCAGTTCATCCCCGCCTCGTGCAGCCACACATCCACCGGCTGCTGCTCGGTCAATTGATTGCCCAGCCCGTGCCAGGGCGTAGCGCCCACAAAGGCCATCGACTCCACCAGATGTGACATATCACCTTCTCCATGAAAAAGCCTCGGATAGTGCCGGGGCAGATTGCTAACGCCGAGCGTCATTGCAGACTTCGGCTTGATTCAGGGAAGTGATATGTGTCTGAAATTTTTTGGAATCAGAGGTCTGTAACCATTTGCTGCGACCTTAGCGCTCTCATCTTTGCACACGATGAAGTCGGTCTATCAGCAAACTCATAATCGAAGGCCCTCAGTTCGAATCTGTGACGCCAAAACAGACAAATGTTCTTGCAGGAGAAACAAAAATGCCAACCAATAAGTTGAATCAATGACAAAAATCGAGCCAACGGCAAATAGGTCGGAAGCCCCAAATACTTTTGGGGCTTCTGTTTGGTCACTTAAGGGTTTTCGGGGTCAGTCACCACGAAGAATCGAGTTGGCATCAACATAGTTCAACTCCTCATAATCCGTTAGTTTCAGATCGCAGAAGCAGCAGTTGATGCTGTCGACAAAAACACCGGTCACAAAAGATATTCTCTCGGCCGGATCGTAATCGTAGTCAGGTTCTATTCTCGCTACGGCCTCCTGAGTGCATGCCGGGCAGTCAATCGGCTCATAACTGAAATCCTGACCAGACCGTTGCAGCAATGATGCTGTTTGATGCTCGGCCTGGCTGACAAACTCCGGGCTCGAAGAACGTTCAACCCAAAGAGCCCGATGCTGTTCAAGCCGCGCCGTCATATCTTGAGCGAATGCTTCCTCTCCTTGCAGTCTGTTGCTCAAAGTTTGTAACCGGTCATTATTTTCCCCGAAAAACCCATTTGTCGGCATGGAGCGCTCGGAGCAAATGTCGTTCAACAACTTGTAGGCATCTTTTGCGAGAAGGCGTTTGGCCTTGGGGATATCCAGTTCAGACAAAGGACGATGGGCCAGAATGTCCCGATGGTTGGCCAGTGTGTACAAAAGCTGGCTGTTGTCCTTCACCCCATTCGAGAAAAGCAGCGCCCGTTGCAGGGCAAGCCTAAACGAGACCACATCATGGTCTGGCTGGCTTGACGTCACTTTGTGCTGATCGTCGTTCACGAACTTGTGCTTGTAAAGGCAAGGGGCGGCATTCTTGAAATCCCCGTTGCTCAACACGAAAACCGGGTTCACATCGGCAAGGATGAACTTCAGCAGACGCTCGACCCCGAGAGAGAAGAACGTAGTGGCGGCAATCACCTCCTGATCGCTCATGTCGGCGGAAATGTCTTTGCCTGCCATCCCGATCAGCCTTTGTGCGTCGGCCAAATACTCCTCAGCGGTCATTCCCATCCCTCCCCGATTGGGCTGGCGGTTGAACTGGCAAGGCTCATGTCAGCAACTCCTCCTAGCGCTGAACTTTAATGACACGGAGGACGCGGCGCCCTCCCCCAGAAACCTCAAGAATCCCCTCATCACCAGGAGAGAGACCCAACAGGGCTTGGGCCAGAGGGGCGTTTTCGTTGACCAATCCCATTTTGACGTTGCTCTCGCTATCGACGATCAGGATGCTGTGACGATCCGCCGGATCGTCCACCGGGCAATAGGTGACGCGATCCCCGACCTCCACGAAGAGGTCTTCGTTGCCCGAGGATGCCTCTGCGATTTCCTCGGCCAGTTCAGCAGCCTGGGTATCCGCCAGGGTCTCGACGGTTGTATCAGGATTCTCATGGAACTCCTCTTCCTCCTCGTCGGCAGGACCCTCCAAAGATGATAGGCGCCGCCTTTCCTCAAGGAAGGTGCGCAGGCGCTCCATCTCTTGCCTAGGATTGTAGAACCAGTCCGTGGACCATACCCGGTAGATTCTTCCTTTCCACCCAAGGGATTCGAGAATCTCCTGCCGGATCCGGTCGCGGTCGCGCACCGAGAATCCGCTGTGGTAGGTCGCCCCGTCGCACTCGATCCCCGCAAGGAACTCGCCGGGACGGTCCGGGTTGCGCACTGCCATGTCGATGAAGAATCCGGCCACTCCGAGTTGAGGCTTCACTTCGTATCCCATGGCCATCACCACGTTGGCCACCGACACCTCGAAATCGCTGTCCGGCTCGCGCTCTCCCTCGTCTGTCGTGACCAGTACGCCTCTCTTTGCGAAATCCAGATAATCGCGCAGCGCCTTCGTACCTAATGGGGTCTTCTCATCGACGACGATATCCTCGGGGGACATTGATGTGAAAAGCTCAATCCTGCGCTTCGAGCGCGTAAAGAGGACGTTGAGACGGCGCCATCCATCAGGACGGCTGATGGGGCCGAAGTTCTGCCTAACCTTGTCCGTCCCGACCGCCTTGCCGAAAGTGGTCGAGATGAAAATGACGTCGCGCTCGTCACCCTGGACGTTTTCTAGATTCTTGACGAAGAACGGCCAGCCCTCGGCCTCCCAACGGGACATGAACTCGGCCCCCTCTGAGAAGGTCTTGAGTTTCTTGTCGAGCAACTCCTCGATCAGTTCCCTCTGGGCCTGGTTCAGCGTCACCACGCCCAAGGACTCGTCCGGGCGCTTGAGCATATGTTCGAGAACCGCGTCAACGATCCGTTGAGCCTCGGGTATGTTCTGCCGGTCCTTGTACACCCCGCCCCGGACGTAGCGGTATTTGACACCCAGTCCCGGGTTCTTGGCATACGGGGAAGGGAACACCACGAGATTCTTGTAGAAGTGATGGTTTGAGAACGCGATCAGGGACTCGTGGTGCGAGCGATAGTGCCAGCGCAGACTCCTGACCGGCGTGAACAACTGCTGGCAAATATCCAGGATGCTCTCCATCCCGGTGATCGCGGCGGGAGCCTCGTCCTCGTCCTCATCGTCGCCAACATCCAGCATGCGGTCGAAGAAACTCGTCGGAGGCAACTGCTTGGGATCTCCCACGACAACCAGTTGAGTTCCGCGCGCGATGGCCCCGAGAGCCTCCTCGGGGCGCAACTGAGACGCCTCGTCCATCACAACGAGGTCGAACCTCAAGGCCCCTTGCTCAAGATACTGGGCCACGGACAGCGGCCCCATCATGAAACACGGCTTCAACTCCTGCAGCGCGCGACCGGCCCGTTTGACTAACTGCCGAATAGGGATATGCCTGCGCTGCTTGTTTATCTCACGGCGCAACAGATACATCTCAGTGTAGTCGCCGACAGTTGAACCTCGCTGTCCTTCGGGTACCCGGGTCTTCTTCTCGATTTGACTGGCGAAGTCCTTGCCCGTTAGAGAAACGATCTCGGCATCCAATGCCCGATAGGCGTCCCTGGTCTGCTCGTGGGAGGCGCCATTGAAACGAGAGAGTTCAGGGAAGGATTGGTAGACGGATCTTCCGATGGATTGATAGGCGGCCAGTTCGAAGGCCGGGGCAAGGGCTTGCGAAGGAAGCTTTCTCTCCTCCAAGGCGACGACGAAATCACCCAACCCCTCCTCACGGGCAAGCATCCGAAGGGAAAGATATTTTGACCAAGGAAGTACAGATCCCGGATTACCTGCAGGCACATACAGCCGCGCCACGATCTCCTCGGGAATATCCTGTCCCGGGAGGCGCCGAGCCGAGTCCTGCCAGTCGTTCCAAGAGAACGCGCCAAAGGACGACAGTCCCTCTAGGGACTCCCGCGCCCCTTTGCACCCATCGTCAATCCGACGGAACAGACACGTCGCCGTGGCAAGGGCCTCATCAGCCACCAAGGACAAGAGGGAGCGCCTCACCTTAGACGGCAGGTCCAATGCGGAGACCTGCGTTCCCCAAGCGTGCGTCGTGGCCAATCCCTCCAAATCCGTCCCGACCCCGGAAAAGAGGTCGCCCAACAACCGCCGGACCTCGGGCGACTCCGAGAAGCGAGAGAGAATGGACGCCGCCTCCGACTCCTCCGCATCCGCTGCCAGGACCTGTCCTGCCGAGATCCCGTTCCGGGCAATGGTCGAGAAGCTTTCCAGCATCCCTCTCGCAGCCGAGAAGTCCTCCCGCGCGGCATTGGCCAAGCCAAACCAGTTTTGGAAGCGATTCCAGATCGGAGGGGAGGCAACGGACTCCCAAGCGGAATCAAGAGCCAGCTTCGCCTTGGCGAAGGACAATGCCAACACAAGCGGCACTTCCGGAGCCCCGAAGGATTTCGCCATCCCTGCTATAGACGCCGCCTTGGAAGCCTTCTCGGATATTTCCCTCAAGGCTCGGTCCCACCGTCCGACGGCAAGGGATGACAGGCCGCCCAACTCATCTCCACCTGCTCTCCTTATGGCCTTTTCTCCTTCCATCAACGCGGCTAGGTCATCACATGCCTTTGCCAGATCGGCCTTGGCCTCCATCATGCGCAGGGCCTCCCGCGGAGAGAGTTTCGATTCGGCGCGATCCGAGAAGAATCCGATGACCGTACTGAGGCTTTCCAGAGCATTGTCCAAAACACGAATTGCGGAATCCCAACCGTTGTCGATTGCCTCGTGGAAGCCGGCGATGTCTGCTCCGAAGATATCCCTGACAACCAGCGTCGCTCCGGAAAGGGCTTCGACATCCGCGGTAATGCTCTCCGCCTTTGAGGCAAGCTCCGCCAGTCGGTCCGCACCGATCACCGTCAGATCCACCTTGTCGCTCAAACCCGGACATGCCGCCAGACGGGCCTTGGATTGCTGATACCAGCCATAGAGGCGGGCAATCATGTCGGGATCAGTTTCCAGTCCCCTGAACAACCCGCCAAAGGCGTTTTTAATCTCCTGGTTGCCAAGGAAGGACTCCCTGGACTCGATCCACGAGAGCAGTCCGGTCAGTTCCTCTGAGCGCTCCTTTGCCCCGAGTTTTCGTTTCTCCCGACTCAGTCCGGCGTGCAGCCGCTTTGACTTGCGCCACTCACCGTCAAAAAATGCGAACAGACCGTCTTTCGAGCGCAGCGACGTGATTGCAGCCTTGATTTCCCCTGTCGAGGGCAGAGCATCGAGATAGAACACCGCATCGAATGCGGCGCGTCCTTCTTGTTCCGCCGCCAAGGACGAGCGCGTCTTGCCGATCAACTCAGCGGTCCGGGGATGGTTGAATGATTGGCTTCGGTATTCGAGAAGATCTGACGGGGCGTCGAGAGCGACCTTCGAAAGGGTCGAAAGCTCGGATATCGATCCCACGGATGCGTCGAAACCCAAACCCGCGCGGTCTGCCGCCCCGCGACAACGGCCGAGCGCCTCGCGCCATTCAGTGACGTGCGTTTCAAGACGTGCCTTGAGCCGGAGCATCTCGTCCAGCGGCTTGTCCGCCAAGGCGAATGCGGCGAAGCGCCTTGCCTCCGTCAGCACGCCTTCATCCACCGAGGCGCCCTTTGCAAGCCCCGCGAACCCGTCCGGATCCGCCAGCCGAGCGACGGCGTCGGGAGAGGAATCGAAGGGCAGATCGCGTCGGGTCGCTATCTCGGAAACCCGGACCAAAGCGGAGCCGAGTCGTTCCAGTGTGGTGGACACCGAGGAGGCGCTCTCCGCGACCGCGGAGCAGGAGAAAGGCGACAGATCGGAGATGAAAGCGTCGTGGAACCCGGCGACGAACTCCGTCAGCGCCGAATGCCCGAGAGGCTCGTAGCGCGGCGCGGCGGCGTGGGCGGCGGACTCGAAAATATCGATGGCGCGTTCCAGTGCCGACACGCACTCCAAGGCGGAGCCTATGTCAGCGGCCAACAGGTGAGCGGAGAGTTGACGCTTTTCGGAAATCCTTCTGGCCTCCGACATCTCCTCCCTAGGCAATCTGTGCCCGTCGACGAGGACACGCGCCGCCGTGGCGAACAGATCCCTGCTTTTCCTCACCCCTCCGGCGACGTCGACCAGAAGGCGCGAACTGCGCAATCCTTTAGGGTCGGAATCCTGGTCGAACAACCTTTCCAGCAGTCCCGCGACCAGTCCGGCGGGCACGGGAGGGGCTGAGTCCAGCGCACTCCTCACACGGGCCGCTGTCGACGCATCAGGTTGAGACCTGAAACCAAAGTACGCGACGGCCTCGTTTGCCGCATCATCCGCGTCCCGCGCATGATCGAGGGATCTGAACACCGAACGGGCGATGGCCTCATCATCCGACGGAGCAAGCGGTGACGGACGGAACCCCCACCAGGGATGACTCCTGCCATAGCTGCCGTTGCTGTCGTAAATCTCTGCCAGGCCGGCAAGCCTCGATCTTTTGTTCTCTATCTCGTCATGGGACCAGCGCGAGGCGTCCGGGAAGCCGATGGCGTTAACCTGCGCGGCCAGATCCCCTAGTTCCTGCCGACGGCGCTCCGCCGCCCAGAAGAGTTCGTTGACGGTCAGCCCGAGGGAGTTCCCCACGCGGCTTCCCATGAGTTCTGCATACCTGGCCAACTCCGCCTTTTGGCGCTGAAGAATGGACAGCTTGGCCTGGAGCTGCGCGGGAGCCGGAAAGCGCTCCTCCACCCGGGCCTGGATGTCCTCAAGAAACTTCTTCTTCTGCGTCTTGTGGGAATGGAGTTCCAGACAGAAATGGCCGAGGCCGGCATGGTTCAGGCGATGCCGCACCACCTCCAGCGCGGCCAGCTTCTCGGAGACGAAGAGAACCTTCTTGCCCGTGGAGATCGCCGACGCGATGACGTTGGTGATCGTTTGTGACTTCCCGGTCCCCGGAGGGCCGTTGATCACAAGACTCTTGCCGGAGAGCACATCGATGATCGCACTGTGCTGCGAGGAATCCGCGTCGTAGATCAGAGGCTGAGAGGCTTCCGGCCTCTCGTCGATCTTGTAGTCCTCGGCATGGAACGCGCTGTCGCCTTCCGACGATCCGCCGGAGAAGACAGACCGGATCAACTCGTGGGCGGGCAACCCTTGGTTCTTCTTGGTGTCCAGATCGGCCCAGATGGCCAGCTTGCCGAAGGAGAACATGCCAAGGGTTATTTGGCGCCGCACCTTCCAGCGCCGTTTCGTCCTCACGGCCAGCTCGATACGGGAGAAGTACGTTTCGGGCTCGTCCTCCTCACCTAAATCCGGAATGGAGAGCATGAAATCCCGGCGCAGCTTCTCGCGAAGGGTGTGGTTCTCAGTAAGATCCTCGCCGTTGTGCTGGACCGTGTATTGGTACGTGCGGGTCTCCTTGTCGATGTCCCCGCGGACAAGCGTCACCGGAAGGGACAGCAAGGGAGCCAGCATCGGCTTCTCGGAGTCCTCGCTGTCGTAGAACTCGAGGAACCCGAAAACGAGGAAGAGCATGTTGGTGCCGGTCTCCTCGACGGCGGTCTTGGCCTCCCCGGCGATCTTGCGGAGTTGCCGCTCGAGATCCGCCGGATAAAGCAGCGTCTGGATGCCATGGAGCCGGTGGCCGTTCGAGCCGGACGAGTTCGGAGGGAAGTCGAAAGAGGTGTCGATGCCGATCCGAGGGGCCCAATGCCGGGCCTCAGGCCGCTTCCCCTCGTAGTCATCCGGGGATGGTTCCGGGACGTGTTTGAAGGGCACCCCCTTGCCGTCGACATAGAGACGGTCGAAGACGAGATTGATGCTCGGCTTGTCTGCGATCTGGACGCAGCGACCTTTCGGGTAGCGGTAGTTGAGCAGTCGATTTCGCGCCGAGAGGTCGAGAAGACGGTTTCTTAGCCTCTCAATCGCCTCCTCGACGGATATCCCACCCGAGAAAAGCTCGCCCACGAGGGCTTCGGCGTCGTTGGCCTGGTACTCGCCGGTTTGTTTTTCGTTATCCATGTCCAGCCCTGACTTCACGGCATTTTTGCACTTCCCGAATCTTAACCCGCTTAGCATTCACAATGCGACTGGGAAGTCGAGATAGGCCTGTCAGGCAGACGGCCATGCTCTCCCAGAGTTCTAGAGGAAGGATGTACTTGCAAGGGTCTGAATCGACACTGCTTGCACAGACAGACAGATCCTACGCCTGTTTAGTGACACAAAGCTGCCAGATGGCACAGAATGACTAAATGACAGCTTTGGCCGGAGGCTGTGTGAAAACGCCCCCTTGACTATGATGGGATCGTCTCAGAAAACGGAAAATAAAGCACGTTAAGCCGGTGGCAGTGGTCGCAACGGTCTGAACTTGCCTGCGCCGACCTTGGTGCTGCTGCGCCAGAGGTAATCGCCGGTCAGATTGATGTGTTCCCACCCCAGCGGTGACAGGTATTGAAACAGCGTCTCGTCTACCGGTTTGCCGTGCCCGTTCAAAGCATTGGTTGCCCGTTCCAGATAGGCCGTGTTCCAAAGCACGATGGCCGCCGTTACCAGATTGAGGCCGCTGGCCCGGTAGCGTTGTTGCTCAAAACTGCGGTCGCGGATTTCGCCCAGTCGGTTGAAGAACACCGCCCTGGCCAGCGCGTTGCGCGCCTCGCCTTTGTTGAGTCCGGCCTGCACGCGGCGGCGCAGCTCCACGCTTTGCAGCCAATCCAGTATGAACAGCGTGCGCTCAATGCGCCCCAGCTCGCGCAGTGCAACGGCCAGTCCGTTCTGACGCGGATAGCTGCCGAGCTTGCGCAACATCAGCGAGGCCGTCACCGTACCCTGCTTGATCGAAGTGGCGAACCGCAAGATTTCATCCCAATGGGCGCGTATCTGCTTGATGTTCAGCCGGTCGCTGCTAATCACCGGCTTGAGCGCGTCATAGGCGGCATCGCCCTTTGGGATGAATAGCTTGGTGTCGCCCAGGTCTCGGATACGTGGCGCGAATCGGAAGCCCAGTAGGTGCATCAGGCCGAAGACATGATCGGTAAAGCCCGCTGTGTCGGTGTAGTGCTCCTCGATCCGCAAGTCCGACTCGTGGTACAGCAGGCCATCGAGCACATAGGTTGAATCACGCACGCCGACGTTGACTACCTTGGTGCTGAAGGGCGCGTACTGGTCGGAGATATGGGTATAAAACGTCCGGCCTGGACTGCTTCCATACTTCGGGTTGATATGCCCGGTGCTCTCCGCTTTGCTGCCGGTTCTGAAATTTTGGCCATCCGACGATGACGTGGTGCCATCGCCCCAGTTTCCGGCAAAGGATTGCCGGAACTGCGCGTTGACCAGTTCGGCCAGCGCCGTTGAGTACGTTTCATCCCGGATGTGCCAGGCTTGCAGCCACGACAGCTTGGCGTAAGTCGTGCCTGGGCAGGACTCGGCCATCTTGGTTAGCCCGAGATTGATGCCATCAGCCAGGATCGTCGTCAGCAGCAAGGTTTTGTCCTTGGCCGTGTCGCCGGTCTTCAGATGCGTGAAATGCCGGGTGAAGCCTGTCCACTCATCAACTTCCATCAGCAGTTCGGTAATCTTGACGTGTGGCAGCAGCATCGCCGACTGGTCGATTAGGGCTTGTGCGGTCTCCGGCACCGCCGCGTCCAGCGGCGTGATCTTCAGGCCGGACTCGGTAATGATGGCATCCGGCAGATCATTGGCCGCCGCCATGCGGTTGACGGTGGCAAGCTGCTGTTCCAGCAATGCCAGTCGGTCGTGCAAATACTGATCGCAATCGGTGGCCACTGCCAGCGACAATTCGTTGGCCAGCTTCAGAGTAGCGAACTTCTCGGCCGGCACCAGGTACTCATCAAAGTCCTTGAACTGGCGCGAACCCTGCACCCAGACATCGCCTGATCGCAGCGCGTTCTTTAGCTCTGACAGGGCGCACAGCTCGTAGTAGCGCCGGTCAATGCCATCGTCCGTGAGCACCAGTTTCGCCCAGCGTGGCTTGATGAATGCGGTCGGCGCGTCGGCGGGCACCTTGCGGGCGTTGTCGCTGTTCATGCCGCGAAGCACCTCGATGGCATCGAGTACGCCCTTGGCGGCTGGTGCCGCCCGTAACTTAAGTACGTCCAGGAACTGCGGCGCGTAGCGGCGCAACGTGGCGTAGCTTTCACCGATGCGATGCAGAAAGTCGAAGCTCTCCGGCTGCGCGAGCTTTTGCGCCTCCGTGACGCTGGCGGCGAAGGTATCCCACGGCATTACGGCCTCGATGGCGGCGAACGGATCGCCGCCGCTCTGTTTGGCTTCCAGCAAGGCTTGGCCGATGCGGCCATACATCCGCACCTTGTCATTGATCGCCTTGCCGGAAGCCTGAAACTGCTGCTGATGCTTGTTCTTGGCGGCGTTGAATAGTTTGCCAATGATGCGGTCGTGCAGGTCGATGATTTCGTCGGTGACGGTGGCCATACCTTCAATGGCCAGCGAAACCAGAGTGGCATAGCGTCGTTGCATCTCGAACTTTGCCAGATCGGCAGGCGTCATCTGCCCACCCTCACGGGCGATCTTGAGCAGGCGGTTCTGGTGAACTTGTCGCTCGATGCCTGCGGGAAGGTCAAGCGCCTGCCAAGCCTTGAGGCGCTCGATATGTTCAAGCATATGCCGAGAGTTCGGCTTGATGGGCGACTGGCGCAGCCATGCCAGCCACGTCAATTTGCTGCCGTCCTTGCGCTTGAGAAGTTCGTCCAGGCGCTGACGGTGGAGCGATAACAAAGAATCGGTCAACGCCGCGTAAATACGCCGGTTGGCACGGGTGATGGCCTCGGCGCTCGCGCGCTCGATGGCATTCATGGCGGGCAGGATGATGCTCTGCCGCCGCAGGTTTTCGACAAGGGTGCTGGCCAGCACAATCCCTTTATCGGTCTGCAAGGCCAGCTCGGTCAATGTATGCACGGCTTGCCGGTAGTGACTCATGGTGAAGGGCTTGAACCCGAACACCGTTTGCAGCTCGACCAAGTGCTCCCGCCGCGTCTGCTCGCGCTGGCCGTAATCGTTCCAACTTTCCACCGGCACCTTGAGTTGTGCGGCCACCATGCGCAACAGGGGCGGAAACGGAGGCTCATCGATGCCCAAGAAGATGCCAGGGAATCGCAAGTAGCAAAGCTGCACGGCGAAGCCCAATCGATTCGCAGCGCCGCGACGCTGGCGGATCACCGATAGGTCGGTTTCGTTGAACGTGTAGTGCCGTATCAGTTCGTCTTTGGCATCTGGTAGTGCCAGCAGGCTTTCGCGCTCGGTGGCGGACAGGATTGAGCGGCGCGGCATGATCAGTCTTCCCGCAGGTACTGGTACAAGGTTTCGCGACTGATGCCGAAGTCACGGGCCACCAAGGTTTTTTGATCGCCTGCCGCGACTCGCTGTTTCAACTTGGCAATTTGTTCGCTGTTCAGCGATTTCTTTCGTCCCCGGTAGGCACCGCGCTGCTTGGCCAGCACGATTCCCTCGCGCTGGCGTTCGCGGATCAGTGCGCGCTCGAACTCCGCAAAAGCCCCCATGACCGACAGCATCAAATTGGCCATCGGTGAGTCATCGCCGGTGAACGCCAGCCCTTCTTTGACAAACTCCATCCGCACGCCCCGTTGTGTCAGCCCCTGAACGATGCGGCGCAGGTCATCGAGATTGCGTGCCAACCTGTCCATGCTGTGCACCACCACGGTGTCGCCCTCGCGCACAAAGGCCAGCAGCCTTTCAAGTTCGGGACGTTGCGTGTCCTTGCCGGAAGCCTTATCGGTGAATACCTTACCGACTTCGATTTGCTCCAGTTGCCGATCAGGGTTCTGGTCGAAGCTGCTGACGCGGATATAGCCAATGCGTTGACCTTGCAAGGTGCCTCCAAAGGTAAAAGTGTCAGGATGAAATCCATTACCCTTGGCGGCTTGTGTCAATAAATACAAACTACAACTCTATTCTGACGTGCTTTGCGCCAAGCATCTGACATCAGGTTAGGGTATAGCTTAACCGGACACCTCGGCCTCTGTGCCTTTACTGCTTTTCGGTACAACCGTCAAGAACAGGCAGAGCGCTCCGATAGTTATCGCCACATCAGCGAGGTTGAAGGCGGGCCAGTGCGCAAGTCGCCAATGGAAGTCAAGGAAATCAACAACCTGTCCACGCAGCACACGATCCGCGACATTGCCCAGCGCACCGCCGAGGATCAGGCTGTATCCCATCGCTTCGAGACGGGGCAATTGCTGGCACAGCATGCGTCCCAGCCAAGCAGAAACGACCAGGCCCAGCGTGATGAAAAAGTAACGTTGCCAGCCGCCAGCGTTCGCCAGAAAGCTGAATGCCGCGCCGGGATTCAGGACATGGACGAAGTTGAAGAAGGGCGTGACTTCGACCTGTTCACCGTAGGCAAACGTGCGGGTGATGGCGAACTTTGCGAGCTGATCGGTCATGACAGCACTGGCGGCCACTGCGAACCAGACCCAAGTCGATGTGCGGCGAGCCGATTGCCACACAGGGACGGCCAGCGGCATCAGCCACCCGGCGAGCGCCGTGCAACTCAATCCAAGTACCCACCCCGCCAGCACATCGGCAGGAAAGTGCATTCCGGCTGCGATGCGTGACCAACCGACCAATGCGGCGTACAACACCAAGCCGATGCGGCCACGACGGCCTATCAAAGGCCAGAGCGCGCCGACCACCAGCGCGGCATAGGTGGCATGCCCGCTGGGCAGGCTGTAGTGTCGTTCGATGCCCCCGATAACGCGCACCATGTCGCCAAAAACGGCAGGCGGGCGTGGAAAGTCGATCCATAGCTTCAAGATGGTGGCGACGAGAAATGCCAACGCAAAGGCCACGCTAAAGACTCTGAGTCTGTACCGGATGGCATCGGCCCGCGTTGGGTCAGGTGCCGACTTTGACCATCCCCACATCGCCAAGAGCATCAGTGGTGCAGTCCAGTAGTTGCCTATCACAAGGTTGAAGAACGATGCCAGCGGTTCCAGCGCTGCAGGTGTGCTCATGTTGATGGCTTGGAACAACGCGATGTTCAGACCACCCCAGTCGTAGAGAAAGAATTTCCAGCTCATTTGCGCAACAGCCTCAAGCCATTGCCAACGACGAGCAAGCTGGCCCCCATATCAGCAAACACCGCCATCCACATGGTCGCTTGACCCGTGAAGGTCAGCACCAGAAATACTGCCTTGATGCCAAGGGCCAGCACAATGTTTTGCATCAGCACCTGCGCCGTCGCACGCGACAGGCGCACGAAGGTCGGAATCTTGCGCAGGTTGTCGTCCATCAGGGCCACGTCGGCGGTCTCGATTGCGGTATCTGTGCCAGCCGCTCCCATTGCAAAGCCGATGTCCGCACGCGCCAAGGCCGGGGCATCGTTGATGCCATCACCGACCATGCCAACCTTGCCGCTTCGGGCCAGTTGCTCCACTTCGCGCAATTTGTCATCTGGGAGTAGGTTGCCTTGCGCACGGTCGATTCCGGCTTGTGCGGCAATGGCCTGTGCCGTATGGGGGTTGTCGCCGGTCAGCATCATGGTGTTGATGCCCAGTGCGTGCAGCTCGGCGATGGCGGTCCTGCTGCTGTCCTTGATGGTGTCCGCTACGGCGAATAAGGCATGTACCGCCTTTGCGCCTACCAACATCACGACGGTCTTGCCAGCGGTTTCCAGCGCAGCGATGCGCTGCTCCAGCTCTGGTGTGCACTGCCCCAGCTCTTCGAGCATCCGGTGGTTGCCCAGATGGTAGGTCGCACCGTTGATTTGGCCTTGCACACCCCGACCGGGCAGCGCGTTGAATTCGGCCACGTCGAGCAAGGCAACCCCGTCCGTCTGCGCGGCCTGTGCCACCGCCTTGGATACAGGATGGTCTGAGCGGGCCGCCAGACTGGCAGCGATGCTGCGGCTGTCCGAGGCGAGTGCATTGCCCCATGTGACAAAGTCGGTCTGTGCGGGCTTGCCGTGCGTGATCGTGCCGGTCTTGTCCAGAGCCAGCCAGCGCAGCTTGCGGCCTTCTTCCAGATAGACGCCACCTTTGATGAGAATGCCGTGGCGGGCGGCGGCGGCCAGGCCGCTGACGATGCTGACCGGTGTAGAGATCACCAGTGCGCACGGGCAGGCGACCACCAGCAGAACCAATGCACGGTAGATCCAGTCGAGCCATGCCGCACCCATGAACAGCGGCGGCAACAACGCGACGGCGATGGCAACGCCGAATACAACGGGGGTGTACCAGCGGGCGAACTGATCGACAAAACGCTGAGTCGGCGCACGACTACCTTGCGCAGCCTCTACCGCGTGAATGATCCGGGCCAAAGTGGAGTTGTTGGCCAAGGCGGTGACGCGGTACTCGAACGAGCCGGATTCGTTGATCGTGCCAGCGAACACCGAATCACCGGGGGATTTTTCGACCGGGAGGCTTTCACCCGTGATCGGGGCTTGGTTGACGGCAGAGCGGCCTTCCAGCACCTCACCATCAAGGGCGATGCGCTCACCTGGTTTGACCCGGACGCGGGCGCCGATGGTGATTTGCTTGGCGCCCACCTCGCGCCATGTGCCGTCAGCCTGCTGTACCGTGGCCTGTTCCGGGGTCAGGTCGAGCAGGCCACGGATAGCGTTACGAGCGCGATCCAGCGATTTGGCTTCGATTACCTCGGCCAGCGCGAACAGTACCATCACCATTGCCGCTTCGGGCCAGTGGCCGATCAACATGGCACCCGTGACCGCAATCGACATGAGGGCGTTCATGTTGAGATTACGGTTCTTGAGCGCAATCCACCCCTTCTTGTAGGTGGAGAGGCCACCCGTGAAGACCGCGACAAGCGCCAGAACGACAACCGACCAGTGATTGCCGTTGTGGAGCCAGTAGACCGCCTCGGCCGCCGATGCAGTGACCAAGGAGATGCCCAGCGGCCACCAGTTGGTCGGCGTGGTCACAGGGGCGGCGGATGGAGATGCGACCTCTGCCGTGTCCACGACCTGCGCCTCGAATCCAAGCGCTTGCAGTGCCACGAGCACGTCTGGCAGAACCTGGTTCGCATGGCGTACCGACAGCGTGCGCTGCATCAGGTTGAAATCGAGATCAGCAACACCGGCCACGGTGCCGAGCTTGTTGCGGATCAACGTCTCTTCGGTCGGGCAATCCATCTTGGCAATGGACAGCTTGGTCGTCTGCTCGGCCGACGCCTGATCCATGCGCACAGCTTGCATGCCGATGGCCTTCAGCGCCTGCTCGACGGGAGACAACGAAGGCAATTCGTGTCGCACGGCCAAGGTACGTTGCATCAGGTTGAATTCAAGACCCGCCACCCCCGCCAGACCGGCCAGTTTGCTTCGGATCAGCGCCTCTTCGGTCGGGCAATCCATGTTCTCGATGCGGTACACCGCTTGAGCCGATCCGGTTGCCAGCGGGGCCGGTGCCGTGGGTTGGATGATCGGCTCAGTCGTGCAGCCACACCCCTTTGAAGCGCATTCGCTCATGAGTAACTCCTGAAAATCTTCTATTCAGCCTCCATTAAAATCTCTATAGTCACTATAGAGTCAAGTGATAATTGGAGATTGATGCATGGAAATCAGAATTGGCGACCTCGCCAAGCGCTCTGGGTGCGAGGTCGTGACCATCCGCTACTACGAGAAGGAAGGGCTACTGCCGAAGCCAGCGCGAAGCGGTGGCAACTTCCGGCTGTACGGTGAGGCGCACATTGAGCGCTTGCAATTCATCCGTCATTGCCGTTCGCTCGACATGACGTTGAGCGAGATTCGCGCATTGCTGGGTCTGCGAGACAACCCGATGCAGGACTGTGGGGAGGTCAACACGCTGCTGGAGGCCCATATTCAACAGGTGGAAATGCGTGTGTCCGCGCTGTTGCAGTTAAAACGGCACTTGGTTGATTTGCGCGAGAAGTGTTCTGGCTCTCGATCTGTAGAGGCGTGCGGCATTTTGCAAGGGTTGGGCAATTGCAATTGCCATGGTGAAAGTGCCACGAACAGTCAAACATCTGGGTAAGTAAGGGCTTAGCGTGCTTTATTTTCCGTTTTCTGAGGCGACCCC
>JACCDZ011546863.1_pt1 | contig 18041 bp, 18 predicted proteins | sample 7449551 | NCBI WGS metagenome assembly JACCDZ01 (sample SAMN15323452, study PRJNA562643) | freshwater metagenome | isolation source: river surface water | place: USA:Blue River Watershed | collected 2017-08-18
ATCTGTCTGCTTTCTCGATCATGATCTTGTATATCTGACCTCCACCGATTATAAATATCTCTTCATCAATAGTTGCTGTATTTTTTAGTAGCTCTTCTAAGTCATCTATGGAGTACACTATCTCCACTCCCTCTGGGTGGAATGCTTCATCTTTTGTCAGTACGATATTCCTGCGCCTAGGTAGTGGGCGACCTAGGGATTCAAAAGTCTTTTGACCCATGACGATGGTCCGTCCACTGGTAGTCTCGCGGAAATGCTTCATATCACGAGGCAGATCCCACAGTAGGGTATTTGCCTTGCCTAATTCATTATTGCGACCTATGGCTGCGATGAGTGATATCATTTTATAAAACTATATCCAATCCAGATATAGGAGCTAGTGGTTGATAATTTTTTGAAAATTCTGCAAACATTTCTTCTATTAGTGATTCATCTTTTTCTCTTGATCTCTTTATCGCATCTTTCGGAATCTGAATGGATATATTTTGATGGTCGTTTGTTCTATTCATTATCTCTTTTGCACCTTCGTAGTGATTGTCGTATATGTGGGCATTGGCTATGCTGTGAGTATATATCCCAGGTTTTACCCCTAGGTGCTCTGCTATCATGCACTGCAGTAGTGCAAAACCAAAAGTATCAAAAGGTGTACCTAGCATGATGTCATTTGATCTGATTATGTTATGCATATGCAATCTGCCACCAATTATATTTATAGTAAAAGCATAAGGGCAGGGTACCTTCTTTTTTGGTGTACCACCGTATCCATCATCTGCGGGATCCCATGTGCTGACTACTCCGTGGCGTGAGCTCGGATCTTTTTCTAGTAGCTCTATGGCTTTACCTAGCTGGTCACGTCCAAAGTGGTGCTTCCATCTCCATCCATATGCAGAAGATAGTGTGCCATCTTCTTCCAAGAAAAGATCCCACATCTTTGTGAACTTGCGTAGAAATGTAGCATCCTTGTCTCCCTGCAGGAACCATACTTGTTCTGCTATTGGAGATTTTAGTGGTTGCTTGCGGAGAGTAAGCAAAGGGAAACCATCTTTTTCTATATCAATCTGAAAAGTTACCCCAGGGAGGGCCTTTGTCTTGTGTCCAGTGCGAACATTCAATTCCTCGATTCCTTCATCCATGATTTTTCTGACTATATCTTGGTATATTGTGTCGAATGTTGTCATATTTTTGATTATACAATAGAATGTAAATATATGGAAAATATTAAATATCCTTATTTACCAGAAGGCAGAACTCTGTTGCATGTACCAGAGGGTAATAAATACATGGAAGCTGCTTGTCTTGTAGCTAAAAATGAATCATCTGACAAAAAGACTTCCACGGGGGTTGTCGTTGTGAATGATGAGGGGGTCATCCTTGTGGGGGCAGCAAACAAATCAGCTTTAACAAATGATTTTCTGCTAAAAACTCATAAAGATTGGTGTATAAGAAAAAATCTAAAAATACCATCAGGGCAAAAGTATTGGTTATGTCCTGGTTGCGCTTCTAGTAAATATCACGCAGAGAGTCATGCGATGCTGAAAGCTAAAAAAGGTAAAATAGATATTTCAAATTGTGATGTCTATCTATGGGGTCACTGGTGGTGTTGTAAAGATTGCTGGGACTCAATGATTGATTCAAAGATTCGCAATGTTTATTTGATGGAGGGTGCGACGAATGGTTTTAATAATTCAAATCCGATTAATAAATAAATTAAAAAGACATAGAAATATGTTTTTTTAATTTCTTAACATACTTTGTGTTTAAGCGTACATTCTAATGTATATATCTTTAACAATAAGAGGTTGGGTAAGTATCCCTATGTTTGTGTGCGTTACTATTTTTATGATAATAACGACACATTATTGTGCACGAAACAAATCGTTGCACACTAAAAGCCAGATTTTCCAATGGAGATACTGGCTTTTTGTTTATCTTTTTACTGTGATAGAATACCTATATTAATCCCTAATTTTTTTAAATCTATATGGTAATGAAAGACAAACAGGTAGAAAAACTTATAAAGGCAGAAGACAAGCGTCAAAAGAGTGTGGTGAATCTGATCGCATCTGAGAACTATGTTTCAAAGGATGTGCTACAAGCATTAGGCTCAACACTAACAAACAAATATGCCGAGGGGTACCCAGGTCGCCGATACTACGGTGGTAATGAGATCATAGATAAAGTAGAGCAACTTTGTATCGACCGCGCACTAAAACTTTTCAAAATAAAAAACACAGAGTGGCATGTGAATGCACAACTACTATCCGGATCTCCTGCGAACTTTGCACTGTACTCCGCGCTCGTACCACTAGGGGAGAAGATTATGGGTATGAAGCTGACATCTGGCGGACACCTCACACACGGACATCCACTGTCTATGACGGGCAAGCTCTGGAAGCCTGTGCAATTCGAACTCGATGGAGAGAGTGAAGTTATAGATTACGATGCACTCATGGAGATAGCAAAGAAAGAGAAGCCGGCGATCATCGTCGCAGGATTCACTGCATACCCACGCACTGTAGACTTCAAGAAATTCCGTGCTATCGCTGATGAGTGTGGAGCGATACTTCACGTAGACATGTCTCACTTTGGTGGACTCGTAGCTGGTGGGGCATACCCAAGTCCATTCCCATATGCGGACTCTGTGATGACTACTACTCACAAATCTCTCCGTGGTCCAAGACAAGCACTGCTGTTTGTAAAAAAAGATGAAAGAAATTTTGACAAGAAACTCGACAAGATGGTCATCCCTGGACTCTTTGGTGGTCCGCACGAGAACAATATCGCAGCCGTAGCGATAGCACTGGCTGAAGCCTCAAAACCAGAATTCAAAAAGTATGCAAAGCAGGTAGTAAAGAACGCACAGACACTAGCAAAAGAATTGAAAAAACTCGGCTGGCATATCATCTCTGGTGGTACAGACTCACATTTGATATTGGTGGATACATGGATGGATGGTGCGGGAGTAGCAGGTAGTGATGCGAGCAAGAAGCTAGAAAAGGCAGGCATCATAGTAAATATGAATACGATTCCAGGAGACAAGCGCTCTGTGATGGATCCATCTGGTATCCGCCTCGGTACATGTGCAGAGACTACTCGCGGAAGAAAGGAAAAAGATATGATCAAGATTGCAGTTAAGATGGATAAAATTCTAAGAGGGAAATAATTTATGAAAATATATTTCTCAGGGTCAATAAGCGGAGGGAGAGATTATCAGGCTTGGTACGATTTTATCGTAAAGCAGATTTCCAATTACGGAGAGGTTCTTTCTGAGTTTGTAGCAGACAAGAGTCTGACTAGTTATGGATCTGTGAATATGACTGACGAAGAGATATATAATAGAGATGTAAGGTTGATAGAGGAGTGCGATATCGTCGTCGCTGATATCACCAATCCATCCCTTGGAGTCGGGTACGAGATTGCCTATGCGGAAAAATTAAATAAAAAGATTTATTGCTTATATTTGAAAACAGAAGGTAAAAAAGTCTCTGCCATGATCGCTGGCAATAAAAATTGTGAGATATATCCATATACATCAGAATCTGAAATAGTCGAAATCATAAAAAATATTTTTGAGAAATAATTTATGGATCAAATACCAAAAGTAGGCGTAGGCGTATTGATTTTTAAAGAAGGTAAAATACTTCTCGGGAAAAGAAAAGGTTCACATGGAGAGGGTGAGTATTCTTGTCCAGGAGGCCACCTTGATTATGAAGAATATTTAAAGGATTGCGCTATTAGGGAAGTAAAGGAAGAGTGTAATATAAATATTAAAAACTTAAAATTTGTCTGCTTGGTAGATAGGATAAAAAGTTCTCCAAAACATTATGTAACTGCTATTTTTTATTCAGAATTTGATGGAGGAGAATTAAAAATAATGGAGCCTGATAAATGTGAAAGTCTAGATTGGTACGATTTAGATAATCTGCCGAGTCCTATGTTCTATTATGCTATGAAAGGTATTGATTCTTATAAGACTGGTCGCAATTTTTTTGATATAGAAAAATAATATGAAAATTCCAGCAAAAAAATTAAATACAGGATTTGAAATGCCAGTGTATGGATTGGGTACATGGCAGATGGGTGGTAGACTAGAAAGAGATATTTCAAACGATGACGCTGCTGATATAAATGCAATAAAGTCCGCAATAAATTCAGGTATTACACATATAGATACGGCTGAGTTATATGCTGATGGTTATACCGAGGTATTGATAGGTAAAGCTATTAAAGATTTTGATCGATCTACATTATTTATAGCTTCAAAAGTAAAAAAAGAAAATTTATCATATGATAATGTTATAAATTCTTGCAAGAAAAGCTTGGAAAGATTGGGTGTAGATTATCTAGATCTTTATCTTATTCATTTTTGTAATCCAGAAATCCCATTGCAGGAGACAATGAGAGCCCTAGATTTTCTAAAAGAAAATGGTTTTATAAAAAATATTGGAGTTTGTAATTTCACCGTTGAGAGATTAAAAGAAGCTCAAAGTTATACGAATAATAAAATTGTTTGCAATCAAGTGCACTACAATTTGATTTTTAGGGAGCCAGAGCTGAAAGGTGTCGTTGAATATTGTCAGAAAAATGATATTTTTATTAGTGCATGGAGGCCATTACAAAAAGGAATGTTTTCAGAAAACGCCCCTCAGATTATTTTAGATATGGCTGAAAAATATAAAAAAACTCCAGCTCAAATCGCTATCAATTGGTTAATTTCTCAACCATATGTGATAACTCTTTCAAAGACTCGTAGTGAAGAACATTTAAATCAAAATCTTGGAGCATTGGATTTTATAATGGATAATGATGATATAGAAAAAATAAGAAAGGAGTATCCTGATCAAGAAGAAATTTCTGATGCAGTACCCTTGGGATAAATATATGAAAAAAATAAAAGGAAAACTAATAGTGATAGATGGTACAGATGGTAGTGGTAAAGCTACGCAGGTGGATTTATTGATGAAGAGATTAAAGGGGGATGGCTACACTGTAAAGACTGTAGATTTTCCAGAATACTATCAAAACTTTTTTGGTAAATTCATCGGACACTGCCTATCCGAGCAGTACTACAATTTTGTGAATGTTCACCCAAAGATCGCCTCGGTCCTGTACGCGGCAGATAGATTTGAGTCCAAGGGGCAGATGGAAGATTGGCTCGCAAAGGGGTATGTAGTGATTGCGAATAGATATGTCAGTGCAAATCAGATCCACCAGGGTGGAAAGATAAAGAATACAAAAAAGCGCCAAGCATTCATCGAGTGGCTCGATGAGATGGAGCATGAAGTATTCAAGATTCCAAGACCAGATGTGATATTCTACCTGAGTCTACCTATATCTATCAGCAAGGCATTAATGGCCGAGAGAAATAAAAAAGATGCACGTGCGTATCTGGGCAAGAAGCAAGATGTCCATGAAAAGGATAATAATTTTCTCGAGAATTCTCGTGCTAGTGCATTGTGGCTAGCCAAGACACAAAAGAATTATGTTCAGGTGGATTGCTCTGTGAAGAATACTCTGCGTACCCGAGAGGATATACACGATGAAGTGTACGCCAAAGCAATCAAATCCCTCCCAAAGATCAAAAAGGCACCTAAAAAGTAGACTATTGACAATATTTGGTATGGGGGTAGTATGAAGGTAAAATTAAATCCCAATATATTATGAAACCCGAGATAAAGCCGTACTTAGTACCGGTTGCCGCATTCTTTTTGTACAAGATGACACAACAGAAGCTATTTTCAGATGAATTTGATGGAATTCTATTTAGGAGAGACTTTCTCTCAATAGATGAGTACAATGAATTTCCAAAGATTACTGATGGAGAGTTATTTGAAAAAAGACTCCTCGATGCTCGTGAAGAATTATCGGAAAAAGAATTTCATGATTTTATCGCTACTTTTCATCAGCTTCCATATTTTATATTAGAAGATGATGAAGGTGAAAAATTAAAAAAAATTATGGATGTTCTGTTTACCACTAACCACTTCCGTAAACCGTAAAGGAAAAGTCCTCTCGATCAAAAGAGAGGACTTTTTGTTTGCCTTTTTATGTGTATAATTAAAATACAATGTTGGTAAAGATAAAAAAACTTAAAGAGAATGCAAAGTTGCCACAGTATGCCAATCCGGGGGATGTAGGTATGGATATGTATGCGATAGAGACAGTGGTATTACAGCCGGGGGCACATCATATTTTCTTTCATGGATTTGGACTCGAATTTCCGACTGGGTATGCTGCGATAGTGAAGGACAAGAGTAGCGTCTCGAAGGCAGGGCTTCATACTATGGGTGGTGTATACGATGCAGGATATCGTGGAGAGTACAATACACATCTTGTGAATCTGTCAGATGTGCCATATACCGTAGAAGAGGGTGACAAGGTCGCCCAGCTCATCATCTACCCGGTAGCTATTGCAGAATTAGAGGAAGTTGATATATTGAGTGAGTCAGTCCGTGGGGAGGGTGCATTCGGTAGTACTGGGAAGAAGTAGCCATAAGGTAGAAAGTTATAAAGTCTATAAAGAAATGCAAATTAAAATACAATTACAAAATACTATACTAGAAGCCTTAAAGAACCTCGGCATCGAGGCTACGACTATTACCCTGGAGCATCCCGCAGATTTGAATAATGGCGACTATTCTACAAATGTAGCTATGGCCTATGCAAAGCAAATCGGAATGAATCCAAGAGAGTTGGCAGAAAAAATAGTTGCAGAAATCTCCGCTAGGCAAGACCTAGCGGAGATAGAAAAAATAGAAGTTGCAGGGGCTGGATTTATAAACTTTTACCTATCACGAGAATTTTTTGTTGGTAGCGTAAAAGATATTTTGAATAAAAAAGAAAATTGGGGGAAAAATGATTTGTCCAATGGCAAGAAAATAATGGTGGAGTATACAGACCCGAATCCATTCAAGCCATTTCATATCGGACACCTTATGACCAATGCTATAGGTGAGTCTATCGCTCGTATTGTAGAATTCTCTGGTGCAAAAACTGTCCGTGCAAACTATCAAGGGGATGTGGGTCTACATGTAGCAAAAGCAATATATGGATTGCAGAATTTTGGTATGCCAGATGAAAATCTTTCTGTATCAGAAAAGGCACAGTATATAGGAGTGCAGTATGCAAAGGGTAGTGATGAGTACGAGAATAATCCTGATGCAAAGAGTGCGATAGATGCTATCAATAAAAAGATATACGAAAAGAGTGATGAAGAGATAAATAAAATCTATGCATGGGGTAGAGAGGTCACCCTCGCTGCCTTTGAAGAAATCTATTCACTTCTAGGCACAAAGTTCAATCACTATTTCTTTGAATCTGTCATGGCTCCAATAGGTGAGAAGATCGTCCGTGCGAATACTCCAAATGTATTCGAGGAATCTGACGGGGCAATAGTATTCAAAGCAGATAAATACAATCCAAAACTGCACACTCGAGTATTCATCACTAGTAGTGGTCTGCCACTATACGAGACAAAGGAGATCGGTCTGACAATGACAAAATTCGAAAAGGAAGAAAACCTCGATCTATCTATAGTGACTACAGCTATCGAGCAGGGCGAGTATATGAAGGTAGTTCAGCAGGCTATATCACTCATGCATCCAGATCTTGAGAAAAAGATGAAGCATATCACTCACGGTATGATGCGCCTCGCATCTGGCAAGATGTCTTCTCGCAAGGGTAATGTAGTCACAGGTGAATCGCTACTTCAGGACTCTATGGATGTAGTTCGAGAAAAGGTATCCGAGCGTGAGCTATCTGCCGAGGAGAAAGAAAATATCGCTCAGACTGTAGGTGTCGCGGCACTCAAGTATTCTATCCTCCGATCATCTCTTGGATCAGATATCATTTATGATTTTGAAAAATCTATTTCTTTTGATGGTGACTCTGGCCCATATCTGCAGTACACAGCAGTACGCGCAAATGGTATCCACAAGAAAGCCGAGGGCGAGGGTATTTGCGTAGCGTATACAGACATACCATCTGATATCACAGTACTGGAGAAAACTCTATACAGATTCCCAGAGGTAGTAGCTCATGCATATGAACAACTAGAACCTCATCATATCGCTACATATCTGACCGAGCTCGCATCTGCATTCAACTCTTTCTATGGAAATACAATGATAGTGAACAAGAATGATCCATATGCACCGTATCGTGTGGCACTGGTATCCGCATTCCATACTACAATGCAAAACGGCCTTTACCTCCTAGGTATCAAAACTCCAGAGAAGATGTAAAAAATATGAAATTTAAAATTATTACATTACCAAAAGAAAGATGGCAAGAATACAAAGAACTTCGCCTTCTTGCTGTTTCGTCTGAACCGGTAGCTTTTTGGCCTACAGAAACTGAAGAGAAAGAAAGAACAATAGAGGGGTGGACTATGTATCTTGATAAAAATTCACCACAAACAATGTTTTTTGCTGAATGTAACAATGAACTTGTTGGGATGATTAGATTGGCAATAAATAAAGAAGAAAAAGTAAAGCATAATTCGTGGATTTACTCCTTTTTTGTTAAGTCAGAAGCTCGTGGTAGTGGTATAGGAAAAAGTTTATTAACTCAGGCAATAAATTTTTTGAAAGAAAAAAATGTTGAAAATATTTGTTTGAATGTTGCTGTTACTCAGAAAGGTGCTATTAAACTATATAAAAGTTTTGGATTTAAAAAGATTGGAAAATACAAAAATCTAGTAAAGTATAATGGAAAATATTACGATGAAGATATTATGTGTCTAAGCCTTTAATTTTATATGGAATTTAACTATGTTGCTTTTTAGTGTATTATGATTATTCTATATATAGATTTGGAAATAAATTTGCATAGGTCCGACCTATACAAAAGTATAACCCAGATCAAAACCCCAGAAAAAATGTAATAAAAAATTCCCCGGGGTGAAAGGCCGATCGGGGAATTTAGTGGTTCGTTGCGCTATAAAAGGTCCTGATAGATAATCAGGAAATGTATGGACGGAGCATTGTAGTGTCCTTACACTGTTTTTATCCCTTGGAGAAGGTGCAATAGAATTAGGTCTTATATTACTCGTTTTCTAGAAAAAAGCAAGAGATGTTGCTTTTTTAGTGTTTTTGTTGTATGGTTTTAAAAATACTTAAAATTAAGACCAATGAACAAGCAACTAAAAACCGCGATTTTATACCTAGAGAATGGTATTAAATCCGCAAATCAAAACAAAAGACAAAGCCTACAGAGTGCTTTAAAAATTTTAAAGAGAATCCCAGACAAAATAATGACGTACCTTCTTTTTGTTTGTGAAGTGCCTATCCCTGAAGTAAAAGAATTTACTGTTCAAGATTTTTATCGAGACACCAAGGATATTCCTGGATCAGATATAAAAATCAGTGTGAACGATAATTTCAAAAAATGGATACTGGATCCTCTTAAAAATAAAAAACTTTGTTTACCGCCTTCTACTTTGGACAAGTATTTTGTACAAGAGTACAACGTTAGTTCAATTCAAATTCAATCAGATTTCTCTGTAAAACCGATTATTCCGATTAAACAATTGCTCTCTCAAATTAAGGGTATGATTGAAAATCAACCCAAGGGTGATTTTAAGGCTGATGGTTTGACAGTTGAAAACAACAATAATAATGTCTTTCATGCGGATCTTTCTGAAATTGGAAAAAATGAAATAATTGAAATTTACGTTTGTTGGTTTATGGGTCATTGGAGTATATGCGCTTGGCCTATTTCGAAGTCTGGCATGGGACAAGAGCATGCCAATTGTTTTTTTGCTCCTGTTTCTGAGGGTTTCAATTAATTACAGCTTTTTGATAAAATGAAAAACCTGAGTGTCCCTCAGGTTTTTTTCTTGCTTTTTTAGTGTTTTATGGTTATTCTGTATATACAGATGTTGAAGGGGCTATCACCCTGGAGTCTTGGGAAGAAATCCTCTGAAAAAGGACGTAGAACCCAGTAAATGAGAAGTAAGCAAGGTGGTACCGCGGTAAAAAATCGCCCTTGGAATGCAATCGTAGGATTGTTATTCAAGGGCGATTTTTAATTTATTAGTTAAAAATATAATCATGGAAGAAAAAAATATAAAATCACAAAATGCAGAGCGCGAGGAAAAGATACTATCGTTTTGGAAAGAAAACGATACTTTTAAAAAGAGCATAGAAAAGAAAGCACCAAAAGGGAAGTACGTTTTTTATGATGGGCCACCTTTTGCTACAGGACTACCACACTATGGCCATATTCTAGGATCTACTGCAAAAGATGTCGTAGGTAGATATCAGACTATGCGTGGTTACTCTGTACCTCGTAGATGGGGTTGGGATTGTCATGGTCTACCGATAGAGAATATCGTAGAAAAAGATCTAGGTATTTCTGGTAAAAAAGCTATCGAAGAATACGGCATAGAGAAATTCTCTGAGCATGCTCGAAGTAAAGTTCTCACCTATGTATCAGAATGGAAAAAGACTGTCGACCGCATGGGGCGATGGGTGGATTTCGATAATTCATACAAGACTATGGATAATAGTTTTATCGAGAGTGTCTGGTGGGCCCTGGGTGAGCTGAATAACAAGGGACTCCTATACGAAGGTGTGCGAGTACTCGCATACTGTCCACGATGTGAGACTCCGATTGCAAACTCGGAGATTGCCATGGACAACAGCTACAAAGATATAACTGATATTTCTGTATATGTAAAATTCAAATTAGTAGATGTTGAAAATACTTATTTGTTAGCTTGGACTACTACTCCATGGACGCTACCGGGTAATACTGCGATAGCGATAAATAAAGACTTGCAGTATGTATATGTAAAAAACAATGTTCCAGATAAAGATGAGACATTCATAATCGCAAAAGATCTTTTTGAAAATCTAAAGACAAAATTTGTAAATCCAGAAATCATAAAAGAAGTTTCTGGTAATGAATTGGTAGGATTATCATACGAACCGGTTTTTGATTATTATAAAAATGCAGATATGCCAAATAAAGAAAATATTTGGAAAGTTTGGCATGCGGATTTTATAACAGCAGATGCAGGTACTGGTATAGCCCACGAAGCTCCGGCTTTTGGTGAGGACGATATGAATCTAGCCAAGGAAAACAATATCCCATTTATCCGCCACGTAGAACCAAACGGAGTATTTTCTGCAGAAGTGACTGACTTTGCTGGTCAATATGTAAAACCAAAAAGTGAAGATGAAAAAATAAGATTTCAAGCTGATATAAATATCATAAAATATTTACAAGAGAGTGGGGCGTATTTTGATAAAGAAAAAATAAAGCACTCATACCCACACTGCTACCGATGTGATACACCACTACTGTACTACGCACTACCTTCATGGTTTGTGAATATTCAAAAAGTAAAAGCAGATCTCCTAGAAAAAGCTGAATCAATGAACTGGGTCCCAGCACACTTAAAAGATGGAAGATTCCATCATACAATGGAAAATGCACCGGATTGGACTATCTCTCGCAATAGATATTGGGCCAGTCCTTTGCCTATCTGGAAATCAGAGAGCGGGCAGATGATGTTCACTAGCTCTGTTGATGATCTAAAATCAAAAGTTAAAAAATCTGGCAACAAATACTTTGTAATGCGTCATGGGGAAGCATCTCACAATATTGGGGGGATGATCTCGGATGATGTAAATGAAATAAATCATCTAACTGAAAATGGAACTGATCAAGTAAAAAAATCAGCACAAGATTTTAAAGATAAAAAAATTGATATGATTTTTGCTTCACCATTCATGAGGGTGCGAGAGACTGCCTCTGTGCTCGCTGAAAATATCTCAGTTGGTTCTGAATCTATTTTGATTGATGAGAGATTGGGTGAGTTTATGATTGGGAATAAAGATTTTAAAACTTGGAAGGAATATCACGATAAACTACCAAAGACTGTAGAGAATTTCTCTTTTGCCTATGCTGGTGGCGAATCATACCAATCTTTGAAGAATCGTGTTATGGATTTTATCTATGATATAGAATCAAAGTATCAGAATAAAAATATTGTGATTGTAACTCATGGTGGACCATCATGGCTACTATCTGCGGGTTCTCGTGGGTACAATGCAGATGAAACACTATCTATGATCAGAGATAGAAAAGATTTCCACTACCTAGGCAATGCTGAATATTTTGAATTGGATTTTTCTCCACTTCCACACAATGCAAATCATGACCTAGACTTACACCGTCCATACATCGACCACATCGTATTGGTAGATGGGGAGGGTCGGGAGTACAAGAGAATCCCCGAGGTTATAGACTGCTGGTTTGAATCCGGCTCCATGCCATTTGCTCAGGATCACTATCCATTTGAGAATCCAGAATGGAAACAAAATAATTTCCCTGGTGGATTTGTGGCTGAATATATAGCTCAAACTAGAACATGGTTCTACTATACCCATGCTATATCTACTATGCTATTTGGAGAGGCACCATTTCAGAATGTCGTCACTACGGGTACAGTACTAGCCGAGGACGGTAGCAAGATGAGTAAATCAAAAAACAATTATCCAGATCCATGGATACTATTTGATAAATACGGAGTGGATGCTCTACGATTTTATCTGATGTCTTCTACTCTGATGAAGGGTGAAGATGTGAACTTCTCTGAGAAGGGGGTCCAGGATATCGCAAGCAAGATCGTATCTCGTCTAGAAAATGTAGCTACATTCTACGAGCTCTACAGAGATGTATCTATTGAAAATGGCGAACTTGATTTAGAAAAAAATACAAATGTACTGGATCAATGGATCCTAGCTCGATTAAGCTCCCTCGTGTCGGAGGTGACTGTATCTATGGATGCATACGATATGGCCGGAGCTACGAGACCTTTTGAATTGTTTATAGAAGATCTTTCTACTTGGTATCTACGACGCTCTCGTGATCGCCTAAAAGATGGAGATACAAATGCAAAGAAGACACTATACTACGTATTGAAAACTACAGTTTCTGTATTGGCGCCATTCGCACCATTTATATCAGAGAGTGTATGGCAAAAATTAAAAAATGAAAATGATGCAGAATCTGTACATCTTTGTGATTGGTCAGCATTCTCTTATGAAAATTCTGATGTTGTGAATACGATGCAGCAGGTTCGCGATGTGGTCACACTAGGACTGCAGTCTCGCCAAAAAGCTGGTGTCCCCGTGCGCCAACCTCTTGGGAAATTTGGAATTCCTATGGAATTAAAATCTGAATATGTAGAGATTGTAAAAGATGAATTGAATGTAAAAGAAATTGTCTGTGACACTACACTATCTGATGTATTTATGAGTTTTGATATCACATCTGAACTGAAAAAAGAGGGTCAGTATCGTGAATTTGTACGTGCAGTGCAAGACCTACGAAAAAAGACAGGGCTTATGCCTGCTGATGTAGTGACTCTATATGTGCAGTGTGGCGAGATAGAAAAAGATGTCATAAATATATTTCTCCCTGAATTCCAAAAGACTACAGGAGTGAGAGAGGTAGTATGGGGTGATACATCTGGCGATGAAGTAAAAATTGGAGATCTATCATTCGTAGTTAAAATTGAAAAATAAAATAATAGAAATAAAAAGGTAAATGTTTTGTGCGATGACATAAAACACTTACCTTTTTTTGAGGATGATAGTGTGTGTTAAAATTATAAATATGAAAATAGAACAAACCTACGGTGCTATTATCGTACATAAACAAAATGGAGAAAATAAATTTCTTTTACTTCAGCATGACGACGAAGAAGGTTCTTGGTCATTTCCGAAAGGGCACCACGAAGAAGGCGAAAGCCCAGAAGGTACAGCAAAAAGAGAGATTTTTGAAGAGACAGGGATTGTTGTCTCTGATTTTTTGAATGTGCCACCTATTCACGAAGAGAGGTACATGCAAAAAAGAGATTCCATTAAGAAGAATGATTATTTCATTTATATTGTTGATAATACAGATGTGAAAATTCAAGAATCAGAAATACGAACTTATAAATGGGATACATATGAACAAGCTCTTAATACATTGCAATATGATTCTCGTAGAGATGTACTCACTCAGGCTCAAAAGTATTTAGAAAATATATTAAAATAATAAAAAGTAAATGTTGGTGCGATGGCATCAACATTTACTTTTTATATAGACCTTTGTTATAATTTATTTATATGAGTTTGGTTGAAAATATTTTAACTGAATTATGGAATACTGAATTAAATTACAAAGGAGTTCGTGTAAATATTTTTGGTATACCTCGTCTTTCAAGTAAAAATTACAACTCTCTTAAGTCTACAGCATATCAATTAAAGAAAAATGGATTAATAGATAAAGACGAAAATGGTTGGTTTATAACAAAGAAGGGAAAGGAGTGCAAGATAAAAAAATATCTAGAATTCAAAAATTTTGAATCACCATTTAAAGACGGGGCACCAAAGAATTTGCTATTAATGTTCGATGTGCCTTCTAGTAAGAATTCGGAGCGTAATTGGCTAAGAAAACAATTAAGATCATTTGATTATATTATGGTTCAAAAGAGTGTCTGGGTGGGCCCGTCACCATTACCAAAAGAGTTTGTTGATTATGTTAAGAAAATAGGAATTGAAGATGGGGTGAAAACTTTTAAATTAGCTAAAGATTATAGTTTACATAGTAAATACAAAAGGTAAATATTGATGCTATCGCATCAATATTTACCTTTTTCAATAAAGATGTCTTGTGTGGTAAACTGGATATATGATTACAGAGCACTCTGCGGGATTTATCCTCGTACTACGCAAGGATGGCGAGGAAGATAAATTTCTATTAATAAAACAATTGTCTGGCAATTGGAGTTTTCCAAAGGGGCATCTCGAAGAGGGGGAAGATTCTAAAACTGCTGCTATCCGAGAACTGCAAGAGGAGACAGGTATCACAGAATTTAAATTTGCTGAACTACCTACTCTAATGGAAGAATATGATTTCAATCATAGTGGAGACATACGCCACAAGGTGAATGAATATTTTATCGCATATGCAAAACAAGTCGATGTGAAAATCCAAGAAGGTGAAATAGTAGACTTTAAGTGGGTGACATACGATCAGGCTTTGGAAACTTTTACATTCGATGATCAAAAGGTGGTTCTGAAAGAAGCTAAAAAATATTTAGATAATTTAAATAAATAAATAAAAATGGCTCAGCATCATATCTATCACACACATGGATTCATCATATCTTCACGGGCAAGCGGTGAAGCTAACAAGATGCTATCTATATATACTAGGGAACTAGGTCTAGTCCGTGCTATGGCCGGTGGTATTAGGCTCGCAAAATCCAAGCTCCGATATACACTGCAGGATATGTCCTATGCCAAGATTGATCTAGTAAAAGGCCGAGATATCTGGCGGGTGACTTCGGCTACGACGATATCATCATTCCCGATTGCTCGTAGTAAAAAAGAATCTATCGTATTCATGTCTAGGGTATCTGCACTGATCGACCGTCTCTGTCGTGGAGAGGAGGGGAATGATGAAGTTTTTGATTTGATTATCCAATCATTCTTATTATTGGATGACGAGAATTTTAATCATGAATCACTGTCTGCATTGGAGCTTCATACTGTACTATCTATAGTGCACTCTCTGGGTTATGTCGGAGATAGTGATGATATGCATGATTATATCGGTGGTACATTTGATAAAGACAAGATACATAAATTGCTATCTGAAAAGAAATCCATAATATCACATATCAATCGTGCATTGCGTGAAAGTGGACTGTAAAAATGTTATAATTTTTTTATGAAGGAAAATGAAAATCTAAGTAAAATAGAAGATGTAAAGAGGAGGCTCTATGACAGGTCCTCTACTGTATCTTCGCACGACCGGCAAGGTGTACTGCATCCCGTATATCACGAGGCTAGTACTAGCTGGAAAAAAGAAGAAGAAACAGATATGACAAAAACAAAACCAACAACATTTTTTAAAAAATTCTTTATCGCTACTCTTATATTTTTTGTATTCGCAATTGGTTTCGCTGCGTATATGTTTTTCCGCGGAGCTAGCTCTGTGTCCAATGACAATATAGATATCACCGTCCTAGGTAATGCCTTTACAGAAGGGGGTAGTGAATTGCCTCTACAAGTAGAGATAGTAAATAGAAACAAGGCAGACCTCGAATTAGCAAATCTAGTCATCGAGTATCCGCGTGGTGCTAGTGATGATGCTACTGATGTAGTCCGACTCGCTAGGGAATCTATAGGCACTATATCTGCTGGTGGACGCGCTGAGAGACTTTTCAAAGTGACATTATACGGAGACCAGGGTCTAGTCCGTAATGTAAAAATAAAATTAGAGTATCACCCTGCTGGGTCAAATGCAATATTTACAAAAGAGTCTGCGTACCCTGTGACTATAAACTCTTCTCCCATATCTCTGATTGTAGACTCACCTACGCAGACCAGCGCAAATCAACCTTTCACTTTTAATATCAGTGCTACTTTAAACACAAATCTACCAGAGGAAGAGACTGTGCTCGAAGTCAGCTACCCTCAAGGATTTGTGTTTGATAGCGCTAGCCCCGCACCTACAAATGGCAACACAATGTGGAGCCTAAAAGATCTAACAAAAACTACTCCATTTAAATTATCTGTGACTGGTCATATGGTGGGTCAGGATGGAGACGAGCAAGCTTTCCACGTGTATGTCGGGACAAAAAAGGCAGGTAAGTCATCTGTGGATGTAGTCTATAATTCTTTCCTTCAAACTATTAGTATCGTCCGACCATTCCTGGATGCTAGGGTGGTAGTCGGTGGTAATGATGTCGATGTGCCTAGTGTGTCTGGTGGCCAGAGAGTGAGTGCGGATATAATATGGTCAAATAATCTACCTACTTCTATCTCTGATGTGCAGATTACAGCTAAAATATCTGGTAATGTTTTGGACAAGAGTGCTGTCTCTGCCCTGGATGGATTCTATGACTCTACTTCTAGTCAAATAATATGGAATAAAAATACTATGCCAGATCTATCTTATGTAGCACCAGGAGAACAGGGTAGATTGAATTTTGATTTTATACCTGTGTCTCTGTTGGGCTCAGATTCAAAAATAAGTAGTCCTCAGATTCTCGTAGAAGTCAGCATAAAAGGTATGCAGTCTGATTCAGGTAGTGGGTTCGTAGCTGTAAATAATTTTTCAAAAAAGATAATAAAGGTAGCATCTGATTTACAGCTCGCTACTAGTATGAACTACATATCTGGATCTCTGCCCCCGCAAGCTGAAACTGAGACTAGATACAAGATCAGTTGGGTATTGTCGAATTCTACAAATTCTATTTCTGGGGCAGAGGCTCGAGCAATCCTACCTCTGTATGTAAAGTACGTAGGTCGTGTATCTGGTAATACTGAAAATATTTCTTATAATGATGTATCACGTGAAGTAATCTGGAAGATTGGTAGTGTGAGTCCAAATACTGGATCCGGGGCAAATAATCGTGAAGCAGATTTTGTAGTATCATTCGTACCATCAGTGTCTCAAGTAGGTACTATACCAGAGATAATAAAGAGTGTGGTTTTAGTGGGGCAGGATACTTTTGCAGGCGCAACTGTACGTAGTAGTAGGGGTCCACTGAACACAAATCTTAAAAATGATCCAGCCTTTAAATCTGGTGACGAACGTGTTATAAAGTAATATATGGATAAAAATGACGATAAACTAATGGAGAAGATAATCTCCCTCTGCAAGCGCCGAGGCTTTATTTACCAAGGGTCCGAGATATATGGGGGCCTAGCTGGCACATTTGACTATGGGCCATTGGGTGTGATGCTAAAGAATAATATCAAGGATTCTTGGCGTAAAAAATTCGTGTCATCTAGGCACGATATGTACGAGGTAGATGCTGCGATATTGATGAACTCTGCTGTCTGGCAGGCGTCTGGACACGTAGATACTTTTACAGACCCACTCGTAGAATGTACAAAATGTAAAAAAAGATTCCGTGAAGATAACTTGGCTTCTGCAGGTAAATGTGACGACTGTGGTTCACCTGTGGGTGGTGCTCGCAATTTTAATATGATGTTCAAAACTCAGGTCGGTGCTATGGAAGAAAG
>JACCDZ011938331.1_pt1 | contig 18029 bp, 34 predicted proteins | sample 7449551 | NCBI WGS metagenome assembly JACCDZ01 (sample SAMN15323452, study PRJNA562643) | freshwater metagenome | isolation source: river surface water | place: USA:Blue River Watershed | collected 2017-08-18
GGCTGTGTCGTCGCATGAACCACGTTCGCCCACACCGATACTGCAAGCCCAACACTCGCACCCGCATAGGCGAGCACCCGGCCACCGTCGACACGCTCACTCATCAGACCCCCAAGAGATCCCCGACTTGTCCAACGGCACCACAGGCACATCCCGCACCGGCACCGGGTCAGGCTCGTGATCGCGGACCACTTCCCCCACCACCACAACCGCCGGCGAAACCACAGGAGCAGGCGCAGGGGTAGAGATCGAGCCGCGCCCCAACCACACCCCGACAGCGAACAGGACCGGGTTCGCGGCGGCATCAGACACGCTGACTCCACCCGAGGACCACACGACCGCTCCCCAGCCCGTCGCGTAAACGGCCGTGAACCACCACGGCCACCGCCGAATCCAATCCATCACCGCCAACCCCACCCAGACACCGACAGCCTCAGCCCTCACGACAACACCCACTTCCCATGCCCCGGCTTCGCCAACACGCTCCGTTCGCCGAGCAGCGCCAACGCACCCTTCACTGACCGGGGAGACCACTGCTTGTCCTCCGTCAACGCCGCCACAACCTGCCCCGTCGACGCCTCAACCCCTCGACGGCCCCCGAACCATGCAAGGACCGCAGCAGCACACCCATCCACCTCGACAGGGGCATGCACCGGAGCCGGCGAAACAGCAGGAGTCAACCCGAGTGACGCGGCAAGCCCCGACGCGGCAGGGGCAGGTGCCTCCTCGAGGACGGGTTCCGACCAGGCGAACGTGAACGGGTCAGCGTCTCCGACCGTGTCGTAAGAGTCCGGGTTGAAGAACGCCCGCCCCAACACTGGCGACGGATGCATCGGCCCGAACAAGAAATGCGCCCCACCGACGCCTTTCGGGATCAACGCCGGATTGATCTGCCCCAACGCCCCATCAAGCCCCGTCATCGCTGCCGCAGAATCCGCATGGAACACGACCACGTTCCCTGCCTTGATCTGACCCCGCAGAGCAGACCCGGCGTTCCCGAACGCTTTCGACGCCTGCTGCATCTGCGTCAACCACCACACGACCACCAACACCTTGCGGCCGAGACGGCCGATCCGATCAATGACCCGCATGATCCCCGAATAGCCCGCATACTCTGGGGCCTCCTCCACGACAACGAGGAGCACTGGAACATCCGGCGTCGGATCCAACACTTTCGCCCGCTGCGACTTCAGCAACGCGACCCGCTGATCCATCTCCCGTTCCACGATCAGGAGCTTCTTCTCCACGTCACGGGGATCTTCCCCATACAGGGCGGCCTTGCCTTCCCATTCGCCGAGGGATGCACCGAACTGGCCGTCGAACACGATCGGCACCACCAGCTGCGACGGATGCAGCACCGCAGACTGCAAGGCAGCAGCGAACGACTCCGTTTTCCCGGCGCCTGTTGATCCGAGCCCCCACGTGTGGGTTCCGCCAGCTTCCGGCTTCCAGATGGTCAACCGGCCGATGGTGTCGGTGGTGGTGACGGAGAAGTCGATGCAGCCTGCCGCCGGGTCCAGGCTGGGGCCACGCCACAGGTGCACGCCGTGGAGGCGGGCACGTGCCTGCTGCTGCGACCTCAGCCACGGCTCCGAATCAATGATCCGCACCAAGACCCGCAGATTGTCGCCCAACGGATGGAACGTGACCGCTTCCGGTGCCGTCCTCCACGTCGCCGCGATCGTTGACCGAGCCTGAGCGATGATCTCCGCATGCTGTGTCGCATCAGCGCCCTGAACCAGCATCTCCCGGCCAACCCGTTGCCCATCCCACACGACAGGCCGCTTCGCCAACACCCGCGACCCCGGCAACGGAGCCCGATACATCGGTGCCGGAACCTGCTCAGCGTCGTCCTCGAGGACTGCACCCTTTCGCCGGCCCCACATCACCGGACGCCTTCGTGTGCGTCAGCGATGACGGTGTTCCAGAGGACTTCGTCGTCGTCGATGGGGTCAACTTCGTCGGGGAACCATTCGGGCCACTTCCGCCAGAACAGGAACGCCGCGACCGCCAACGGGTTGGCGACGACGAAAGCGAGGTTCTGCCACCACGCCCATTCAGTGAGCCACAGGGGGACGTGCAGCCACGTCCAGACGACCCCGTACATGCCGACCGCGATCCGTGAATGAGCGATCGCCTGATCCCACAGCCACCAGAAGAGGGCGACAGTCATGGACCACAGAACCCACGCCAACGCTGCGGCAAGCCACCGCAGCAGCCGCCCGATGGCTTGTCCGATGGCACGGTTCACGGCCGCGACACCAGACGGTTTAGGCGGTGCGGGGGGTATGTAGTCGTAGACCGGAGTGGTCACGTCGAGTTCTCCTCAGATTGGAAGTGAATACGGGACGGTGGGGGCTATTCGCGGAGGGCGCCCATTGCGGTTGCGTCAACCAGGTCAGGCTTCGATTCCTCGGCGTCCTCGACGGCCTTCGACAGCCGCGCCTGCGCAACCTTCAATGCCGCCTCAACCGCGTCCTTGGCCGCTAATGCTTGAGCCGTCAGATTCGTCCAAGCATCCGCAGCATCCGTCATCGCACCCGCTGACTCACCTGTAACGCCCATGGATTCGGTGGCGTCCTCCGTTCGCCGCAGATAGTCACCGAACGCTTTGATGGCGTCACAAATGTCTTCAGCGGTGGTGAGGGATTGCGGCAATGCCACATTCAAGAAATCGGGGATCGAGTCAGGGACCGGCAGAGTCGGGGCGTCGGCTCCACCGGATCGGTTGACGCCTTCGTTGGTGGCTGGTGCAGTCACGGTGTCTCCTCGATAATCAGCCCCCATGACGGGGGCAGGTTGGTTGGTGGTTGGTTGTTGGGTCTGGTCGTTGCTGGGCGGGTTGGTGACTGAGGTTGCGGTGGCGATCCGGACGTTGGTTCGGCGGACAGAGATGAGGGGACTTCCCTTCCCTCGCCTCCCTCCCTCGCCATCGCTTCTTCCCCTCTTCCCCTTCTTCGCTGCCCTCTCGGCGGGCCGCCCATCCCTTCCCTCTCTCCCTGCTGGGGAAGACCCCTTCCGAGGGGGGAGAGGGGAAGCAGGAGAGACCCCTTTCCTTCCTTCCTTCCCCCCTCCAGGATTGCCCCCTCCTTGGCGAGGCGACGGGACAGAAGGCTTCCCTCCCGCCCACCCGCTGATACCTGACGAAGGGGTGGAGGAATCAGCGGCGGAGGGCTTGGAAGCGAACACTTGCCGCACCAGACCCGGCACCTGCCGCAACCCGTCCCACACGATCGACACGACCGTTTTCGCGGCACCGTTGACCCATCCACGGACCCGCGCCGACGCCACATATCCGAATACGGACGTGATCAGGAACATCGTTAACGGGTCCACGTCCACCCCTCCCCCACCGCATCCGGGGAAAGTGCAATGGGCGTGTCTCCTTGCACTTTCGACCCCTTCTGAGCAGGCTGCCTTTGCGCGGGCGCGCGCAGGGGCGCGCGTAGACCCCGCCGACCAACCCAGAACCTTGCACTTTGCACTTCTGCACTTTGCGAAGGCCCCAACCCCGCCAACACCGCAGACACGGCAGCAGTCACCTGCGCCGCGATCACATCCGCTGCACGCGGGTCACGTTTCTCCACGTCACGGATCACCGCCCGCGCCACATCCCATTCAGCGGCGGCAGCAACCAGAGCCGGCGACTGTGCGCGTGTTGGTCGACGCCTCATCCGAGTAGTCCTCGGACGTGGAGGGCGAGAGTGTCAGCGACAGTGAGGACACCTTTCGTGAGTACCGCTCCCCCTTCTCCGGGTATGACGCCTTGGAGGAGAAGCGAAGGGAGGAGAACCCAAGCGACAGCGAGGGGGGTGACCCATCGGGAGAGGTTCCACCAGAGGACAGGGATGGTTGCGGCGACGGTGAGGAGTGCTACCGCCATCGCGAGGAGGGTGGTGATCTGGTGGAGGTGGGTGATCCATCCGGTGAGGGGGTAGAGCCAGGTGGTGAGTGCGAACCGTCCTGCGATGAGGCAGGAGAGGACTGCGAGGCCACCGAGGATGACTTCGAGGAAGTGGGGGGCTCGTCCGGAGGCGAGGAGGGAGAGGAGTCCCCAGGCGATGACGGAGAATCCGATGATGTAGAACCAGGCCATGACGACCCTCCTTTCCTTTCCTGATGCGTCAGCGACGACGGGTTGCAGGTCGACGGGAAGGCCGAGAGGGCTGGCGTGGCGCTTGAGTCGACCGGCCGACATTGACGAGGCATAGGCCGATGAGAATGAACCCGGCCGTCAATCCCCACATGTGAGTGGACACGGCTTCGCCCCTTTGGGAAAGCCATACAGCTAGGCCACCGAAGAAGATGACGAGGAGCCAGCCCAGATTCCAGCCATTCTTGCTGGTAGCCGCTACTTTGATGCCGACAACAATCGCGCATATAGTGGCGAGCCCACCGAACGCTTCCATGCTCATGATTTCCTCAACTTCCAGAACAGTACCCATGCGCGGGTAGCGAAGGTAATTGCGGCAACGAGCAGCACCAATGCGACGGTTCGACTCACTAGCGCAAAGTTCGGCAACGGCTGCTCTGACGCCCACGCGGCATGAAGGGCGAAGAATGATGCCGCCATGCCAGTGGACAAGCCCGCAATAGCTGACCGCTCCACTTGATCTCGCGCGTCTGGAAGCCTAAGTAGGCCAGTGATGGCAATGACGAATGCGGTTATGGCTGCGAGGCCGTCCAGGGTGCTCATGCCGCAATCTCCTTCTTGCTCTTCTGGGTCCCAGGCTGCTTCTTCCGGCGAACAGCTCGCCGTTCCCGCTCACTCATGCCGCCCCAAATGCCGAACCGCTCCTCGTTCTCCAGGGCATATTTCAGGCAGGGCCATTGGACGGGGCATTCCCTGCAGACGCTTTTCGCTTCCTTAGTTGAGCCGCCCTTTTCTGGGAACCATATGTCGTTGTCCACTTGGGCGCAGAGGGCGCTCTCCTGCCATTCGCCGGTCATGACGACCCCAGCAGGGCATCGAAGAACCGGAAGAACGACCGGAGCATTGCGGCCACGACATCGAACACGGACTGCACGTAGTTGGCGGCCGTCTCCGGGGCAACGATGATCGCGTACACCACCAGCACGATCAGCACGGCGTACAGCAGCGACACTGCCCGGACGGGGGTGAAGGTCCACCGGTAGTGGCGCGTCGTCCACTCCGGCCCAGCGTCGCACCGCGTCGACCACTCCCGCGTCAGCTCCGGTTTCGCCGGCTGAGCTGCTGCGTCTGTCTTGGCGGGTTCAAGAATCAGCGGGTCCACTGTGGGTTCGTCGGTCACGGCTGGTCGTCCTCTCGGGGGAGGGTGATGACGTCCCGGAGCCGGGGTGGTACGTCATCCCAGCTGGGGGTTTCATCGACAGGGATCGCGGTCGCGGACCCGATGCCGTTGGTGGCCTGCCATGCGAGAGCGCACGTGTAGGCGGTGTCAGCGGAAAGCCAGCGGGAGTGTTCGTTCCAGACGGTCGTTTCGCCGACTGCGAGGGTCCAGACAGCCCACCGCGCCGTGGTCGACTCGGTCATGACCGCGCCCCCATCAGGCGATCCCACACGTCAGGGATTTCGCCAGCATCAACACCACTGGTGGTGGTGATCGCAGCGGCACGGGCGGTGGCGTCGACTGTGGTGTCGACGGGTTCGGTGCCGATGGTGGTGACCGTGAACTCGTGGGTCCGGTCAGTGAGGTCACCGAGGACGGCGTGAACGTCGGCGCAGGTGGTGGCTTCGCCGATTCTCACCCATGGGCGACGGTTGCCAGCGACGACCTCGGTGAGGGTGGTGTAGCGGCTCCGGGCCCACACGGTGTGGGTGTGTTCGGTGGTCATCGGGTCCGCCTCGGAGCCGGGATGACAGTGCGGGCAGTGCAGCGACCCTGCTCGTGCGCCCAGACAGCGGCGATGCAGTCGAGGTCACCGGGTCGGGCATCGAACATGTCAGCGGAGACCGTGAACGTGATGGGGGCGCCGGGGGTCGCTTCGGTGGCGGTGATGGTGGCGGACCCTTGGGCGGCGCTGAAGCCGGTGGCGGGGCCGATGCATCCAGCAGCGGTCGCACCGCATTCGAACTGTTCGCGGTGGGCGGCCGGGTTGCACCAGGACAGGTGGGTCCATTGGCGTCCGTCGGGGGTGGTGAACGTGTCGTTGTCGCAGGTGGTGGATGTTTCGGGGATGATTGCGGTCACGATCGAGCCTCCTTGTAAGGCTTTGGTCGAGGTCCCCGGTTGGCGCTGTCATCGCTGGCCGGGGACTGCTTGTTTGTCAGGCGCCGGACGCGGCGACCCGTTCGGCTTCCTGTTCCGGGATGCGGATTGCTCGGCCGATGCGGACGTGGCCGATCTTCTGTTCGTTGATCAGCTGCCGCACCTTGTCGGGGCCGACCTTGAGGATCACGGCGACCTCAGCGATCTTCAGCAAGGGCCGGATCCGCACCTCTGTATCGGACATTCGTCCCTCCCGTTGGTCTGCGTATGAGTACGTAGTCTTACGTACGGATACACAATGGCACGTCTTGAATACGGAGGCAACACCAACACCCAGACGGGCCAGTCGGGCATCATGTGCGCATGGCTACAGACGGCAACGCATGAGCACACCCTGGGCGTGGGAGAGAGTCGCCGACGACCTCGAGGACGCCATCCGTGCAGGCACCTACCCGCCGAAGGGTCCGTTGCCGTCTGTCCGGGACCTCATGGCGTTCTACAGCGTCGGTCAGGCGACGATCGCGGCCGCCGTCGATGAACTGGATCAGCGGGGGCTGATTGAGCGGTCTCGGGGCCGCACACCGACTGTGGTGGGCGTGTTGCCTGAGCAGGGGGAGCGGGCGTTGTCGGATTCGGATTGGCGTCGACAGATCGAGGACCGTCTAGGCGCTGTCGAGGCGGAGTTGCGGCGCCGGAAACGTTGAGCCGGCGAAACGCGTGAGGCCCGCCCCCGGGGATGGGGGACGGGCCTCACGACTGCCTGGGGGAGGGGCTACTTGGCTGCGACGCCTCCGGTGAAGAGAGCGGCGGAGGAGTCGAGGAACCCGGGGGTCACTTCAACGACGAGCTCGGCCTGGTCCTTGGCGGGGACAGCGAACCCGTATTTGGCGGTGGCTTTCTTCCCGGGGAGGATCTTGGTGGAGAAGCCGCCACCGAACCCGTTCGCGGAGTCGAAGATTTGGTCGCCTTGGCTGCCTTCGGTGCCGTAGGCGAGGGACACGGAGGACATGGCGGCGTCGTAGGTTTCTTGGGTGCCGTTGGTGATGGTGACGTTGAAGACGACCATCGTTTTGATGCCTTCGCCGCCTGCCGCGTATTCGGAGACCTTGGCGGACTTGGGGACGGTGACAGCGACTTTGAGGCCGGAGTCGTAGGTGACTTCTTGGCCGAGTTTCGCGGAGTCGTTGGCTTTCGAGGACTCACCCGCTGCTGCTGCGGCCCCGGTTTGGGTGTCGGCGACGGAGACGGGGGTTGCGGTGCCGCAGGCGGTGAGGCTGAGGGTGAGGGTGGCTGCGGTGGCGAGGGCGAGTGTGGTGCGGTTCAAGAGTCCTCCAATGTGGTTGGGGGTTCTCTCTGTGCCCCGACGCAACCCCTTCGGCACCGGATGATAGCGGCGGGGAGTAGTTGTGGGATGCTAAGGGTTGGACGCCCCCGAGACGCCGCCCTGCGGAGCGGCCCCGCCGCAGCGGGTAGGGGGCGTCCTTCGTTTCCCAAGTTTCCGCCAAGTTGGGCTTGGAGTTGGTGGAAGCCCTCGGGTTGTTCGGATCGCTTAGATCAGCGGCAACTCAACAACAAGAGGCTCCACCAAGGCTGGCCTCTGGGGGCGCCGATCCACTTAAGGAGTGTGGCGGCAGCGCCACGGGCTTATCCCAGCAGGCACCTTGATGGAGCCTCTTGCGGCGTTGATCGGCTTAAGCCACGGTTCATGGGTGCTGACGTTGCCGACAGCAGACGATCACCCGCCACCATCAGTCTACCTGCTCGCTGCTGTCGGCGCTGAGTTCGTCCTCGACCTCCATCATCCATTCATGCTTCTCCGCTGCTCGCCCGTACGGGGCCGGGCCGTCAGTGTCGAGTGATTCGGCGAAGGGGTTCCCGTCTCTTGTGTATTCGCCGATGCCGTGGTTACCGACGAAGCCATCCCAGTTGCCTTCGTCGGTGAGGCGTTGCATGAACTGGGCAGGGTAGATCGCGGCGTGTTCGTGTCGGAGGGTCCACCGGACGCTCATGGTGTCGTCGTGGTCGTAGTCCTTGCAGAGTTCTCGGAGGAGGGCGTAGTCGGTGGCGATCTCGTCTTCGGTGAGTGGTTCGCCGCCGTTGGCTAGTGCTTGTTTCTGTCGTTGGAGTTTGGTCACGCCGGAACGCTTGCGTTTCGGCCCCGACTGGGAAGTCCCGCCTCGATCGTCGACAGATGATCCTTCTCTCGGTTCAGTGGAAGGTTGTAAGGACGGTTCGGGTGACGATTCCGCCACCTCTGCGAGGGCAAGTTCGTCACCTCTAGGGGTGACGTTCTCGCCACCTCTGGATCGCGGTCGATGATTCATGCTGCGGTCACAGTCGTCGCCGCAGGTCACGATGATCTTGTACAGGTTGGGGCGGTAGTTGCCCCTCGTCTGCGACGTCCCACCGCTTCGCGTGATGGTCCGCAACTCGCCCAGATCCTCTAGCTCCCGGAGAGCGCGCTGGACGTTGCGAGGACTCACATTCGCGTAGCGGGCCAGCGTCTCGATGGACGGCCAAGCTCCACCGTCACCGTCATGGTTGGCGATGCCCAGGAGGACGACCTTGGCTGTGCCTCGCGCGCGAGAGTGGTTGAGTACGACGGCCATTGCTTCCACGCTCACTCAGATCACCACCGCGACGGTGGTTGCGAACGGGGCGGGGGATACGCTTACGATGGATGCCATCAGCGGCACCTTTCCTTGAGGCGGTCTGTAGTTGTCGCTGGTGACTTAGGCCCTCCGCGTTTAGCCGACGCGGGGGGCCTCACCAGTTCCCTGGCAAGTCTACCCTCACTGCCAGTAGTGGACTCCATCACTCACTGTGGGCACCCCCCAAACCTGCACCGTTGTCACGCCACGTCCCCGATACACCACTATCAGACATGGAATCCATGTCATGCTGTGGGTGACACCGCCACCGTGAGACATGCCACGACGCTCGTCTCCGACAGTGAAGGAGACCCCCGTGACCGACAACCGCTACCAGCCCGCAGACGGCGAAGAGTGCGCCGTCAGCATCCGCGCGACATGGAACGACACTGTGGGGTGTTGGGCGGCCGTCAACTGCAACGGCATGACGTTCGAAGTCAACGTCGAGCAGGTGCTCTCTGTCGCTGCACTGTCCGTCGAGGAGCCCACCGAGTTCGGCGCCCGGGCATGGGTGACCGTCGAAGGGTGGCGCTACGTCCCCGTCGTCAGGGTGGGCAGTGCCAGAAGTAGGAACAGATTCCCTTGTGTGTACGAACTCAATGGCCTTGCAGGAGTGAACGCATGGAGCGCATTCAAGAACCCGACCCTCCGCGACCCCGACCGAGCCCCAGAACCCCTCACTGACGCCACTACAAGCTCAGGGGATGACCTGTGAACCGCCACATCATCCACGCCGGACACGTCACCCCGCCCTGCCCCCACGGATGGGTCATCAATGGCTGCCCAGACTGCCGCGACTTCGCCCGCACCAACGAAACCGCACGCGCAATCGCAGGACTCATCGCCCTCACCGCCGCCGACAACAACCACGGCATCCTCGCCTACATCGACGGGCTCAGCCGAGGCGAACTCGAAGGCGTCGCTATCGGCCTCGCCCAAGGCGTCGCCTCCCGAGCAGTCCTCCTCGGCGAAGACCCCGCCCGCTGGCCCGAACTCACCGAGACAGCCATCCGCAGGCGGCAACCATGACCACCCCCACCGACACCCCCACAGCCACGCCGCCGCAGTACCGCTACCAGACCGTTGCCGTCCTCGGCTTCGCCGGCTTCATCACCTACCGGGTCTTCTGCCGCGACTGCTTCCACCTCACTGAGCGATACGACCTCGAGGACCAGGCGGAAGCCGCCTACCACGCCCACTGGCTCAACAAGCACGCCCAGGAGATCCAGCGATGAGACGCAAGACCACCACCGCCACCGTGGCGCCCGTCCTCGATGTCGTCATGACCCCTGAGCAGGCCGCCGAATACTTGGGTGTCACGGCCCGGTACCTTGCCGCGCTCCGCGAACGGGAGGTGGGGCCAGCGTTCTCCCGGCTGGGGCATCGGACGATCCGGTATCGGCAGTCGAAGCTGGATCAGTGGATGAGTGAGTGTGAGGAGGCAGGCTGACCCCCTCGACTTCGCTGCCGCAGCTTGACCCGCCCGAGGGTGCTCTCTCGTGGCGGGTTTCGCTTTGTCGGATACGCGCGTGGTGGGACAGCCAATGGGACAAGTGACATGCGGCGGATCATGGGTTTATACGGGACTACCGTGGGTCATGTTCCCAGGTCACGGCAACACTCGAACCAACACTGCAGGTCAGAGTACCCGCCCAAAAGGGTTTCCTAAACCGTGTGTCGCAGGTTCGATTCCTGCCGGGGGCACCACCAAAACCGCAGGTCAGCGGCCTAAAGCCCGGTCACGCCGACGAAAGTCCAGACGATCCGGGACGAGAATGGGACAACGCAGCCTCATCCAGCCGCGACGCCACCTCATCCAAACCGCCATCCCACAGATGCCCGTACCGGTTCAGAGTCATCGCCGGTGAAGCGTGACCAAGCATCCGGGCCACCGCGATCACGTCAGCGCCCGCAGCGATCGCCAACGACGCCGCCGTATGCCGCAACTCATGCGGCACCAACCCCGCCACGCCTGCTTCGCGGGCTGCCGCGTTCCACCAGCGGCGGCGTTCGTTCTCCTGCCGCAGGAAGCCGCCCTGAGGGGCAGGGAACAGCAGATCAGCCGGGCTCCGGCCCTCAACCGCAGCGACCAGATCCGTCAACACAGACGGTGGCACAGGCACCGCGCGACGGGCATGCGTCTTCGGTGACCCCTCGATCGTCTGACCCTTCACGATGACGACGTTGCGTTGCACCAGGATCCGGCCCCGGCCCTGGTCCAAGTCCTCGACCCGCAACGCCGCCATCTCACCCCACCGCAGCCCCGTATAGCCGAGCACCAACACCATCAGTCGCCTCGACCGGGCAGCGGCAGCGAACGCCGCCAACTCGGCATGCGACAGATACCTGTGCCGTGTCGTCTTCAACCGAGGCAACGTCACCCCGCTGGCTGGGTTGCGGGGCAGCAGTCCGTCACGGACGGCGGCATCGAGCAGGGCTGTCAACAGGTGGTACGGCTGCCGTGTCCGGGACGCCGACAACCCACCCGCCGACAGGTCACTGACCCATGCGGCCACATCCCGGTAGCGGATCCGGTCCAGTCGACGAGACCCCCACACGGGTTCGATCTGGGACCGCCACATCGACTTCAAAGATTCGAGAGAAGTCGGCTTCAGGTCAGTGCGGCGGGTCAGCCAGGCAGTGCCGTAGGTGCTGATGGTGTCGCGGGAAGCAGTCGGTGCAGCTGCTGCACCTGTGGCGAGCCGGGATTCGACATCGACCCGGAACTTCTCGGCGGCAGTCTTCTTCTCGAAGCTTCGCCGGCGTTGGGTGCCGTCTGGTTCGGTCCAGCGGACGGACCACCATCCGGGGCGGTCGCTGCGGCGTTTGACGGTTGCCATCGGTCACCCCCTCGTGGCCCCCCCGAGTGGCCTGTCAAGGGGTTCCGGTCAGGAGGAGGCTACTGCGGCGTGAGTGGCGGCGGGGTGGAGGGCGTCCACGGCAGGTGAACCACCATCCACGAACACGGCCACCGTCGCCGTCACAGCCTCGAGAAGTGACGCTGCGGGCCGGGGATCCCACCGCACGTATTCGGCTCCGTCGATGACTGCTGCCGCCGTGCAGTGGCCAGTGCGGGTGCGGGTGATGTGGATGGTGAGTGTTTCGGGCAGCAAGTCGACTGTGACGGGCATGCTCATGTGGGCGGGTCCCTCCCCGGGAAAACCGTGTGGTTGTGCCCGGATTCCGTGTGATCCGGTTGAGTCTCGGACCATAGTCCGGACTGGTCTGGTTTTCGGGGATGGTTCGGGATGCGATGGTCTGGTTTCGCCTGACCGGATGGGTTGTTACTAGAACGTTTGGATGATCTATCAGGACCGGGAAGGGGCTGGTTGGTCAGGTGGTGGTCTTTCGCCGGCTCCGGGGAACCTTCGCTGCAGCCTTCGCAGCGGTCGCTTCAGCGAGGGATTCTTCAGCGGCGATGCGGGTGTCTGCGACCTTGACGAGGCTCCGGACGAACTGGACTGCGAGGGTCAGTTCTTCGTCGGTGAACTTCCACGTCCCCGCCGGGAGTGCAGCAGTGAACCGGGACTCCTGACGGGTGATGGGGTATCCGACTGTGGCGTAGGCCGCTTCCACGAACTGGCGCAGCGAAACCCCGAGCCCTTCAGCGTATTTGGCGGCTCGTTCAGGTGGGGGGACTTCGGTGATGGCGCGGCCGACGCCTCGCCAGTTGGCGAGGGTGGTTTCGCGGATGTCGAGTTCGCGGGCGACGGCTGCGTAGCTGCGTGTTCCGCGTGCGGTTTCGATGAGGTCGGCGAGGGTTAGGGGACGCTCGTCGGTCATTGTGGGGGTGCTCCTGTCAGCGTGGCGCTGCGTCCTGGCTTGTGCATTTTCCTGTGCCGTTGCGTCATCCGTCCACATAGCTGCCGCTTCGGGTGCGGTTGTCGCAGTGCGTTGAGCACGTTATCACCGAGAAAGTTTCCAGTATCCAACCCGTCCACCCCCACCCGGGGAGGGGCGACCTGCACCAACACGCATGCATCATGCATGTGATCCAGGCATGGACTTCCCCGCTGTGACACATGCACGGAGTACCGTAGGAGGTTCACAGGGAACTGCACGGTCGCAGGGGGCGATGACGTGGGTGGCGCATGGATGCGGGTACGTGACCCCGACATGTTGCGGCAGGCCCGAACCAGCGCCCACCGCACCCAAGCGGACGTGGCTGCTGCTGCGGGCGTCTCGCGTGGGCGGATCTCCCAACTCGAGCTCGGGTCGGCACCGGTCGTGTCTGTGGATGTTGCTTCCCGCGTCTGTGACGCATTGGGTTTGGTGTTGTCGGAGGCGTTCGTCCCGGAGCCGGTCTGACACAGGTCGTTTACCTGTCGACGGTGTTGCGGACTTGTCTGTGACACATGGACACCGCTACCGTGAGACATGCATTGATCGTGTCGATCAACCCTTGCCCTGGAGTCCCTACATGACGCACCAAACCCCATCAACCAGCCCGACACGCCCACCTCAGCGGCGCACCCGGAAACCCACCGGACTGCCGAGCTGGCCTATCACCCTCATCGCGGGTGTCCCCAAGGCGGGCAAGACGTACACGACCGCTGAAGCAACCGGGTCCGACCTCATCGGCGGCACCTACTGGATCGGCGTCGGAGAAGACGACCCCGACGAATACAGCCTGATCCCTGGTGCCCGATTCGAGATCGTCGAACACGACGGCACGTTCCGCGACATCCTCGCCGCGATCACGTGGGCCACCCAACAGCCCACAGTGGGGGACCGTCCGAACCTGGTCGTCGTGGATTCGATCAGCCACATCTGGTCGCTGCTGTCGTCGATGGCGCAGCAGGAAGCGACGGCCCGGCAACTCCGCAAGGAAGCGAAGTACGGCCGGAAACCCAGCCAGCCACCCGCTGATGAGGCACCGGTCAGCATGGACTTGTGGAACATCGCCGCTGACCGTTGGTGGGCTGTCATTGATGTCCTCCGCGCCCACCAAGGCCCCGTCATCGCGACCGCCATGCTCGAGCTGGTCACGTTGATGAAGGATGGGAAACCGACCACCGACAAAGAGTGGAAGATCCAAGGCCACAAGTCGCTACCGGGCGCTGTCGGCGTGATCGTGAAGATGCCGCAACGTGGACAGGCTCTCCTGTCGGGGGTTCGGTCGTTGCGGTTGAAGTTCCCCGACGAACACCCCGTCCCCGGATTGACGATCGACCGTCTGTGGCGGGAGATGGGATTGGCTGACGGCCAGGTCGGCGAACGCCACCATTCCAGCGCCCACGTCGAGCAGGCACAGCCCGAGCTCGAGCAGTCACCTGCCCGTGAGGTCCGGCCTGTTTCGCCGGCTCCGGTGCCTGCGCAGGGGAGGCCACCTGTTGAGGGCGGTGACCTCGGGCGGGTTGCGGACGCTCTGCGGGCGGAGATCGCGAAGACGCGGGTTGCTGCTGATGTCTCTGTGGAGCAGGTGCATCAGGTGTGGGCACGGTCCAGTGCAGAGGATTTCGAGACCACGACGGATGTTGCCGGGTTGACGGTGATCAGGGACAGCCTCAATGCCCGCGCGAAGACCCTGCTTGAGCAGGTGCCCGCATGAGCGGCAAGCGAGGGGACTCGGCGGCACGCCATGCCGGTCGCGGACATGAATTCAATCTGTGCGGTCGGGTCGCTTTCGGCAACGGAGGGAGCGTTGCCCACGGCCGCGCCCACGTACGTCGCGGGGAGGCTATGGAGCTTTTGCAGGAATACGCCACCTATCCGCCAACGAGCACCAGGTTGTTCGTCGACAAGGGCGATGAGGCACGGATAGCTCGGCTCAAGTCTGAGGGATTCCACGAGGTGCCCGCGTGAGGCCCGTCCGTGACATCACCTACCAGATCCGTCGCCAACCAGGCGGCTACTGGATGACCCGCGTGTTCTGGCAGGGCACCTTCGTTGGCCTCGTCGTGCATCCGTCGTGGGCGGAAGCGATCGGGCAAGAGTCCCCAGAGTGGGATGCGTTCCTTCTTCCCGCACTACAGATCGGAGAAGCAGCATGAGCACCGAAACAGAATGGACTGTCGGGCGAGTGATTCCCAAGTGGCCTGCCGAGCCCCCGATCGGCTCGATTCTTCTTGACGCAGAAGGCTGCTACTGGACCCGCTGCCTTGACGGGTATTGGGGCGCGACGGATTCCGATGAGGGACTGACTGAGGCGGTAGCCGTGCGCGACCTCCCAGCCGGGTTCGCGGATTGGCCCGAAGTCCTTGCTGGCCGACCCTTGACGATCGTTGAGTTGCCTTCGGCGGTGCAGTGATGACCCCCGACGAACTCGCGGCTGACCTTGCCGCCATCCCACACCCCCGAGACCCCGCCACCGAAACCCCCGACGGTGCACCCTTCACCATCACTGATGACGGGGCAGCGGAATGGGCGCTCCGGAAACTCGCTGCCCACCGCGCCGAACTCGCCACCGTCCAAGCCCGCGCAGACGAAGAAATCGCCCGCATCGACGCATGGACCAAACGCCACCAAGCCCGCATCGACCCCCACATCGACTACTTCACCGACCTCCTCATCAACTATGCAAGACAGCAACGCACTGAGGGACGGAAAACCCTCGACCTCATCGCCGGCGTCGTGAAAACAACGGCGTCGGGTGGTGGTTGGCGGGTCACTGACGAGGACGTGTTGGTGTCGTGGCTGGATCGGGTGCGCCCGGAGTTGGTGGAGCGTGCACCGAGGGTGTTGAAGGCGGCAGCGAACAAGGTGTTGCGGGTCGCTGTGGACGGCCAGGTCGTGGATGAGGCATCGGGTGAGTGGGTGCCTGGTGTGGTGGTGGAGCCGTCACGGGTGACGGTGAAGATCGAGACGGAGACGCCGAAGTGAGTGACCGGTTCCCCACCCCGAACAGTGCCGAACGCCTCCGGAACCAGATGCTTTTCGAGGTGGCCGAGTCGGCCGACCGCATCTACTTCAACGGCAACTACTGGACTGCCTGGTGGGATCAAGAGACGCCGGGCCAACTCACCTTCACGTGTGGCGCCGAATACGGAGGCGTCACTCCTAAGCCGTTCACGGCCAAGGTGACCGTCGAGTTCGTGGAGACACCTCGTGGATGAGTTGACTGTTCCGTGCCCGACGTGTGGTGCAGCACCCGGAATCCACTGCCACGCAAGCATCCTTGGCGTCACCTGGCCGCGTCGCCGCTCCCACCTTGACCGTGTCGTCACCCAACTTCCCCGGCAGACGCATCGGGAGTACTGGCCGTTGGGGGACATCCCCGACGCTGTTGTGGCAGTAGCTAAAGCCCCCGTGAGAGACAGCAGCGAAGGAGAGCAGCAGTGAGTAACAACAGCAGTGGCGGGGGCGGCATTGGAATCGGGGGCGTCGTCTTCGTCGTGTTCCTGACCTTGAAGCTGGCGGGAGTCATCGACTGGTCATGGTGGTGGGTGTTCTCGCCGCTGCTTCTCCCGTTCGCGATCGTTGCGGTCGTGTGGCTGTTCCTCGGTGTTGTCGGCTCAGTGGCTTGGGCGGGTTGGAAGCTGGGCGGGAAGTGATGACTGAGGCCCCAGAGAAGGTCGCCTACGAGTTCGTCCTCGACGTCCCCGACACCGACATACTCCTCAACGCGAACGACCGCCGCCATTGGGCTGTCCGGTCACGGCATACGCGGTATTGGCGGGAACTCGCATCCTTCACGGTGCAGTCGAAGATCCGCCGCGAAGGATGGCCCCGACTCGATCGGGCACGGATCACGGTGACGATGCAGTGGCGGACGAGACACCGCCGCGACGCGGCCAATTGGGCACCTACCGCCAAAGCTGCAATCGATGGCATCGTGGACGCCGGACTTTTGCGGGATGACTCGAACAAGTACGTCATCGGCCCTGACATGCGCGGAGAAGTTGACCCCGCCCTCACGCGGCCCCGGATCGTCGTCACCATCGAACCCCTACCCCCCGTGGACTGGTAATGACCGTCGGCGAAACCATCCGCTGCGTCCGACGCTCCACCACCACCTGGTCCCGTCACTGCCAATGCCCCGACTGCCGCGCCAGTCTCCGGCGAATGAGCAAACGCGCCCGCAACGGCGCCTACAAACGCATCCCCGCAGAACAAGGCTGGGACACTTTCACGGCTCTCCTCGAGGCGGGTTGGTCACCTGCAGCTGTTGCATCAGCAGCGAACCTGAATGCGTCTCGGATGCATGGTGCTGCTGCAGTGTGGCGTGCGGGTGGCCGGATGGCGTTCGGTGCGGTGACGTGTGAACGGCTCGCATCGTTGGGGACGCCTGAGCGGGGGTTTGTGCCTGTGCTGGTGCCGTGCCGTCAGGTGCGTGCTCTGGCAAGGGTGGGCTGGTCGCTGGCGTCTGTCGCTGACGTGGCGGGGGTTGCTCAGTCGACGGTTTCGAGGGTTCGAGCACACGGCATGGAGTGTGTGTTGGCGCCTGTTGCTGCAGGGATCGATTGGGCGTTCACGGAGCTGGGTGGGCGTGTGGGGTCGTCTACGCGGTCTGTGGTTGAGGCGTCACGGTTGGGTTGGGCTCCACCGTATGTGTGGGGGGATATCCGTGATCCTGCTTGTGTGGCACCGGGTTTCCCGCGTGCTGACGAGGTGACTCGTCGGGGCTGATCCATGTGTGACTGTATGGCAGTCCATGTGTCACGGTGTAGAGTGACGCCAAAGACCCGTGGCCGGTGCCCCAAGCACCGACCACGGCGGCGAGAGCCAAACACCTGATAGGAGCCCTGACCCTCAATGCCCATCTTGACACAACTCGGACGCGGAAGCTCCCCGCAGCGCAAACCCCACCTACACCAAGACCCCACCCACGAACACACCGAAGAGATCGCCGCACGCCGCAAAGCAGTCGCAGCAGACCTCCTCGAAGAACACCGCGCCGCAGCCGAACGCCTCGCCATCGCAGGCAGACACCTTGTCGTCGCCGCATGGCAAGCCGGACTCTCAGAGACCCGCATCGCCGGCCTCCTCGGCTGCTCCCGCAAACCTGTGAGCCGCATCCTCGCTGATGCTCGGGCTTCGGGAGCCCTCGACGCAACAACTGGGGAGTGAGCCCCGTGGCCCTCCGCCCACCCATCCCATACTTCGGCGGGAAGCAGGCCATCGCCCAACGGATCATCGCCGAGATGCCCGAGCACCGGCACTACGTGGAGCCGTACTGCGGCAGCCTCGCCGTCCTGCTCGCCAAGGAGCCCGTCGCTCACGAGACGGTCAACGACCTGGACGGCGA
>JACCDZ012046824.1_pt1 | contig 18026 bp, 20 predicted proteins | sample 7449551 | NCBI WGS metagenome assembly JACCDZ01 (sample SAMN15323452, study PRJNA562643) | freshwater metagenome | isolation source: river surface water | place: USA:Blue River Watershed | collected 2017-08-18
AAAGCAGCAGAATATATTCAGAAAAATTATAACGCGAAATTAGTTTATGGTGATAGTGTCACTGGAGATACACCTATTCTCGTTAAATTTCCAAATAATATCATAGATATTATTCGCATTGACGAATTGAATAACGGAAAATGGGATGATTATAACCAATTTAAATTAGGTACAATGGGTTTATCATGTAAACAACAATCTAAAATTTATGCACAAGTATGGTCTAAAAGTGGTTGGACAAATATTAAAAGAGTTATTAGACATAAAACTAACAAAAAAATTTATCAAGTACTAACTCCAACTGCATTTATAAATGTTACTGAAGACCATTCATTAATTGATGTCAATGGAAAATATGTTAAACCACTCGAATTGTATAAAAAATATACATTATTGTATCATTCATGGCCAAATTTTGATACTAATAATATCGTCCCAATGTCCATGAAATATGCAAGATTGTTGGGTATTTGTATTGGAAGTGAATGTTTTATCAACACGAATACTTTATTCATTAAACCACGTTGTAAAAAAATTATGGGAGAACTAGTTGAAAGACATAATTTTCAAAAAACAAATGATGATGATATTGTTTCCACAACAAACTTGCAATTGTTGAAATATTTAAATAATAATGTAAATTCAATTCCATATACCATTTTAAATTCAAATATTGATAATAAATTTGAATTTTTATATGGATATCAGGATGCACTTGCAACTCAAAAAATCATAGCCAAGACAGCTGTAATTGCTCAAGGATTATTTTATATCTTGAAAAAGATGAATACAAATGATATACACATTGCGTACAATAATGTTGATAAATTATTTGAAATTTCATCTGGATTGCATGTACCAAGTTATACAATTATTGAAACAAAAGAATTTTGTGATATTTATGTTTATGATTTAGAAACAAAAGATGGAACATTTCATGCAGGTGTTGGAGATTTAATTGTTAAAAATACAGATTCGGTATATGTAAATTTCCCAGAATATATTGATAAAAGTTGTGAAGAATTGTGGGACTTTTGTGAAATGGTTGAAAAAGAAATCAATAATTTATTTATTAAACCACTACATCTTAGTTTTGAAAGTGCAATATATGAAAGATTTTTCATTTTAACAAAAAAACGTTATATTTGTCTGAAAGCTGATAGAAGTGGTAATATTTCAGATAATTTAATGATTCGTGGTGTTTTATTGACTCGTCGTGACAATGCTGATATTATACGACAAATTTATAAAGAAGCAATTATGGCAATATTTTATAAAAAGGATAAATTTGAAATTTTAGAACGTATTTTAGAAAGAATTCATGGTATGTTTACATTACAAAATCCATTATCTTCTTATATTATCACTAAATCTATAGGAGATGTTGCAGATTACAAAGTAAAACCACTTTCAGACGATGCATCTAAAAGAATGAAACGACTAAAAGATTTACAATGCAATGAAGAAGAATACAAATTAAAATCTTTACCGGCAAATTTTCAATTATCTGAAAAAATGCGTCGACGTGGTAAATTGATTAGTGCTGGGCAACGTATTGAATATGTTGTGACAAATATGTCAAAACACACTGGAAAACAATTTGAAAAAATTGAAGATTGTGAATATGCAACAGAACATTGTGATTTGATTAAAATAGATCCATTATATTATTTAAAATTAATGTCAAAACCTATGGATGAATTATTACACGTTGGATTAAATGTTGATGATTTTGTAACAAAACAATATAAATGGAGATTGATAAAATGGAAATACCTCAATGAATTGAGGTATTATTTCAGATATAATTACAGAGAAATACATATTTAATTAAAAGGTATTTACTACTAAATGAACTTTTTGGGAAATATATTTACTAAATCCACAGAATTGGATAAAATTGTTCAAGATTTAACAAAAGTCGTAGAACAATACGAGATTAATGTCAAAGATAAAGATGTACACAAAAGTAAATTACAGTTGGTATTAAATGAATTATTGAAATCAAGTATTGATAAAACACATGAACAAGTATTTGATTATATGTATGGTTGGGTATTAGCTAAAGGTGAATTGAAATCATCATATTCTAAAGAATATATCTCAATTACAATATCAAATGATGATGAATACAAATTATTTAATAATGTGTGTGATTATCTAGATAATAATAATTATTATGTTGATTATACTGAATACTTTTTTATAAAACGTTATCATCTTGTTATCAAAGATGTGAATATGATTAAATTATTTAAAAATTACAATGAGGATGATATAATCAATCGTTCAAAATATTTTTATCGAGGTTATTTTGAAGCAGAAGATTCAACTATAACAGTACAACCTGGGCAATTTGAATGTAAAGTATTTGACGATTATGTTGAAAAATATTTTACAAAATACATCAATATGTATGGTGGTACTAAATTAAATAAAAACTTATATATTTGGTATGATATGGATGCATTAGAATTTTTAAGTGATTTGTATAATCGTGATAACAATATTATATCACATTTGGATGAATTATTACATTTGTCGTCAAATATTGAAAAAATTCACGAAGCAAAATTCTTTCAAAATGGAAATTTACCACCACAGTTTCTTTGCAATAAAGTTCATAATAATGCATTATTTCCATATAAAAATGTATCAACAGATACTGGTTTTAACTTGCATTTAGTTTCAAAGGTAAAGGAAGAAAATGGAATACATTATTTTACAACTGGCATCCAAATTATTTCAGATTATGGATATTATCTTGAAATATATGGTCAAGATTTATATAAACATGGTTATATTATAGCCACAGGTGGTCCTATGATTATAGAAAATAAAATGAATGGTGAAATTGTAGTACCACTATTAAAGATTAATAATCAAATTAATAGTGAGGAACCTCTTGTAGTAAAACTTGTACCTAAAAAAATATATCTTGGTGATATAACAAGTTATTCATCCATATCTGAATCAGATGATGTATCACTGTCACTATCACAATAAAATATTGGTTTTACAATTATGGCTGGAGGGTTACCATATCCGTAACCATTACTACCATATGGTGGTAAACGTGGATAATAACCTCTTCGTGTTAACGGAGAAAAATAATAATTTTGATTCATTTATTATCATGTAATCAAAATTAATTTGAAAATTCAGAATACAATTGTATAGCATTCTTTGGATTTATTGTATATTCGTGAATCATTTTAATAAGATGTTCATCAGAATTAAAAGTTCGTCGTATAGTATCATCTTCTACTATTCCAACGATTTCAAAATGACAATTATCTACCCATAAAAGTATAACTGATTTTTTATATGGAAATAATTTTTCATCTCCAAAAATATATGGCAATCCTGTTTTATAATCGATAAAATATATATTAATACTGAAAAGTTCAGATATAAAAGAAATGTATTCTGTACCAATCCAAATATTATTATCACTTAATTGATTTTTACAATGATTATATGCTAGTTCTATACTTGTTCTTGTAATTAATTCATAAAATTCACCAATTTTTTCCAATAAAGAATTGAATTTTAAACTATCATCTTCATTTAAATTTTTACCAAACTTGGATTTGAAAAATTTTTTAACTTGTTTTACAAAATGTGTTGAATCAAAATAAACATCTTTATCGTGTTTATATTTTGGTAATATCTCCTCGTCGATTTCTTTAATTGAAATATTTTTACATATGAATAGACATATATGTGAATTTGAATTTATATATTTTTGTAACGGAGGGTAATTCAATGGTTCATCTTGTAAAATATGATTATAAACTTCGTGTAACAAATTATTTAATATAATACCATATTCTAATCTACTAGTTTCTCCATATCCGATTTTAAGCCATATATCTTTTGTAATGACATCAGGTAACATACTTCGAAGTTTTTGAACATATTCAATTTTTTCATTGTCTGACAATTTAATATATTTATTTGAATAAGATGATAATATAGCATGAAACATACAATTACCATCACTTATTACTCCAGTTCGTACTAAATTATTTGCAAATTTAACTGACAATTCTGTAGTGATATTATTAGGATTTATAGACATTTACTTTAAACTCTTAGATTTTTAAAACGGTTATTTAAATTATGACATTCTATTTAATAAATGGAATTACCAAACCATAAAGTTATTAAATTACACAATTTTGATACACCAGAAACAATACGAAATAAAATTGCTATAAGTTATAATGTTGAACCAAAATTTTTAAACAAGTTCAAAATTCCACCAAAATTATATATGGAAAATAAGTGGCCAAATATCACTATTACAACTATTATAGAGGCGCTTGAAGAATTTTTGAAAAAAAATAAAACAACATCATTTGATAAATTTTATAATCAAGTATCAACAAAATTTGATTTAACACCACAGGAATTAGTTAGTATTTGGGTTAAATATTATATTGTGGATATATCTGAAGGTGATTCACAATTAATTCACATATTAGAAAGTGAATTGAAACAAAGTTTAAATAATTTAGAAATGTTGTATCCAAGTGAATTTTCTGGAATTCACATGAAACATGTTGATATTAAATTTGATATTTCTCAAAAAATGATTAAAGATATGAAAGATTTTGATGATGAAATTGACAATTTTATCAAAATTAAATCATATGAAACAACACCATTTGAACAGAAAAAACAATATATTACTATAACAATTGAATCAGATTCTATAAAATATCCCTTTGAATATCTTTTTGATAAAATAATATTGAACGAAAATATACCTCTTGTTGTTTACAATGAATATTCTAAAATTTACAAAACATTTGTTTTAAATGGTAATATACCAACATATGAAAACAGTATTGTTTTACTTTATAAAAAATCACAATTAGAATATATAGGTGATGATGAAGATGATGAAGAGGAGGAGGATGAAGAGAATGAAAGTGGTTTACCAACTAAAAATGTTAGTAAAATTATGTGGTATAAATTATACAATGTTATAACTATTCGTCGTGATAATTTGGAAAATATTGTATTAGAAATGGATATAGAAAATAATGTTAACATAGATTCGATTGTTGACAATTTGAAAAAAATACTAAATTGGGATATTGATATTTCAACTTTTGTTACAACTAATAAAATTTCTGGCGATTTTTTTACTTTAAAGCAAATTATGGACCCAGTGATTACAAAAGATATAATATTATTTCACCCAGTGTTAAAAAATATCATGTATTCAAACGATAATTTACTTTCATTTGATTTAAATTTCTCTGTATCTACAAAATATAAATATAAAAATATTATTCATTATATTGATCCAATTACAAAAACAAAATTTACTTGTCATATTTCCACACGAGCAGCTACTCGAAATGATATGATTAAATACATGTCAAAAGATTTAAAAATAGGAGAACCAATTACAGTATTTAAAATTATTCGAGGTGCTAATGTTGATGTTATTACATATTTTCAAAATATTATTGGAAAACTTGTTACGATTTATAATCAACATTCTGTTGAATTAACAAAAGAATATTCTAAATATTTAAGTGGGGTTAATGAACGAATTTTCACACCTAAAAAAGAAACTTTGACTGATATTTTACCTACCGTATTTCCTGAACAATATTCACGTTTATGTTCAAAACAAAAAATTCCTCATATTATATCTTCCGATAAATATCAAGAGGATGACCCTGCTCAACTTGAATTCCCAAAAGATGACGATAATTCAAAATATTTTGAATGTAATACAGAAGATTTTCCATTTATTGGACTAGTTGCAAATAAATTGGCAAATAAATTGGAATATCCATTTTTACCATGTTGTTTTAAACAAAATCAAAAGAATAATACTGAAAGTAATTATCAAAAATATTATAATGAAAATGAAGTGGTAGGTAAACAAAAACAAGAATATGAACGAATACTTCAAACTCAAAAATTTGCTAAATTCGGAACATATGGTATATTACCAGAAAGTATTAGTCAATTATTTTCCATACTTGATAAAAATAATGAATATTATAGACGAGGTATGCATTTTCAAAATCCAATTTTAGGAATGTCTTCTTTTCTTGAATGTGTACTTGACGCTTTGAATTGGAATAATATTCTAAAATATGGTAATGATGAAACAGAAAGAGAAAAAATTATCAAAGAAGAACGTAATTCTATTGCAAATTTTATTAAAAATTCGGGATTATGTAAACAAGAATGTTACAATTTAACTTTATCTGATATACAAACTAATATTCAAAATATAAATCATTATTTATCACCTTCACTATATATTCGAGCACTTGAAGAATTTTACAATGTTAATATATTTATATTTCAACGTGATAATAAATCACCCAAAGGTAATTTAATTATTCCCAATCATGAACCATCATGTAATTATTTATTTTCCCCATTAAAATCTCGACAGTCAATATTTCTTTATGAACATACTGGTGGTATATGGGATAAAAAATATTCTTGTGAATTGATTATACGATTTAATCCTAAAACATTAAAAACTGTTACCTTGTTCAATTATGATGATGATATTGTCATTAGTATATACAAACAATTATTACAAATGTACCCAAATTATCAATCCAATACTCTTATTTTACCTGTTGACCCTCCGGGTATAAAAAATATCACAAGTCAATATATTGATAATTTTGGGAAAGTTCGTTATTTAACATATTCAAATCCCAATGCAACTATTTATTGTCAACCTATACCTCCATTGAATGTTCCAGTAAATAAAGAATTGCCAGTTATTGAAAATACTAATGACTTTGTAAACAAGTATCAATTACATAAACATGGTGATAATGCTTTTATAACGGATAACGGTTTTCAAATTTTTGCAAAACCAAGTACTTCATATACAAATAGCAATATAAACCCATTTGTTTATAATAAACGTATTTCTATTCATCTTTTGGAATATCTATTGTATTTGTATTCAAAATATTTACACGAAAATAAAAATTTATCTGTCAAAACTAGTGAAAATGTAACATCATTTTTAAATAAACATACTATAATTAATACAACTGGTAATATTCAATATAATATACACTTTTTAACTCAACATAATCCTCAAATTGTAGAAATTGATTCGATTGAAATGCGTTCAAAACTGAATTATATGATACGTGTTCATTTACTCAACAATAGACGACTTATTATGAATTATCATACTCAAAATTATCTCAATAATTTTTACAATACTATACTCGATTTTACAGAATATCCAAATCAAGAATTAATTTGCACTAAAATACTTTACACAATTTATAACAATTTATATGAAACAAAGTTACAAACTTTACCACCTGAAAATTATACTCCACACTTGTTCTTTTTCAGATATAATAATATTAATTATTTAGCTCAACCTACCAAGACTTTGGATGAAGCACTTTTACGTGTTTATAATTGGCGCACACAAAAATCAAATACTATTAAAATTGTTCAAGAAATTCCAGCTTTTCCATTTATTTGTATTCCATTCTCAAATAATCAATATAGTGAACAGGTTAAAGTAACTGGTGGTACATCAATTGGTGATGTATTTATCTTGTTTGTTTTTACACCAAAAACACAATATTATGTTGCATTGTTAAATATATAAAATATCAAAATGAAATTGAAATTTTATAAAATTTCAAATTTTAATGGATGAAACTATACCTATTAACGATGAATGTGTTATTTGTTATGACAGTATAACAAATAACGAATATATTGAACCATGTAAACATCCGGTTCATCATCAGTGTTTTTTGATGACCAAGACAAATATATGCCCAATTTGTAGACAAAATGTTACATGTCCAGTATTTAAGTGTAATACCAATGAACATGACAAATTTTTACAATTACATTACAATTCCTTAATATTTTTTACAGTTTCTGTCTATGTATTTTTATTATTTTTATTTTTTTCCCCGCGTACTCACCAATAGGTCAACGATTTAAAAATTTATTAAATCTATTGAAATTTTGCATAAATTGTACGTGATTTACACAACATGGTTCATTAATAATGTGTTGAGTATTTATATGACTTGGTTTATTAGAATCGAATTTACATATATTACAATTTGTGCAATCATAAAATGTTGGAAATCCGTAATACGTACGCATATATCTTTCAGGTGTCAATTCAAAATAATGACTTAGGCTCATTTTATTGTTTACAAAATGAAATCATATTAAAGAAAAAAAATAATTTATAAATTAGATGAATTTATATGGTATTAGTTTTAGTGTATTTCAGAATATTTTTACAAAATATTTTTATATCGAATATATATCGGAACATATAAGAATACGAGATATAGTTTCCAAAAACTGTATTATTAATGTTAAATTACCGTTTATAATTTCCGAAAATTATTCAGATTTATTGAAAAGTGTATATATACAAATTTTCAAACATGCTGATTCATTTCATCTCCGATACGATCAAGAAGATTTTGAGTTGTATAATAATGTTAGAACCCAATTGGATAAATATATTTATTCAATTGTATTGAACAGGGAAAAACAACATTTAGAATCTTATAATTTAGTTAAAGATGTTGCACTTGAACATGCAAATAATGTATGTTTTGGTAGAAAACCTTCTTTAGATATGAAAAATTCTTTGAATAAAATATGTAAGTTAAATAAACATGTTTCTGATTTAAATCAGGAATTGTTATATACAAATAAATTTTTAGTGATTTAAAATAAATATGGATTGTATATTTATTTTAAATGACGATTGTAATTGTGGTAGTTGTGGAAATTATCAATACGATACTGATGCTCACGCATTTGGATATCCAGATGGTGCATTTAATTATACAAATTTTATTAGCCGATGATAAAATAAATGGTATTTTCTTACATCTCATCATTTTTTAACTATGGGTTTAACGAAACAGTTGAACCCGAAGATCCGGATAAATTTTCCACGGTTGATAGTAATTCTTTAATATGGGATGTTAATAATCTTTCAATGACAGAATTAGAAAATAAATATCGTTGCAGTTTTACTGTTATTACAAATTTACTTAAAGATGCTGGTTGCAAAGTTTATTCAACCGAACGACAACCCTATCAACTTTTAAAAGTTCCTCGTAAATATATTTAAAGAATTTTTTAACATTTTTAAAATAAATATGTATATAATATTTATTTTTATTGTTATCTTGGTGTGTTTTATTGGAATGTTTGCCAATACATATACATCCTATTTATATGCTCCTTCTCTAGGTAGTAAACCTTGTGACAATTTATGTCCTAACCCTGGGCCGCGTGGTGTACAATATAATCGTTATGAGGACGGCACATGTGAGATTTTATGTATGGATGATTTGTTAAGTGATGAACCTATACTTCCACCACCTAAACCTGGTAGTGATAAACCTAAACCTGGTGGAGGTTCAAGACCTCCGATACAGCAAGGTGGAGGTGGTAGTGGAGGCGGTAGTGGTAGTGGAGGTGGTGGTAACCCCGGTGGGATAAAATGTCCACCTGGTCAAATTTCAAATGGGAAAGAATGTGTTCCTAAACCAGATAAACCTAAACCAGATAAACCTGTATTGCCACCTGGATTTGATATATCAAAATGCAAAGGATTAGGCATGGATGAATGTGCTCAAAAATTAGAACAACCACCTCCGTATACATGTCCACCTGGATACATTATACAAAATAACATGTGTATAGACCCTAAATCACTATGTTTAGGTGGGACTACATGGGATGTTAAAAGTCAAAAATGTGTTAAACCCGATCCAAAATGTCCTCCTGGTTATATTCTCAATGCCAATAAAGAATGTGTCAGACCTGGCCCAGCACCTTTACAATGTCCACTTGGTTCTATGATTAAGAACGGCAAATGCGAAGTTGTTTCCTGTAATATTGTTGGACAAACTGTTCAAAATGGACAATGTGTTTGTCCACCTGGACAAATACCTAAAAATGGTGTATGTAGTGTAGGTGGTCCTCAGTGTCCAAGTGGACAACAATTTGTAAATGGAAAATGCGTAAGTACTTTGTGTCCAGATGGACTAAAATTTGTAAACGGAAAATGTGAAGCAAGTATTCAGTGCCCAAGTGGGCAACAGTTAATAAACGGAAAATGTGTAGCAAGTTCTCAATGTCCAAGTGGGCAACAATTTGTAAATGGAAAATGTGTATGTCCAACTGGTACTTTTATGAGAGGTAATGTATGTGTCTTGAATCCATGTCCGACTGGTCAGATACGACAAAACGGTAAATGTGTTCCCGGTGCTGGTGCTGGAGGTAATCAATCTTGTCCAACTGGGCAAATACGGAATTCAGCTGGTAAATGTGTACCTAAACCAGTTCAACCTTGTCCAGCTGGTCAAATAAGAAATGCTTCTGGTCAATGTGTTACTAAACCAACAGGTGGTAGTGGTGGTATAGCAGCAGTAGCTGCTAGACGCAAAGTTAATTAAATTTACGTATTTGGCAATCTGATTTATTTTAAACTAGTTGTAGTTTAAAATAATGATTGGAGCAGGATTCGAACCTACGCGTGCTTTTGCACAACGGTGCTTAAAACCGTCACTTTACCACTCAGTCATCCAACCAGGGGGTTAGCCAAGAATCGAACTTGGGTCACGTGTACCCAAAACACGTATTATACCACTTAACTACTAACCCAATATTTATATATAACTTTATAGTCTTTAAATCTAAATTTTTAATATTTAGTACCCAACGCGGGACTCGAACCCACGACCACGAGATTAGAATTCTCATGCTCTACCAACTGAGCTAGTTAGGCTAATTAATTATTGTATGACTTTAAATCAAAATTTCATCATAATTAGGTAGATTATCGTTATCATCGTCACAATCTTCAACATCAGATTTCGATGTAAAATTAACAAGTTCATCCAACTCGTCATTTTGAAACGAATTGTCATCTTGATTTGCTAGATTTTCTGGTAATATATAATCAAAATTCCATTCTTTACATAAATATACATGTTCTTTTGTAAGTTGAGTAACCTGATGCAATTCATTTAAATAACCAATTACAGTATAATTATCCATTTTCTTTTCTTCAAAATTAGCAAATACTAATAAAGTATCGGCATGATATAAAATCAAATTGTTATTTTTATCTTTTATTTTTTGCAAAAGTATTAATTTTTTATTTTCGACTAGTTTATTCAAGATTTTATATGGAGATTTTTTAACATTAATTGTGTAACTATAACTACCATCATCAGATTCTGAACCATCTATTTCTTTTAATTTTAATACAAGTTCGCTCTTTGACATTTTATAATTTCCTTTAACATTGTGTTTTTTACATAATGAACGTAAATCACGTAGTGTCATTGAATCATATTTTGATTTTGCTACTTGCATTTTATTAATATTTTTATAATTTTATAAATTAATTTCATTTTTAAAGAAAGTTTATCTATAATAAAAATGCCTGTGTATAACATCACATCTTTGGACGAATTTCATTCACTTTTAAAACTTCCGAATCTGATTGTTTTTAAAGTGTTTGCTAATTGGTGTGGACCTTGCCAAGCTTACAAACCACAATTTGAGCAATTATCTAATCAATATGGTGATGGTATCATTTTCATTGAATCAGATGTTGCTAACAATTTTGTTAATGTGACGAGTTTACCTGCTACATTATTTATCAAAAATAATCAAATTGTAGATAAAATAATTGGTATTGATTTACCTCTTCTTCAGCAAAAGATTAGACAATATGCTTAATCTTGCGTTGATTATTACATACAAATAATTTTTCTTTTGTATTTATATCCATGCGAATAATTTTATAATTACGTTGAGTAATTTCATGTATATAAATATATGGATATATTTTTTCAAATAAAATATTGATTTTATTACTCGTACTCTTTTGATGTCCATATAAATATATACCATTACATATAAATCCCTTGTTATTTGGCATATTTTTCAATTTGGTTTTAACGTGTCTAGGAATTTTATAATATTCATTTAAATAATTTTCATATTCTTTTATATAATCTACCATTTCTTTATTTGTAAACATCAACCTTTAATTATATTTTAAAAGTGTAAAATATAATTTTAAATGATAAAATTATATTTAACGTGTAACTGGGATACAAATGAAAATATTTCTAAACACTGGGAATCAAAACTTGATAAAATTACTTTTCCTTCAATTACATTTACAAATATACGTGATGAAGCAGATTACTATATTGTTTTCAATAAACCAAATGTATCTGAAGGTAATTTCAATTTCATGACTAAAAACACAATTTTAATTCGAATGGAGCCATTTATGGAAACTAATGTTCATTTATGGAGAGAATGGTCTGCACCAGATTATTCTTTTTTTAAAAGTGTAATTTCACCTCCACAAACTTTAAATTTTGTTGAATGGCACTTGAATAAATCATTTACAGAATTATTAAATAATCAATATTTAGAAAAAACAAAAGGTAATACTGTATCTGTTATTATATCGGATAAATATCAAGACGAAGGACAAATTAAACGTATTGATTTTATAAAATATTTACAAAAAAATCATTCTCAAGATATTCAACTTGACATCTATGGAAAAGGAAATTTGAGTAAATGGGGTATTAAAAATCATATAGGTGAATTACCACTTTATAGTAAAGATGATGGTATCATTCCTTATAAATATCATTTTAATTGTGAGAATTCATTCTCTCTTAATTATGTAACAGAAAAATTATATGATGGTGTATTGTCAAATACTCTGACATTTTATTGTGGAGCATTTAATGTTAATAGTTTATATCCTAATGGTGGTTTTATTGCATTAGATTTAGATGATTTCAAAACTAGTGCTAAAATTATGATTAATGCTGTTAAAAATGATAAATATACATCTGAAATTGATAAAATACAACATTTGAAATTAAATATACTAAATAATTGTACATTTTCAAAACGTATAAATGATATTATTAATAATGATATTCATCAAGTTTCTACATATTCATGGGATGAAATACAAAATAATTTTAATGACATTGTAAAATTTAGACACGAAATTACAAGTGAAGTTGTTCCACAATCGAGTGATACTCTTATTGATACTCCAAGTGATACTCTTATTGAACAAGTTGTTCCACAATCGGGTGATAATTCACCATCACATGATTTAATTATATGTATACAAAATTTAACCAATAGTATTAACGAATTAGTATCATGTTTAAATAAATTTAGTCATCAAAGTCTTCATCTATAGTAATATCATCATCGATAACATTTTCATCGAGCAACTCATTTTCTGAATTTTCAGAATCTGAATTTTTATCCTCAATTGGTATATTTGGATGTTCAGGTTCTATATTAGTCGTTACATTTTTCTCAAATTTATCGCCAATAAATGAATAATCTCGTTTATCAAATTCAGAAATATAATCAAACATGTCATTATGACATATAAACATACGTCTACAACAATAGCGTTTAATATTTAATTTATCCAATGAATCTTTTACAGTTTCTCCATTTTCAATCATACATAAATATAATTTATGATATTGATTTATAACTTTTCCACAAGTAATGCAACGAATAGGAAATAACATTTTTTTAAAATTTAAAACTTTAAAAAAATTATTCATTTTTCTTCTAAACGTTTTGATTCTAATTGAGCCATTACGGTAACTAGTTCTATATCATTTTCCGAATCTTCTTCATCCACGTGGAAAGGTTTGATATTAATGACAAGGTTTTGTTGATCTATAGCCCAATGTTCTCTATCATCAATTAGTACAGTACTCTCTAATGGAAATATTTCTTGTAAATCAAAATCATTTGTCAACAAATTTAATCGTTTACTATTTCCTGAATAGCGTTTTTCAGAAATTTCACAATGATATGAAAAAAATACAAATTCTATATTGCGTTCTGGTTTTGTCAATAAAAATTTATCAATTATAAATAGACAATAATCTTTTGAACTTGCCGTAAATACAGATACTTTATAATGACTAAAAATATAATCTAAAAACTCTTGTAAATGAGGCCTCTCAAAAATAGTAAAAGGTTCGTTAATATGATGAGTTAAGTGTTTTACTCGTTTATAATTTTCAGTATCTAATGGCATTTCAGAACGCGTTGAGCAAATTAAAGTTTCATCTAAATCTAATAATACATGAGTCAACATATTTTATATATATTATAATAATCATTTTAAACGAGAATTATACGCACAAATAATTGGTATCATGTGTTTACAGAATTCAATACTGATATCATTTAACTCATCATCACTTTTACTTACTAATGTATTGACAGCCATGTGTAATTCGTCAGAAATATTATAAATAGTCTTTAAAACTGTAAAATAATTTACATTATAATCTAAATAATTTGTATATTTTAATTTATCTAAAGTATTTTCTGCCATTTCTAATTGTTGATTATCTATATCTTTTACATCTTTCAAAACTATACTTAATTTTTGATTACAAAATAATTCTCGTATATACGTGATTCTTTCATTTATTGTTTCATCTGTAGCCGATTCTGTATTATTTAATAATTTATTCATTGTTTTCAATACTGGTATTAATAATTTAGATTTTGATATTACATCTTGTGTATAATTATGCAAGTTATTTTCCATTTTTTCTTGTTATATCTTTTCTTTAAGTGAAAAAAATAATATTCACATCCAACTATTATATATTTTTTTGGGACTAATTACAAGTTAAAGAAAAACCTATTTCGTGTAATTACAAGTTAAAGAAACGGTGAAAAACATTTTAATTCTTTTAAATTTTTAGCTGAAAAAAAGTTTACCCCTCTAAAATTAGAAAACGAACTTGAACGATCTTGATATACTGGGCGTATATCAAGATCGTTCAACTTTTTATTTTCATTTTTACACAAAAGTATAAAAGTAAAAAGTTTTTTACGTTGAGAAAAAGAAAATACATTTTAAAAATGTAAATACAAAATGTAAATGGAACAGTTGAATTTATTCAAAGTATTTATGGCACCTAATGTTGTGGAAAATATTAAAAATGTGATTGAAAGTGGTACTATCACGCAAGGTCCAGTTGTTGAAAAATATGAACAAGCATTATCTACATATATTGGTACTAAAAATGTTGTTACAGTGAATTCTGCAACATCTGGTTTAACATTGGCTATTCGTCTATTAAATTTACCACCCAATTCTGAAATCTTGTGTACACCTTTAACATGTACTGCAACTAATTGGCCAGTATTGGCTAACAATCTTCATATTAAATGGGTTGATGTAGACCCTCATACTTGTAATATGGATTTAACAGATTTAAAACAAAAATTAACTTCAAATACGAGAGCGGTACTTTTTGTTCATTGGGGTGGTTATCCTATTAATTTGGATGAACTAGAACATGTAAAGGAATATTATAAAAATATGTTTGGGAATGAGTTATATGTTATAGAAGATTGTGCACATGCATTTGGAGCAATGTACAAGTATAAAAAGATTGGAAATAGTAATAATATATGTGTATTTTCAACACAAGCTATTAAGCATTTAACTACTATAGATGGCGGTTTTATGACAATACCTGATGGTGAATTATATACTAGAGCAAAGAAACTTAGATGGTTTGGTATAGATAGAAATCAACGAACAACACCTGGAGGTGATTTTAGAATGGAACCAGATGTATCAGAATGGGGATATAAATTTCATATGAATGATGTAAATGCTGCAGTTGGTTTAGCAAATTTAGAATATGTCGAAGAAAATTTAACAAAAATCAAAACAATTGCCAATTATTACAATGAACAATTAAAAGATGTTCAAGGTGTTGAATTACTAAGAACGATATACGGAGGAAAACCATCGTATTGGATTTATACTATTAAAATTGTAGACAAAGTAAATTTTGTTAAATACATGAAAGAAAATGGTGTAATGTGTAGTCAAGTGCATAATAGAAATGATAAACATTCATGTGTTTATCAATATAAAACAAATCTTCCACAATTAGATAAATTAGAACAATCTATTATTTGTATACCATGTGGTTGGTGGATGAATTTGGACGATGGACAAAGAATTGTAACATGTATCAAGGAATGGTGTAAAAAAAAAATTCCAAAAATTCGTAAATTGACAAGCAACGATTATTATAATAATTATTTACACGTACTAACCCAGTTAAATAAACAAGCTTATTTTAATTATTCATATAACGAATTTGAATCCAAATTGAATTTAATGACTAGTTTAAATCATCATATATTTATTGCTGAATTGTATAATGATGATAATTCAACTAAAATTGTAGGGACGGCAAAATTAATAATTGAACCAAAATTCTATGACCCAATTGGACATGTCGAAGATGTTGTTGTCGATGTTAATTATCAACATATGAATATTGGTAAAGAATTGGTTAAATATGTTACTGATATAGCATTTAATGAATTTAAATGTTATAAAGTAGTGTTGAATGCAAATAGTTCATTAAATCAGTTTTATAAAAAATGTGGTTACGAAATTGATTTATATAACACTTCATTTACTTTTCGATTTCAAAAACAAAAATGTATTTTGTAAAAACGAAAAGGAATATTTTTAGATATTTAAAAATTATAATTATGAATATTTTTAAATATCTGAAGAAAAAAAATACTAAATCTGATGTGAACAATACATTTAAAGATTTTAGTGAAGATTTTACAAAAGAAGAAAAAGTTAAAGAAGAAAAAGTTAAAGAAGAAAAAGTCGAAACCCCGATAAATCAAGTTGATAAAATATACGATGATTACAGTAATGTTAAAATTCAATTTCAAGAAATTAATAATATAGCATGGAATATAAAAACATTACCCGAATGTGCATATCATTATGATACAAATGAGCGTGTAAATTTAAATAATAAAATAAATTGGCCTAAAAATTTAATTATACCACTTGAAAAAGATAAATATGGAGTAAAAACATCAATATATATTGATGTAAATACTTTGGGTGAATATTTAACAATTCTTTATAATTTCTACAACACTCCAGTAACATTAAACGATTTAAAAAATCATCGAGAAGCTATACATTCACCAGGTGGATATTTAGACCATATTAAAATGTATAAAATTTTAATTTCAAACGGTAAAATAGTATATTGGTCAGATTTAATGGGAAATAGAATATATTTTGATGGAATTTGTAATGACGAATTACAATTAACAACATAAAAGAAAAATTGATTAAATAAAATGTTACCTGATAAAACAGATTTGTTGAGACATCCTGGATGGGAAGTAACATCCGAACCAAGTGAATGTAATATTGGATATCAAATATTTTTTAGTGATAAAACTCTTACTTACATTCAAGATAGTTTAGATACGCTATTAAAAAATATTACAGAACGACCAATCAAAGTCACTGAAAATGTTATTAGAAATGTAATGGAAAACATTTATATTCATAATACACCACAAGCTATAGGAGATATATATTCTCGTTATCATATGACTGGAACAGATTTGGATTGTAAACGCACGTTTGATATTGGTAAAATGGTTCAAGAAGTTATCGAAGTTATTTATAATTATATCAAAAATGAATATGATATGGCAAAATGTAACAAGAGTATGACACCTTGGAATGCTCTGTATGGAACTTTCAATGACCATGGTTTATTAGCACATCCACCTATCAAAGTATTAGAAAAACGTCCACAACCGATGCAGTTTAATATGCGTTACTAAATTTTTTATACACTTGTATAAAAAATTACAAGCATCAACGTGGAATCGAACCACGACTTTCAGCTTACAAGGCTGGTGTTCTACCACTAAACTATTGATGGAGTGCGTTAGCGGGGAGTCGAACCCCGATCTCCTGCTTGGAAGGCAGATATTCTACCGCTGAAATACTAACGCTTTACTTTTTTTAATTTTTTAATTTTTTAATTTTTTAATTTTTTAATTTTTTAATTTACGCAGTTACAGCAGGCTTGATAAAG
>JACCDZ010226069.1_pt1 | contig 18014 bp, 18 predicted proteins | sample 7449551 | NCBI WGS metagenome assembly JACCDZ01 (sample SAMN15323452, study PRJNA562643) | freshwater metagenome | isolation source: river surface water | place: USA:Blue River Watershed | collected 2017-08-18
AAAAATAATATTAAATTTTAAATCAGGAATTAGATTTTTTGTAAGTATAATAATTTCAAGAGAATTTAGCTTTATTTATTGTTTATTGGGAACAATAAGTCAAATTAGTCATACATATTTTCTATTGGAATCTATTAGTTCATTAACTGGTAATTGGAAAATCTTCCAAGCTGTGTTATTGTCTGTATTTATATCATCATCTTTATTATATTTTGTTGCTTCAGCTGATAATAAAGACCAATCAGAAGATGGTATTAAAGAATATAAAAGAACATTGTTGGCAATTAATTTATTTACGATAATTGAAATTCTCATAAATATATACTATTATTCAAGACATTTAATTATTGATAATCCTGATTATCAAGTATTTGATTTTGTTTTTGCTATAATGGTTTCTTGTTTAATTCCAGTAACAATAAAATTATATAGTTCATCAATCAGAGCTAAAGATTGGATATACAATATTGAACATAATATAGCTGCATTAACATCACAAGATTTAATTGAAGATATTACACATGAAAAAAATGTTGATGATTCAATTTCAGAAGAAAAATTATTATCAATTATTCAACCGATGATAGATAATTTTCAAAAATCATTAAATGATATTGATGATATTAATCAAGAAAAAATCGATTCATTAATAAATATTAAACTTGAAGATTTCAATAAAAATATTGATTCACAAGTTAGTTCTGCTTATCAAAAAAATCAAGAACTTTTCCTTAAACAATTCGAAAATAAGGTTAAAATTTTATCAAATGATTATTTGAATAAAATCAAAGATGTTAAGGAAACACTTTAATTATTCCATAAAAATTCAAAAATATAATTAATCATGAAAACAATAATTGAAAAATATACACCAAAAAAATTATCTGAATTAAAATTACCTATTCGTATAAGTAATTTAGTTAATGAAAATATTGACCGTGTTGGTTATAGAATGTTACTTTATGGTGTCCCAGGTACAGGAAAAACATCTACCGCTAAATTATTAAATAATGATAAATCTAAATTTGATGTATTATATTTATCAGGTTCTAATGATTTCAATATCCAAACATTAAGAGATAAAGTATATCCATTTGCTTCAAATCATAGTGTTTTAGGTAAACAAAAAACAATTATTATTGATGAAGCAGAAAATATTGCTGATAAAATACAGGATTCATTTAAAATTATTTTAGATAGTTCCAAAAAAGTAAATTTCATTTTTATAACAAATGAAGTTGAAAAAATGAATACCGCAATAATGTCTAGATGTACACAAATTGAATATAATTTTCAATCTCATGAATTAAAAGAACAACAAGATAATTATATTTTATTTTTGGCTCATGTATGTAAAACCGAAAATTTAGATTATGAAAATTCTGGTATTAAAGAATTATACATCAAAAATTTTCCAGATTTCAGACATTCTTTAATTTCTATTCAACAAATCATAGATTCAAAACAGAAATTAAATGCAGAAAATGTTAAAGCAGTATCTGAAGTTGGAGTTCAAAATATTGATTTATATGAACTTATTGAAAATGTTCATGATGCTCAAAAGTTTTATGAAAAAGCCACTGAATTTAAATCCAAAGAAAGAGAAGCGATAGTTTCATTAGCTGAACCGTATTTTAGATATTTGAATTCTAGAGGTAAATTTGAACAAACATTAAAAAGTGCTGTTATCGTTGCCAAGTATTCTAATCAATTTTCAACAACAACATCAAAATTTGGTACCTTTTTTGCTCTTTTGTGTGAATTAAGAACTATACATAGATGATATATTTATTACTAACCAAAGATACACAAAACGATTTACAAAATAATATCATTAAACATTTAAAGAAATATTTTGTAAACATCAAATATAAAATAATTTATTGTGACCAACACATAATAGAAAAAAATTTATCTGCAATAACTGATAATGATTATGTTTTATTTCATCCAATAGTTGCCGCTAATAATTTATGGTTAGTTAAAAAATATTTGAACAGTGTTGTTATATTACAAAATAAAACTGTTTTAATCCAAAAAATTTCTAAAAGAAATTCCATAAACGAAAATATGGCAATAAACAACGGATTTAAATTAATGTATATTGAACCTAATTATGATGACATAACAAATGATGATTGGAAATTAGTTATTCAACCCGAAGATTATGTTGTATCAATAGAACATATTATTGAAAATCAATCTATAATTAATACTTAACTTGGATATTAAAATTAACGAAAATATCTAAAACAATAATTGAAAATAATAATTAACATGGAAAATAAACCCAATTTCTTTATTGCTGGAAGTACTGGTTCTGGCAAAGATACAATAGCGAATTACTTAAAAACTTATTTTGAATATAATAAGTTTAGAATTGCTGATACTATAAAACGAATTATTACTGAAAAACGTAATATAAGTTTTGATGAATTAGAAGAATTAAAAAGAAATAATCCTGAAATCAGAGATGAACATACAGATACTGGAGATTGGTTAGGTGCAACTACTAATTTAAACAGAATTAAATTATTGATAAATGGTAAGGCTTTAGATTGGGTAAATCTTGATAAAGATGGAAATTACGTTATTTGTGATGTACGTTCAAAAGGTGAATCATTAGAAATTTTAAATAATGAAATTTTTAATGGTTATGGTATTTTCTTATCAAGAACAACTTCTGAATATGGTAAAGAAACGCATTGGACACAACAAAATATGTTTACAAATGGAGATATTAATGAAATAATATCTTTACATGGTGAAAAATGTATTATTATTCTAAATGGTGGAAGCTTTAATTTAGAAGAAATGAAATCAAATTGTAATGAAAATAATGGAACACCAATTTTTGTTGAATTTGAACACGAACCAAACGAAACTGAATTAATTGATGTTTTAGATGCTATTATAACAAATCTAATTGAATTAGAAAATGAATAGTCAAAAATCCTCATTACAGAAAAGATTTTTATTAGTCGATGGCAATTATTTTTGTCATCGACTAATACATGGTATTAAAATAGGTCAACCTGATTTTAATCTTGACTCTAAATTAGAGATGGATAATTTTGAAGCTTCATTGAATAATAGTTTAATATCTCTTTTCAATACATTCAATAATGATTATCAAAATTTAATAGATAATATTGTTTTTGTATTTGATAATAATTCATGGAGAAAAAATATTAAATATCCTGTAACTTATACTGATATTGAAAGTGGTGAAGAAATAATTAAACAGGAATTTTTTAAACCATATTATATTGATAATTCTGATACAACACCTCTTGGTTATAAAGAAAATCGAATTGAACAAAAAGAAGAATCTTCAATCAATTATGATAATTTCCATATTGTAATTAGAAATTTTATTAATACAATATCTCCTGTTGTTCCGGTATTACATTTTGAGGGTGCTGAGGGTGATGATGCTTTATATTTCATATCAAACACTTTAGCTGAAAAAGAAATTGAAACAATCATTTTTGCAACAGATGGTGATTTAAAATCATTAATTTCGAAATATACAATTTTATTTAGAAATTCAAAATCTAAAGAATTACCAAACGGTGAATTTGTAATTTCAAATTATCTTTTCAATAAATTGTATTCTGAAAAATCAATGATGGAAAGATTCACTCAAATAAATATTGATAATTCATATTATAATTTATTATTCAATATTGATATTGATAATGGTGGTAAAGTAAAATCATTTAAAGTTCGCAAACCAAATGTTGACATAAATGTAACTGAACATTATAAAAATCTAATTGTTAAAGTAATTTCAGGTGATAGGAAAGATAATATTTTCCCTATTATAAGATGGAATAGTGGTGGAGCAGCGAAACGTAACATGCGAGTTACTGAAAAAATGATTGAAAAAGCATTTGAAATGTCATTATTTGATTATGATGAAAAAACTTGTAAACAAGCATTTGAAGATAATAAAATAATGTCACAGATTTTAATTAATCTTAGAGTTGTTACGAAACAATTCAATGCACCATTAAATAAAATTGTAGCTCATTACAAACATAATTTATTAATGAATAAATTGGATATTTCATGTATTCCGGATTATGTTTATTCTAATTATCTTTTGAATTTAAAAGAAATTGAAAATTTATTGTTTCAAGATTTAAAAATTGAAACTTTATTGAAAATGAATATGAAATTAAATACATCAGATTCAGCTAAGGAATTAATTGTAAATTCAATTCCTGAAAACAATCAATTTAATTCAAACAATCCATCAAATCCAAACAAACAATCCAACAATCCATTAGTTAACGAAATACTTTTATCATAAATTTTAAACAATTCAAACAATTCAAACAATTAATATAAGTAATATGACAAAAATTAAAAATACTCCAGAAGAAATTTTCAAATTGAATACAACATTAGAAATACTAAATGTTGCACATGTTAATAGTTTGGAAAATATCAATAAAATATTTGATATTGATAAATTAATGAAAGAAAATATCGTAAATATATTAACTGATAAAAACACAGTTATTATTTTCGATACTCCAGTATATAATAGTTGTTATGTATTAGATGAATTGGAAAAATATGTTTCAGAAAAAACATCTAATGATGAATCAATTAATGATGTTACTGGAGAAGCAAATATTTTATATTGTGATGATATTAGTATTTACACAGAAATTTTTAAACCATATTTTGGTGATATTGATGAAAATAAAATAATTCCGGTTATTTTAATAATCACAACTAATAATTCTGATATTTCAATAATCAGAGAGGACTTTTTACCATTATCAAAAGATACATTTTTTAATGTTTTTGATATTATTGAAAATTCAAAAAAATAATCAAATAATTTCCATATTATGAAAAGAAAAAATTTATCATTATATTCTGCTTTTTTTGGTTCACTAGGATTTATACCATTAATAGCTGAAATGAAATTGAATGACTATACATTATTCAGTGCTTTAATGGGAGTTTGGTGGTTAATTATTTGGTTAATTATTTGGGTTATATCTGTAAAATCACAAAAAAATGGAACAACCAGTAAAGAAAATTGATTATACTTTTTTTAATCGATTCCAAACAATGTTTTATACTAATATTGATGAATTTCAAAAATTTACATATTTTGAAATCAAAAATAATTCATTTGTTTTATTAACAAATTTAATTAAGGGATTTCCAAGTTTAGCTGAAGAAATGTTAAATATTTATTCACCAGCAATTAAAATATTTGAATCTCCCGCAATTATTATTGCATTACAAAGAAAATTTGTTAATAATTTTTCTAGACCTAGAACACCACAATTTCTTTATTACAAATCAGCAAAAGCTAAACCAGCATCAAAAGCTAAACAAAAAGAAATCAAAAAAGATGGTGTTGTACTAAAGATATTTTCAGATGATATTGTCAACGAAATCAAAAGTATACTTATGTATGATTCAAAAACTTATGACTATTTAAAATTTAGTGATAAGGTTCAATTTTTAGGTAATCAATTAGTTGGTGAGTTTAAAAAACAAGAGGAAGAAAAAATCAAAAAATCAAGAAAATCATAATATACTATATATTTGAAATAAGCGAAAATTAAATTTTCGCTTATTTCATTTTAAAAATTAATAACTAAAAAAATTGAAATCATGATTACAACATTAAGTTTATTTTTCGCAAAATTCAAAAATTATATTATTGCTATTATTATCCTATTGGGATTATTTAGTTACATATTTATTTTGAATAATAAAGTTTCAGAATTGAAAATTGAAAATTCTAGAAACAAAAACAATATTGTTAATATGCAATTTAAAGTTGATACTACAGTATTAGCTAATGGTAATTTAAAATATTCGGTAAACGCATTAACTTTAAAAAATGATGAAATTAAACATTTCAGTGAAGATGTTTATCGTAAGTTAAATGAACTTGATATTAAATTGAAAAATGTTAAGGCTGTAACAAATGTTGATTATCATTATACAACAAATGTTGATACATTAAAAACTCAAAAAATATCAGCTAATAAATTTTCATTTGAATTGAATAAAAATAATATAAAAACAAATGGAGATATTAATGTTCCTGAAGGTTATCCAAATTCACCAAATCCATTTATATCAAATATGAAAATACAATTAAATGATAGTTTATTGATTGTATCTGAAAATATATATAAAAGAAGATGGTTATTTTGGAAAAAGTTAACTAATGTTAAATTACATATAACATCTTCAAATCCTGATTTTAAAATTGATAGAATACAAACATTAGAAATCAAGGAATAAATTTTATTACAAAATTTATTTAAACTTATATCATTATATAAATGTATAAAAAATTGGATATAAATTATATACAATTTTTATTATATAAATATGGAACAAAATTTTAAAACAAAACAGTTTATAGAAAAAGCAATTAAAGTTCATGGAAATAAATATGACTATTCTATTGTTGATTTTATAAAATCAACCATAAAAATCAAAATTATTTGTTTACAACATGGTGAATTTTTACAAAACCCTGGAAATCATTTAACAGGTACGGGATGTCCAAAATGTGGGAAAATTAAAAATTCTGAAAATAGAACATTAACAACACAAGAATGGATTAATAAAGCTATTAAAGTACATGGAGATAAATATGATTATTCAAAATCCGAATATTTATCTATGTCTGAAAATATTACTATTATATGTAAACAACATGGTGAATTTCAACAACAAGCTCGAAATCATTTAACAGGATTTAATTGTAATAAATGTCGTATTGAAAATAATAGAGGAAATACTAATGATTTTATTGAAAAAGCTATTAAAATACATGGAGATAAATATGATTATTCAAAATCTGAATATTTAATTGCTGAAGAAAAAATTGATATTATATGTAAAAATCATGGTATATTTAAACAAACTCCAGCATCACATTTAAACGGTTCTGGTTGTCCAGATTGTGCTAAATTAACATTTAATGATTTTGTTAAAAAATCTAATATAATACATGGTAATATTTATTCTTATTTAGAATCCAGTTATAATACAACAAAAAATAAAATTACCATTTTTTGTAAAAAACATGGTAATTTTGAACAATATCCTAATAATCATTTAAAAGGTTTTGGTTGTCCAAAATGTAGAAAAAATTTTGAAATAATAAATACTTTTGATGATTTTATCAAAAAAGCTAATTTAGTACATAAAAATAAATATCATTATCATAAATCTAATTATGTTGATTCACAAACAAATATAATAATTCATTGTACAGTAAAAAATAAATTTGGATTAGTACATGGTGATTTTGAACAACAACCAAATAACCATATTCAAGGCAAAGGATGCCCAAAATGTGCTGTTAAATATAATAAATCAGAAATTGAAATTTTAGAATTTATCAAATCATTAAATATTAATAATATTATCACTAATGATAGGCGAATACTTAGTGGTAAAGAATTAGATATTTATATTCCTGATTATAATATTGCAATAGAATATAATGGCTTACATTGGCATTCAGAAGATATGGGTAAAGAAAGTAAATATCATCTTGAAAAAACTGAAGCTTGTTTAAAGAAAGGAATAACATTAATTCATATATTTGAAGATGAGTGGATTTATAAATCTGAAATTGTTAAATCAAGATTGCGTTATTTATTAAATAAAATAGAAAGTAATCGGATTGCTTATGCTAGAAATTGTTTTGTTAAAGAAATAACCAATAAAGAAATAACCAAAAATTTCCTTAATAGAAATCACATACAAGGATTTGTTGGTAGTAAAATAGATTTAGGTTTATACGTTAAATCAGGAGAAAAAGAATATTTAATATCAATAATGACTTTTGGTGGATTACGTAAAAATTTAGGTAATACATCATCCGAAGGAAGTTATGAATTATTAAGATTTTGTAATGTAATTAATTATTCTGTTGTTGGTGGTGCAAGTAAATTATTAAAATATTTTGAAAATAATTATAAACCAGAAAAATTAATTAGTTATGCTGATAAAAGATGGAGTATTGGAAATTTATATGTTAAATTAAATTTTGAATTAATTAGGGTATCTCCACCAAATTATTTTTATGTTGATGGTCAAAAAAGATTACATAGATTTAATTTCAGAAAGGATATACTAATATCCAAATATGGTTGTTCTCCTGAAGATACGGAAAATAATTTTACAAAAAATGTTTTAGGTTTAAAACGTATATATGATTGTGGTTCATTAGTTTATCAAAAAATTATCAAAAGTAAATTTATAAATATTGTCATTATTATAGTGAACTTTTTAGGTTCGCTATAATTGTTTCAAAAATATAGTAATATGACCGATACTGCAAATAAAATAAATACCGCTACATTAAAAGCTAATAGTACTATAGCTTCTAGGTCTTCTATATACGACCCTCGTATTATAGTTGATGATTCAAAAAATATAGCTGTATGGAATTCTGAATCTGTTGAACTTGCTAAAAAAGGTATTTCAGAAGGTTATAAATTACGTGAAAATCCATTCCTAAAAACAGTAAAAGATGCTGAATTAAGGAAAGGGAATTTACCATTTAATTATACACAAGATGAACTTGATATACTTAAAATAGTATGGAAAGATAAGAAATTTTTTGGTAATAATTTTATTCATTTAAAAGATGCTGAATTTGGTTGGCAGAAAATTACATTACGTGATTATCAAGAAGACTTACTAGACTCATATACAAATAATAAGTGGAATATATTAATGTTCCCTAGACAATCAGGTAAAACCACAACCACTGTTGTTGAAATTGTACATTATGCAATTTCAAATTTTGATAAAGATATGGTTGTTATTGCACAATCGGACTTGGTTGTTAATGAAATTCTTAAAAAGGTAAAGGAAGCATTCCATTCATTACCATTTTTTATGCAACCAGGATTTATTAAATTTAATTCAAAAGGTTTCACTCTTGATAATGGTTGTCGTTTATCTATTGGTGTTGCTAGTGAATCTGTTGTACAGGGATTTTCATTAGATTTTCTGTTCATTGATGAATTCGCTTATATTCCGAATCTAAGAGTTAATAAATTCTGGAATAATATTTACCCAGCACTTGTTAATAACCCTAATTCAAAATGTATTATTGCAAGTACACCAAACGGTAGAAATAAATTTTATGAATTATGGTATGGTGCTGAAATGAAGAAAAATAGATTCGTTATTTCTAGAATTTATTGGTATGATGTACCCAGAAGACCTAAACCTGGACAAACACCTCAACAAGCTCTTGAAGAATTTAAAGCAGATACAATTGCCAACGTTGGACTTGAAGGTTGGGAAATGGGATTTGAATGTAGTTTTGATACTCAATTAAAATCTATTTTTGGAGTACAAATACAAAAACAATTAAGAGATATTCAAAGACTTAATAGAAAATCTTGGGCTAAAGATAATCATCCATTAGGAAATGAATTCAATATCGAATTTAAATCTCAGGAAGATTTTATTAATGAAACTGGTGAAATTGTTAAAGGTGTTAAATATGATTTAAGAAATGATTATTTTGTTATTGGAATAGATATTGCTGAAGGTTTAGGACAAGATAGTTCTGTAATGAAAATTCGTAAAGTTGAATGGGACACTGATAAAAAAGTTTTGAAATATACTAATATTGGTATATTTAAAGATAACGAAATTTCAGTAGAAGATTTTGCTGAACATAATATGAACTTTTTCAAAAATTTCAATCATAATAAATTAAGAGTTGTTGTCGAAACAAATAATTATGGTGGTGAATATTTTGCTCAAATCAAAAATTTAAGTTTAAATAATTCTAATTATTATGGTTTCGATAATATAATATTTGCTAAATTCATGAGAAATTCTAAGGATGATTATGAAATGGGTGTAAGATGGGATGCTAGCAATAAGAAAGTTGGTGTTAAAGCTTTTAGTAATTTAGTTGGTAAAAATATATTTGATGAAACTTATTATGAGGCTATTGAGGAATATTTAAATTTTGGAAAAAATGCTAATGATACATATAGTTCACAATATGGACATGATGACCTTGTTATGTCTGATGTATCAATATCATATTTCCTTAAATCAAATAATTTATATGCAACATCATATCTTAAAGAAGCTGAATATGAATTAAGACAAAATTGTAGAGATTTAGCTCAGGAAGTTTTAGACCAACAAAATAAAGAAAAAGCTTTACAAGAATCATTATATATAAGAGATGGTTATCATTTGAGAAATTCAGAACAAGAATGGAATAATAAAAGAAGTAGAAGTGGTAAAAATGGGACAACATTATTGTTTTAAATTTTATGATTACCTATTCATTTAATAAATTAAGGATATAAATTTTATATTATGGAACAAAAATTAACTTTTAATACTTTTGAATGTTACGATACAATAAATGACTTATTGTATGATATATATCATGGGGATTTAGATTTAACAGATATTAAACCTTTTATTGATTATTTAAAAATTACACTATATCCAGATAATTTATTATTCGAATATTTAAATATTATCAATAGTTTAAATGATTTGTATATTAACAGTACTGATTTTTTAAATACAACAAATATTGGTTATAAAAATTCCAATTCAAAAAATTTAATTTATTTCGATATTGGTTTTGGTGATTATTACGCTAAATTAGATAGATTTAATTTACCAATAATTGAAATTGAAAAAGATGATGATATATTTGAAAAATTAGATTTTGTTAATATTAGTTGTTTAGGTTTTGGTGCTAATGGGGAAGCATTTGAAGTAGTTGATTCAAATGGAAAAACAAAAGTATTAAAATTAACCAAAGATAATTCTGAAGCTTTTAATTCTTGTTTGGTGTTAGAAAGTAACAATAAACATAAAAATCTTGTTCATATATACAATATATTTAAAATTTCAATTTCGGGTATTCAAGAAAAATATTGTATTATTCAAGATAAGGTTAATACAAAAAATATCGATATTAAAGAAAGATATAATAATCTAAACAAAGAATTTATAGAATTTAAAAATTTACAATAAAATGAGAAATACAGACATAAATCTAAAATTGTCAAACGTATTAAATAATTTACCTGAATTTTTTAATAGAGTTGATAATGAATTAAATATGTCTCATGGAGTTCAAGAAAATTATAATATGTTGAATGAATATTATTATGATGTTTGTTCGAATACCATTGATGGTTTATTCTATATTGAAGAACAAAAAGATTTCTGTATTGAATTTATTGAATTTTGTATGGATGAATTTAGATACTTTAAAAATATTTTTGATTATACTCAAGAAGAAATTTTAAATTTTTGTCCTGGTTTAACAATGGAAAATTATGGTTCAATTTATAATAAACTTATTGAACTTTATGAACTTGATAAAGATATTGATACAGTAGGTGTTGGTGGATATAATGTTGATTTTGATTCTGTTGTTGAAGAAGTTGCAAAAACTCCGGTATCATTATTAGAAGAATATGTAAAACACAATTCTTATTTTGATTCTGAATGTGAAATTGATGAAGATGGGGATGAAACAATATTATTTACAACAAGAAAAAACGGTTTAATTACTGCGGAAATTTTCAGTATGAGTGATTACTTGGCCGGAGGAGCACTTAAAAAAAATTTGGAAATGTTTTACGGAAATGAATTTTCATTTTCACTTGAAACAGTTGATGAATGGATTCATATTTGGGGTAAAAGAAAATAATTGTTGGTATGGAAATTTCAGGAGAAAAATTAAAACTTAGTAACGTTTGGACAAATTTTGATGAATTTGAAGATTTGTGTTTGGTCAGTGGTAAAATTGCTACAAAGGATAGAATGAAAACTATCAGAAAAACAATGTTTGAAAATAATGTTTTTGTTAGTGATTGGCACAAATTATTAAATAGTATTATTTGGATTTTTGTTAATGATACGAAAATTGCTAAAAAATTTGATTACTCTAAAGCTTTTATGGAACGTAATCAAGAAATATTTAAGGAAATAAGTTTAGATTCCAGAGAATTAACACAAGGTTTATTTGATAAACTTAGTAACAATTCAAGATTTGGACAAGATTGGAATACTGCAACTAAACATTATTCAGTAACAGATTCAATTTACATTAAAAAATTATTGAAAAAATCTGATTCTCCATTTGTGACGATAACAGGGAATTTATTAGATTTGGATAATTTTTATGTTAATTTCAATGATTTATATAAAATACATATAATTTATAATAATGGTAAATATGTTCGGTCAATTAATACCGAAACTAATAGAGGTGTAATTATTTCTAAATATACTGAAATACCAGCTTTTATAAATGCAAGATATTTTAATAAATTATTGACAAATTTAAATTTCACACAATTTTGTTATATTATAAAAAGTTTTTGTTTATTGACACCAAATATTAGAGTACCTAATATGAGTAATGGTTATTTATCAAGTGTTCAAGCTTCACAAACATTAAAAAATATTGAAGAAACTATGGAATATTGTGAAAAAGCTGATAAACGTTTAGCGAATATAGCTTTTACTTATTGTATGGTAGATTATAATAGATTTGAAATTAAAAGAGCTACAGATGAAAAATTACAAAACAACATAGCTGAAATTGAAAATCAATGGGGTGATAAACGAGCTAAATTTCCACTTTCACCAAAAGCAACAGGTCGAACTATATTAGACAAAAAACAAAATAAAGAATAGTATATAATTCTACAAAAAATAATATAAACGCAAAACATAAAAACAATGAAATTAAGTACACTAACAACAGATTTAGGGTTAATTCTAGATTATTTTGAAACTAATAATATAGAACTATATGATGATATCTTGTATGAATTAGGTAATTCAGGAACAGATAAAGATGATATTAGAAAAATAACAATAGTTCGATTAATTTTAACTGAATTTATGTATAATCTTAAATTTCAAGCTATGTTTGATTATAATAGGGTTGAGTTAAAAAAAGTTTTATCAGCATTAAATAAACGTGAAACATTTTTAATAATCTGGAATGAAATATGTGCTATAACTGATATAACTGATTATGAAGATTATGAATATAAGATTAAAAATGATGATATTGTTTTGCAATCTTCAATGAACAATCAACAAGCTAAACAACAAGATTTTATAGCTAAAAATATAGCTCTTGATAAACAAGATTATCAAATTGAAAAAGATAATCAAGAATATTATGGAGATTTTGATGAAAATTCTTGGGATGAAATGAATGCAACAAAAGGATTTGAAAATCTTTCTGATGAAGATGAAGATGATTTTGTGGATTATTCTGATAATGCAAAACACCAAATTCCAACTCAACAATTTATTCAACAAGCTGTACAACAAGCACAAGCTGAAGGACAAATTATTGCACCAAAAGTAATTAAAGAAGAAACTGAAGCTGCAAAAGCTAGACGTATGAATATTACTGTACCTCAGTTATTAACATTACGTGATTTGAAAGAAAAAACTCGTTTAAGTTTAAAAACTCCAATGTCAACTAAAGATAAGTCAGGCAAAAATGCTAAGACTAAGGTAATGAAATTTATTTCATTTAATCCTAAATTTGATAAAGGTATGGTATTTTTAGAATATCCACACTTGAAAGATTGGTTAGTAACTTCAATGAGTGCTAGTGAATTTTTTAGAAAATTTAATATTCGTTTAAAAAAATAAATATTAACCTGGAAGCTAATTTCTGATTTCCAAAAATTGTTTAATTATTCTGAAGACCAAATAGAAAAATTATTATTTGAATTAAAGAATAATCAAGATAGTTATAATAAAGGAGGAGTTCTATCTAAGAAATCCGGTAATTTATTTACCGGATTTTTATTTTTTAAAAATTCAATCTATATCTTAATACATTAAAGGATATTAAATTTAAGTAACAAAATATTATACCATGGAAAATAAAAATGTCACAAAAACAATTGAAGAAAAATATACTTCAATGACTGAAATTGAACATATCCTAAATAAACCCGCTATCTACATCGGTTCGATTTACCCTGATATTAGGGATTATTTATTATATCAACCATCAAAAAATCAAATTGTTAAAGTTAAAAATGTATCTTATAATGCTGGTTTACTTAAATTATTTGATGAGGTTTTAACAAACTCTACTGATGAACGTAGAAGCAAAACTAAATTATTTGATGTAACTGAAATTAATGTTGATGTTAATTCTAATGGTACAATATCAATTCGTGATAATGGAGGTATTGCTGTTGTTGAACACAAGACTGAAAAAATGTATATACCAAGAATGATTTTTGGTCAACTTAGAACTTCTGCAAATTATACTTCAGATAGAGAAGGTGCTGGTACAAATGGTCTTGGTTCTAAATTAACAAACATATATTCAAAATATTTTCGTGTAACAACATCTGACGGTAAAAAAGAAATTGATTTACAATGGTCTAAAAACATGGGCCAATTAGATTTTGAAAATATTAAAGATGTTGGTCCAAATCATCATGGTACAAGAACTGAATTTCAAATAGAATTATTTAGATTTGAAATTGAAAAATTAGATATGAGTACTATTAGAATAATGCAAAAACGTTGTATTGATAGTGCTGCAGCTAATCCAGGATTAAAGATAACATTTAATTCAGATATTGGTGATGGTGCATTAAATTCAATTTGGGAATTTGATAAATTCGATAAATTTGTTAGTTTACACCTTGAAAAAGAAACACAAAAAATAACTCAAAACAATTTTGATGATATTGTTTTAGTTCCTCATATTGGATATAACTATGGATTTATTAATGGTGCTGTTTGTTCTGTTGGTAATCATTTCAAGAAAATTCAATTACAAATAACAACAAAAATTCTAGAAATATTAAAGAAACAAGATATTGAATTGATAACACCAAAAGACATTGAAAATAATATATCAATCTTTTGTTCTGTTTCTGTTGTTAATCCTGAATATGAATCACAATCAAAAATTGAATTAAAATCCAAATTATCTTCTGATAAATTAAGATTAGGTAAACAATTTTTGGATTCATTAGAAAATTCTGAGATTCTAACAAATTTAATTGATTTTTACAATATCAAATATTTAGCTGAACAAAAGAAAAATATCAAAAAACTTAATGGTTTATTAAAAACAACAAAATCTAAAAAGCTTATTAGTTGTGGTGATAAAAACGCAATAAATAAGGAACTTTGGTTATTTGAAGGAACTTCAGCATCAAATGGTTTCTTATCTTATAGAGACCCAAATACAATGGCTTGTTATCAATTACGTGGTAAAGTTAAAAATACTTTGAACCTTAACAAAGATGAAATTGTTAATAATATCGAATTAAGAGAAATTATTGCAGTACTTGGTTTACAATTTGGTGACCCTAAAGGTAATATCAAAAATTGTACATTTTCAAAAATCATTATAGCTTCAGATATGGATTATGATGGTGACCATATTTGTGGATTGATAATAACATTTTTTGCTAAAAACTTTCCTGAATTATTTTTGGCTGGTAGAATATACCGAGCAATATCACCTATTGTAATAGCTTCCAAAGGTTATGAAGAAAAATTCTTTTTTACAAATGAAGAATTTCATAAAGAAGAAGATAAACTTAAGGGTTGGGAAATATCTTATATCAAAGGATTAGGTTCATTACAAGACCAACATTATGATTTTATGCTTAATAATCAAAGATTGATGAAGTTTACTATAAAAAATAAAAATTATATGGACACAATCAAAATTTGGTTTGATAAAAGTACATCACTTAGAAAAGAAATTCTTTTATCTGAAAGTAATTCAGATGAATATGATGAAATCGAAATTTAACAAAAAATATAAACAATGAGTGTATTCCCAAAATTTATAATAGAAAACAATCACCTAAAAGGTGATTGTTTAATTATATCTAATTGTACTTATCACAAACAATTAGCTAAAAACGTTGAAAAAATAAAAGGTGGTGGTTGGTTCTCATACGATATTAAGGAAATAACATTTACTTTATATGGTGAAAGTCATGATTTTGGAATGGCTAAAATTGAAGATATAAAAGAATGTATTTCAAATGGTAATGTATATACAAATAAATCATTAAGAAATAATATTTCCGAAAAATATAAGTTTAAATACAAAAATGCTGTTGGTGAAATAATTGATTTGAATTGATTTGAATAAAAATTAAAAAATATTATGGAAAAAATAACCCCAAAAACAAATCCAGTATCTAAACAAACCTACATAGAAAATTTATTTCAATCAATATTAGTTAAATCAATTATTGCAAATCAAAATGCAATAGCTCATAATGAAATGTTGAAGAATTCACCATATTATAAGAAAACTATAAAAGAATATGGTAACAAATTTTTAACGGCTCTTATAAATTATGAGGATAAAGAATTTTCAAAACTTTTCTTATCAAATTCAAAAGAAACCATAATATTAATCAATAAAACAAGGAAAGCTATTGATTTATTAGCTAAATGTGTGTTAACAAAATATGATGATATAATCATTGTACTCGAAGCGTTAATAATGGACAGAGATAGTATTGTTGGTATTGCTAAGAAAATAATTAAAAATAAAAAAATGGATAAATAATTAATTTATAAATTTTAATTAAGATGGGACAAATAATACATGCATATCACGGTAGTAATAATAAATTTGATGAATTTTCATTTGATTTTATTGGTAAAAATGGTTTAAATGCAGGTTTTGGAATATATTTCACTGAGGTTGAGTCAGAAGCTTTTGTTTACGGAGAAAATTGTTATCATTGTATTTTAGTTTTGAAATCTCCATTGGATAATGATAAAATAACATTATCTAAATTTGATATATTCAAATTATTAGGTAAATTATATGATGCTGAATTTAATTTTTATGAAAATTATGGTATACAAAAAGTTCCTGTTAATTCAGATTCACCTATTTTCAATAAAATTTATGATAGTTTAATTAATTCATGTACATGTGATACTGAAATTATTGGTTCAATAGTAAATAGTGGTTGTGATGTGGAACTAATTATGGAAGTATTAGTTGAAATGGGGTATACTCACACTATTGATAATGTCGAACCAGATGATTTAATATCAACACATTGGATAGTATATGATTTAAATGCAATATCTATCAAAGAAGTATATACATTAGACACACGAAATATATAATATTTTTTGTCAATTTTAATTTGATTGCTTATAATTAAATTAAAATTTGGATATAACTTTAAGAAAAAATAATAACGTTAAGTTATTATTACAGAATTATTTAATTCAAATTTGTTTTAGATATTTATATTCGGGATTTACGTTGAGGGGTATATTATAATACAAGTAAATTTTAGGTAGGTTTAAAAACCGAAAATAATTTATGATACCGAGGAAGAACTAGCAGTAGTATAAATATTTAAAATGAATTTTTGTTCTTTATTTTGTTCTTGGTGAATTTAAAATTCAACAAATTCAAAATAACCATTAATAGACGAATAACAAAGTTTGAAAGGGCCCGCAACATCTATTAGAATTAATTAAATTTGTAGTAATAATCGTGTTCATAAAATGAACCTTAACTAGATGACATTTAAACAAAGGCGGTGTAAGATTGTTGTTACTGTAAAGTACGTGGGCCTATTGAATATTTCTTTTTAGATACTTCAATACATACAATTCTAGTTTAATGTTGTTGCTTAAAGAATAACTAACCCTAATTGGACAATTTATATTGTTTTCAGTTAGGGTATTCTTAATTATACATATATCAAAATATTGATAAATCATTTAAACATTGGTTAATTTTTACCGGGAACTAAATAATATTTTATCAAAGAGTAGTATTTGATATTGTGACATTGAATTTTTCTGGTTACTTGGAATTGAGATGTATGGTAAAATTATTATAACATGGAACATCAAATCTTGATATATGGTAAAATTATTATAACATGGAACATCAAATCTTGATATATGGTAAAATTATTATAACATGGAAC
>JACCDZ011060360.1_pt1 | contig 17993 bp, 23 predicted proteins | sample 7449551 | NCBI WGS metagenome assembly JACCDZ01 (sample SAMN15323452, study PRJNA562643) | freshwater metagenome | isolation source: river surface water | place: USA:Blue River Watershed | collected 2017-08-18
ACATTTAGCATCTTCAATGTAAAACTTTTTGCTTCTTCAGCAGTTTCGTGGATAGTGTGTCCTTCTTGCCACAAAAATTCTCGTGATCTTAGAAAAGGTCTTGTTTCTTTTTCCCATCGGATAACATTGCACCATTGGTTACATATCATTGGTAAATCTCTCCAAGAATTTAACCATTTAGAATATAAAGTGGAAAAAATAGTTTCAGATGTAGGTCTAATACAAAGTCTTTCTTCTAATTCTTGATCTCCTCCTTTTGTTACCCAAGCAACCTCAGGAGCAAAACCTTCCACGTGTTCTTTTTCTTTATTTAATAAACTCTCTGGAATAAGTATAGGCAAATATAAATTTTTAACCCCAACCTGTTTAAATTTTTCATCAGCATATTTTTGAATATTTTCCCATATAGCATATCCATAAGGTTTAATCGCAACAAAACCTTTTATATCTGTATAATCTGCCAAATCAGCCTTTATGACAATATCTGTATACCACTTAGCAAAATCATCTTCAATATTTGTTATTTCTTTAACATAGTTTTTATTATCATTCATAAATTTTTAGTCAAAAGTAAAATACCCTTGTATAAATTTATAATACCAAATAATACATTGTTTGTATATAAAAATAACCAACCCTTTCCAGATGTCTAGTAATGGCGACCTCCAAGGACTTGAACTTTTTGTTTTTTAACTTTTACATTGATATTCAAAGATAAATTTAATTTTTCAGCCCTCAGGGTCTAGAACCAGATTTTAGGTGAATCTAGAAAAACCTAGACTGTACCGGTCTATTTTTTAGTCGCTGACTGCTGGGTCTCTATCGGGATTTGAACCCGAACTAAGGGTTCCACAAACCCTTGTGCTAACCATTACACTATAAAGACCATAGTTATGTGATTGCTCACATAGATATTTTTAACATTTTTCAAAGAAAAAGCAAAACTAATTATATTTTGGTGTTTCCTCATTCACTCCCGATTTAAAATTCGCAAATCTTGCGAGCGCATATAGCAAACTGGACAAGCGGTTTAGATAAGCAAGCGTCCATTGTTTAACCTCTGGATTTTTCTCGTCATGCACATCAACCACTCTCCTCTCTGCCCTGCGAATAATAGTTCTCGCGAAATCACAAAGTGTCGACAATTCTGCACCTCCTGAAACAAAAAATGTTGTAATCGGAGGCAACTCTTTTTCAATTTCGTTAATAATGTTTTCGATTTTCAAAACTTTTTCCTCTGAAATAGTTTTATCTGCACCCGCAAGTTCTGCCTGGACAATAAATAGATTTTGTTGAACCTCATCAATTACCTCAAAATACAATCTGCCGTCTGGAACGGTGAACTCTTTGGCTTTTGAATTAACTTTTATAAAACCAAGAAATGAATTTGCCTCGTCGACATGTCCAAGTGCCTCCGCAATTTTCGAACTTTTGGAAATCCTTTGGTTGCAACCAAAAGTTTTTGTTGTTCCGTCGTCTCCTTTTTTTGTGAATAAAGTCATTTTAATTTTCTGACTGATTATCCTCCCCACCATTTGACAATGATTGTTCACCCTCAAGTGTGTTTGATAAAATATCAGTGTCTCTGTTTACGGAATCTAGTTTGTTTTGATAAGAAAACAATTGTTGTCTAAGTATATTTAATTTTTCTAATATCGTGGATCTGGCGCTTGAGTTTGGATGATTCGTTAGGTCATTTTCTACCCTTTCAATATCCATGGTAATTTTCCCAATCTTTTCATTTAACATAATTGCTGCCTCGTTTTCTTGATCTAACAATTCTTGTGTTGATAATATTTGTGGTTGTTCGTCTGGTGTCATTTTTGAATTATATACTTTTTCTGGAGAAAATTGAATGTTTTGATTTTCAAAATTGCGAGTTATAATTTGAACATGCATTTATACAACACACGATACGCAAGAAACGCCGACACAGCAACCCCACAATTTCAGGTTCGCGGAAATAGTTTTTATTTAACTTCATATAATAAAAACTTTAAAGCTGATAATCGGTCTGCGGCAATGTATCAAAAAATTGGAAATAATATTTATCAAACTTCTTTTCATCCCGACGGAAAAAGTTTGCACCCAGTTTACGAAATCAAAAGAGGTGGAGTTTTTAGAACAATTCATCACAAAGATGGACATAGCTCTCAAGCAGAATTTAAGGTTGTTGATTCAACAAAGAGGTTGCCACCAAAGAGACCAACGATCGTAACGAAACCAGCAAAAAAATAGAAGGAACAAAACAGACGGACAGGCACCAAAGGTGCCTGTCCGTCTGTTTTGTTCCTTGTGCGCGGGAGAGGACTTGAACCTCCACACCTTACGGCACACCCACCTCAAGGGTGCTTGTCTACCAATTTCAACACCCGCGCTTATTTATAGTTTATAACATAAATAAGCTTTATATAAAATTTATTCTATTTTAAAACCCTGGCTTTTTTCATAAGAAATATTATACCCAAAAGCTCGAGCAACATCTCTGATTGCATAATATTGTGCCTCAGACATTTTTAAAGAGTTTCCTCTTCCAGGCTGTGGTGCTGTATATCTTCTGACAGCTTCAGCAAGGGCAGAATCTTTTAATTTCAAATTTTCCACAAACTCATCGATATGTTTTGACTCGATCGATCCGATTTCTGAGATATAAAAACCTTCTGAAATTTTTCTGCCCAACAGATTATCTCCTCTAACATAAGGCTTAATTAATTTTGAAATTTCATCCAAAGCCTCTTGTTTTGGCTCTTCAAGGAAATAAATACTAATGGAGTCATGCCTTTCATTCGGAGAAGCGGGCGTCCCAGGTTGACCAAATTTATAATTGGCATTTATTTTTCCACTTAAAATTAGATTATCTAAAGCACTAACCAATTCTGGGGTGACTCTGACATTAAAAGAACCCCTGCTTAAACTTTCTTGACCATCTTTTGGAAAATTACCACGATACAACCATTCTGGCTTTTTATTATTTAAACCAATATTTGTACTTCTAAGTGAACTCTCCCAAGTTTTTTCTTCCTGGGGATCGCTTTGATATTCAGCGCTTCTGTATTTTGAATACACATTTTGAAACAACCCAGACGCAAGTGCTGTACGAGAGTCGGGTTTATCAATATTTTTCATAAAGCTCTCATACAAATCTATAACGGCCTGTTTTTTTCCTTGTGTAACATACTTAATCATAGAAAGAATGTCCTTGTGCCCTGAACTAACTTCTTCTGGCTTAGCATGTTCTGGTAAAACATCTTCTGGTTTTACAATTCCTAACCTCTCTCTGACCTCATGAAGTTTAATCTGATCATTTATTTCTGTTTTTCTTGTTTCAGACTCCCTATTTTCTTTTTCTCTAATAAGCTCTAGTACTTTTTGCTTTCTTAGATTTTCGGATTTGGTTTTTTCTGGATCAACGTAAATTGGAACAGTCCAAATAAAATCAACAGTATCGGAATCTAGACCAGTATATTGAGGAGGAATTTCTACAGCAGATGCAAACACCTCGTCTTCAACAACAGGAGGATTTAACTCACTCTCTATGCTTTTTATAAATGAAGGTGGCAAACCTTGCACAATAGAATCTTTCGACTCTCCGTTTTTTATTCTTGTAACATATTCCTTAATTTTTGCCCCTGAGCCCAATGTGGATTCTTTCATATAGGATTATAATAACAAAAATAAAGCAACTACAAAAATCTTTGCAAAACAAAAAACCTCGCGAGGTGCGAGGTTTTTTGTTATTTAGTTTCTTCTGTTGTTTCTGAAACTTCTTCAGATGCGTTTTCTACAGCCTCGATAACTTCGTCAACAATTTCCTCTGGCTTGATTTCCTCTTGACCTAGAGTCATGTCTTCTTTGATGTTCACAAACATCATCTTCATTCTCTTGCTAATTTGCTTTAGAGCAGTAGCGCGAATGTGATAAAGTTTTGATTTTGAGACTTTTGATCTTTTGATAACCTCAATCTTTTCGATCATTGGTGAGTATAGAGGGAAAATCTTTTCTACCCCGAAACCTCCTGCCACTCTTCTAACAGTGAAAGTTCCTCCAGCCTCTGAACCGTGTTTTCTTGCAATAACTAAACCTTCGAACGCTTGTAATCTAACCTTTCCGTCTTTATCGCTAATTTTTTGAGAAACACGAACAGTATCGCCAGTTCTCATGTCGAGTTGTTTTCGTGCCTCTTTATTTACTGTAGTAAATTCCATAGTGAGAGAAATTTATCACAAATATTATATTTAAGCAAGTATCTTCAGGGCGTGCTCAAAATCCTCTGGATAATCGGCAATAAACTCGTAATTATCTGCGCCGTCCTTAAATTTCAAGGAATATGCATGCAGTGCAGTTCTCTTGAACCCTAACATCTTAGGCCTATTTGGTGCATACAATGCGTCTGACACAACAGGATGTTGTATGGCACGCATATGGACCCTAATTTGATGAGTCCTGCCTGTGGCAAGCTCGACCTCGAGCATCGTCACCTCTTTTTTCTCTGTCCTTTTTATTACCTTATAAAAAGTTAAAGCCTCCCTCAATTCCCCTCTCGCCATATTTCCAGTCTGATATTGTCTGAAATCTTTTTTACTTCTTCCAATTGGAAAATTAATTTCTCCTTCTTCATTTTTAACATTTCCATAAACAAAAGTGTGATATTTTTTTTCAATTTTTCTATTTTGAAAAAGCTCTTTCAAAAATTCAAAATACTTTTGATTCTTCGCAATAATTAAAATTCCAGAAGTGTCTTTGTCTAGCCTGTGAACGATCCCGGGGCGCCAAATAGTTTTCATTTCTTTCTCTCCATTAATGCCGACTTCGATTTGCATCGGTTCGCCCACCTCTTTGATTTCTGGATAGTTATCCAAAATAAAATCCACCAAAGTGTCTTCTTTGGATCTTCCATCTCCATGCACCATCAAACCCGCTGGCTTATTGATAACTAGAAAATTTTCGTTTTGATAAATTATTTTTGGCATTTTTTAAAGATTAGCACATTATTTTAAAATAAGTAGGCACGCGCGATTCAAAACAAAAACCTCTCCACATGGAAAGGTTTTGATTTGGTGCGCCTTAAGAGACTCGAACTCCTGACCTTCCCGGTGTAAACGGGTTGCTCTACCAACTGAGCTAAAAGCGCATAAAAACTATCTTACCAAATAAGTTTAAAAAAATAAACCTATTTCATCTTGTGTCGATGGTGCCCTCGCTAGGAATCGAACCTAGATTAAGAGATTAGAAGTCTCTCGTTCTATCCATTGAACTACGAGGGCAAACGAGGAGTGAAAGTCCGCGTTAGCGAGACTTTCATCCGAGTGCAGCCCTCAGTATGAGAGTGATTCTTCATACGAGGGCTTCTCTTCATACGAGGGCAAACGCCCAGCCTCAGACAAATACAATAACAAGCTTATCGATTTTGGTCAACCGGCGCAACAACCCCTTCCTCTTTTTGATTATACTGCAACAGCATCTCCTCCGCCTTGCTAATATCAAACCGAGCGCCTGCCCGCTTAACAAAAACTTCTTGATTGATTTCACTCTCGGCCTTTTTATAATCAAAATAACCCCAAGACAAAATTGAAACAAACCCTATGGCAACATAAACAATCAAAATAAACCAATCAACTTGAGGATTCAAACCCCAAAATGAAATTTTGTACCTTCGTGTGCCAAAGTATTTTTTAAAATTTATTTTTTCCTCTTTAAGATTTAACATATTAATTTGTTATTGCATTTAATGAAAAAACTAAACTCCAGTAGCCACTTTTCTCTGATTCAGAAAAATTCATTTTTGAGTTTTCGACTTTTACACCATAAGGCATCGCCTCGATTTCTTTTAGGAACCCAACTACCTTTGACCACTCACCTTTTGTGGACACTATCATTTTTAAATTTCCATGTTCAATCTCATCTTTATTTTTTTCATCTGCAACAAACTTTTTTAAATCAACACTACTGATTTCAACCAAAACATTATTTCGTTTTGCAATACTTTCAACTTCTTCGATAAATGCCACAGCCTTATCTTCTGAAACATACAGGCTGTTTAATTTTTGCGTTACACTATCAACATCATTAATCTTTTTACTAATATCAAGACTTGAAGCCAGAACTGCCTGATCCCCCGCAACCTCCTTTTTATATTCAACTGTTTGCGAAACTTTTTTATTTATCTGTGCATAAAGCAAAAACGATAGGGTTGTCAAAACTGCCAAAATCACTATCAAAACATACATTAAATATTTATTTTTGTTTATTTTATTTTGCATTATCTTGATTCTTAACTTTAATATCTATTGCAAATGGTATGTTGCTGTCTTTTACAAAACTTGAAAATGGTAAGTCAACGGTTTCAAACACTTCGGACGTTTTCAATGAATCTGAAAAAGCAATAAGTGAATTTCTATTTTCCGCAATTCCGCTAATTTTAATTTTCTTATCTGCGCCAACATATTCAACCTGAATACTGTTTAACTTTACCCCGCTCGTTTTCATACCTGAAATCATTGAGTAATAGACTGATGGTATATTTTTATAATCTTTGAAAAGCAAAAACTCTTTTTCAAGGTGAGCAACTTTTTCATTATAAGTTTTTTGATCAACAGTGAGTAAGGCGCTTTCAATTTTTAATTTTTCGTCAAAAGAAATTTTATTTTCTGAATCAACATATAAATATTTTGAAAACAAAACTGTCATAAATGAAACTAGCAAAAAAACAGATGCAACAAGGAAAATATTAAACACTCTAATCATGTATTCTTTCCTTAAAACATATCTATCTTCTCGTACTAGTAAATTAAGCATATTATTGTTTATGTGATTTAAGAGCAAGACCAATTGCAACAGAATAATTCAATGCACTTTTCTGATCAATTGATGGAATAAATTCATCCAGACTAAAACAATTGGCCCAAACGTTTCCTGTCTCGACAGGAATCTTGAGGTGTTTTTCAAACAAATCGACAACATTTTGATCTGTTGATTTGTCGCCGACAAAAAATGCTTTTTCAATTTTCTTGTGAACAAATCCTCCTGAGTTGTTTGTAAACCAAAAAATCAAAAGCTTGGTTAGTTCGACTTTTAGACTTTCTATTTTTTCATTTTTTAAATCGCCCACCATATCATCACTCCCCACCCATACCTCTGAAGTATATTGAATAACACCATCCTCAATAATCGAGACGTTTGTTTTATTTGTTAAAAATCGAACCAACAAAAATGTGCCTCTCTCTTTCCTATCAAGAACCGATTCGGCAATCGCAACAGATTCAGATTCAAACGACACAGGAATTAAACCGGCACCATCAAGCAAATTGCTATAAGTCTGAATCATAACCTTGGGATACACGCTAACCACCACATCGATCTTGTCTTTTTTTGCAGACTCAACAATAAAATAATCAAAATTACAATCATTTGCGGTCAGAGGAACGTTGTCATCAATTGAAAGACGCACAACAGAAGCAATATCAGTCAGGGCCTCCTTGGGAAATTCTGTTCTATATATATAAGTTCCGCTCTCTGGCAAAGATGCAACAACATATTCTATTTTCAATTCCTTTTTCAAATCTTTTAGGATACCGATTATTTCCTGACACTCATTTATTTTAAAATTTTCATCATTAAAATTAATTTTTGTTTTGTATTTAACTTCTTTGAAAAAAACTGGTGTAAAACCATAATTTGACTGCCTAAGTTTCATCACACGAATAGCGTCACTAGAAATATCCAAACCAACTGTATCAAAAGTTAAATACTTGATCGTCGGAAACGCGCGCAAAATATTTGAAAAGAATTTATTATTGAAAAATCCCATTACACTGATTATACAATGTTTTTTATTTTTTAAATGTTAATAGTCCCCAATCTGTTATGAAATTCGAGTGCCGTTTTTTATTTTTTGGTCTATATTCAATAGAGAAAAATTTCCTTCGTTGTCTTTGGCAGCCATGATCATTCCATTACTTTCAAAACCTCTGATTGTTCTTGGTGCAAGGTTTGTCGCAAATGGACACTTCTTGCCTATTAAATCTTGTGGTGCAAAATATTCTGCAATTCCAGAGAGAATTTGTCTGTCGTGATCCCCGAAATTAACTTTTAATTTGAGAAGCTTGTCGGCGTTTTCAACTTTTTCTGCTTCTAAAATTTCCCCAACACTGATTTGAACTTTTTTAAAGTCGTCGATTGAAATGAAATCCTGTTCGGGTTTTGACTCCTCGTTCTTTGCTTCCTCGGGTTTTGTTTCAATTAACTCTTCGTTTGTTTTGTTTTCTTCTTGCATTTTATTTATTTAAATTTTTAAGGTGTTTTTGTAGGTCGAGGTAACTTTGCAAAATAATTGTCGCCGCTGATGCATCCAGCATATCATTTTTGCCTTGAATCCTTTCTGCCTCCATCGAGCTTAGAATTTCAGAATGTAGAACAACATCAATTTCGGTTTCAACCTCCAGGACGCTTTTTAAATCAAGAATCCCAACCATTATATCGTTGTCTATTAATTTATAATTTTTTGAATCACCGATCACAACTTTTTTAACCTTATTTTCCAGAATAAGTTTTTTCAAGTTTTCTATAAATTTACGATCGTTTTGCAAAACAAGTTTAGGAAAAGCCATTTCCCCATTGTCGTCTGACATCGCAATCCCTACCCTTTTTTCTCCATAGTCTATACCTAAATATTTCATGACCACATACTAACAAAATATCCCCATATTAAAAGGGGTCAGACGTCATAGCAGATAACAGAAATCATTGTTCATTATTCTCAAAAACGAGAATTTGTCGTATTTTTGCTATATTACCATATATGTGTTAGAGTTATCCTCGTATCGTAAGTAAACTATGTGATTAAGGTTGCGTTGAGTAGATGCAGTTCGAATCATAGTTGTGCCCAAAATACAGGTCGAGTTTACACAAATAACACAACTATAGAAAAATGAACAATAAGTTATTCGTAGGATCACTTGCTTGGGGAACCACAAATGAATCTCTACAAGATTTCTTTGCTCAGATTGGAAACGTTGTATCTGCAAGAGTTGTCTTTGATAGACAAACTGGTAGATCAAAAGGTTTCGGTTTCGTAGAATTCGAGAACGAAGCAGACGCTCAAAGAGCTATGCAAGAACTTGAAGGAAAGGACCTAGACGGACGACCAATCAGAATTTCTGCTGCTAACCCAGAAGAAAAAAGAGAAAGAAGACCTGACGACAGAGGCCCAAGAAGATTCTAATCTTCCAAGCGCTGTTACAAAAAACCACCGAGCAATTGGTGGTTTTTTGCTTTTATTTCTTCGTCACAGAAATTATTGTTGTGAATTTTTTCAGCACCAGTGCAACCAACAAAAATAAACCTAAATATAAAATAGTTGCCACCCAAGCTGGCAAAAACTTATACAAAAAATCATATCGATACAAAATCGGCCAGTGTAATAAATAAATTTCATACGAATAGAGTCCGAAAATCACAAGTACTTTTGATTCTGTTTTTTTGATTACAAACATAATCATTATTAAAAACATCGAAACAATGCTTATTGCCTGTTCAATTTTCGCTGATTCCCCCACCCCAGAGTGAATTGAAAGGTATGCAATCAAAAAAATCAGAATAGGTGTCACAATAAAATATAAATATTTTTTATTTTTTTCGTAAAAGCTGCGTACACTTTCGAGAATAAAATTTTTCGAAATAACTAACCATGCAAAAAATATTCCAAGTGGAAATGCCAAAGTGTGAACTTTGTATAAACCAATCACTCCCCAAAAAGTTTCAAGGTCTAGGCGAACAAAATATTGCCCAATTAAAAATAGTGCGATTGCAGTAATCCAAGGATATTTTTTATTATAGAAAACTTGGAATAAAATATAGTTGAAAACAATAAAACTAAAATACCACAGCGGCGAATTGAGATCATCAAAAATTTTTGCTTGGGTGAAAATACCAAAAATTGCCTTTACAATAAAAACTCCGGAATAGGTTTTGGATAACAAAAAATAATCCATCAAAATAAACAACACAAGTACAACCCAAAAAGGAATAGAAAGTTTTGACAGTCTCCTCTTGAAAAATTGCAGAAAATTTTCGTCTCTATTGTTTTTTGAAATTGTTAAGCCATATCCGGACAAAAACAAAAACAGATTCACACCAACACCGGCCAAAATTGAAAATGGAAACAAGAATTTATTATCTGTGACTAAAAAGTATCCTATATGCGCAAAAATAACGGTCAAGATTGCAAAGCCTTTTAACTCTTGTGATAGTGCCAAAGAACTATAATTGCCTTTTTTCTTTAGGGTACACAGAAAAACAATCGTGAAAAAAATTCCAAACAGAAGGGTTTGATAGCCCGAATTATTTATTAAAACTTGCATAAATTATTTCTGACCACAAATCATACCCCGATTCGTTTGGATGAAAAAGGTCTCGCGCATAATAATTACTATCTAGTGATTGTTTTTTGTTTTTTGAATACAAGTCAATGTAATTAGTATTATATTCTACCGACAAATCTTCTAAAATTTTATTGAACTGTTTTGTCTTTTGATCAAAATATAATCGATAAGGTTGCTTAATTAGTTCGCTTGCGCCTATGTATGGCAAATTAACTACATAAATTTTTGCAGACGTCTCCTTTATTAGTCTTTCTAGTATTCCGCTATAATTATTTTTAAAGTCTGCTCTTGAAACGTTTCCGTGCACATCATTAACGCCGACTAGAATTGTAATAATATTTGGTTTTTGTTTTATGGTTTCATCTATAAGTTTTGCAAAAACATCCTCAGACTTTGCTCCGGGTACCGCAATAGGTATAAGATTTATTTTTTCATCGTCTTTCGAGAATTTTTCTGCAATTAAATATGGAAAAGATTTTTTATAAGAATCAACACCAACACCCGCAGTTAAACTATCCCCTAGTGCTACAAATGTAATCACATCACCTTTTGTGCCAAGCTGAAAAACATTAAAGTCATTTGGTTTTAACATGTTTTCATCTCCGATTTTTTTATAAATTGACGCATAAGAAAAATTTAAATATAAGGTGACGACCAAAACAACAATTATTGCAAAAATTATTTTTTTCATTTCTGTATAATCTTAACTTGAAAAGGCAAAAACAGAAAACCCTGGAACTGACACGGGCTGGGTGCAAAATTTGACTTTATGAATAAAAGTTGTAGTTTTGTCGCAGGAGTACATCCTTATGAAAAACATCAGAAGCTGTGTGAAAATTGGTGATTTCCTTTGCTGGAAATCAGACCCATCAAAACCGACCTTTTGTGTCGTGACGAACATCTCGACAAAAGGGGTGACAATCAATCTCCTGAGCAACGACGCGCAAGTGTGTTTCAACGGTGATATCGTCGATATGGAGGTGACAACACCCGAGAAGGCATTCAAATACGTTGTTGCGCAAATGAAAATGCGCGGCCCCGATCTGCTGCGTTATCTGCTTTCCTTGGACAGAAAAATCAAGGCATTCACATGTCGACACGTCTTCCCGGCAGATAAAATGCTCGAAATTGCTGCGGTCTCAGCGAAATACTTTGCCAAGCAGGCAGCCTAACCCGATTCGTCGGGTTTTTTATTTTTATATTGAAAGAAATATATTTGGTCACAGGTTCTCAAGAATAAAAACCGAATGATAAATACATCCGGTTTTTATTTTTATGCGGAGAGAAAGAGATTCGAACTCTTGAGACCCTTTCGAGCCTTCCAGTTTTCAAGACTGGCGCATTCAACCGCTCTGCCATCTCTCCGTGTTAATTTTCAACTACCTCTTTATAACAAATGTTCTTCATTGTGACAATTGGGACAAATCAATTCTAGATTTCTGAAGTCATTGTTTTTATTGTTTCTATCTTTGTGATGAACTTGTAATATTTCAATTCTACTATAACCACACCTCTCACAAAAAGCTCCCCTTTCTTTTAATAGCCTTATTTTTATAGATCTTAAGGTTTTAACCTTATCTCTAGGGCTATTAATTTTATATTGAATACCTGTTCTAAAAATATTTGCACAAGCCCGACTACAACTTTTTTTATTATATTGAGCCATTATCAACGTCCCGCACACCACACAAGGTTTTTCTTTTCTGTTGTCTTGACCATAACAATCTACACTACAAAAAACTCTTCCTTTTTTTATAATATTCGGCCTTTTATAAATAGCCTTATTGCAAGTTTTACAATTTGTATTTGGTTTTCTGTTTTTTGTCGTGGTCACTACCTTAGTATACCACACAAAACAACCCCACACATAGAAATCCAAAAGGCTAAATAAAAAAGGGCGCTGTCAGATATTAACCTAACGCGCCCGTAAAATCAATACACCTCCACGGGCGTATTATCACTATCCCAACACAGGACAATTTCTTCTGCTTGGCCGGTTTGTTTAAAGACCATTCCGGCGATTTTATTCTTCTCGATAACTCTTGCGGTTTCGAGGCGAATTTTGTAAATCGAGATAGTATCGAACGGAACCAAATGATCCCCTTCACGTCGACAAACCGTCTTGACCTCGGCGGAATTTTCGTCCAACTTCTCCATATCATGGAGCGCTGTGGATGAATCTCCGTTCCTTGGCCAAAACCAAAATTCGTCTTTTGAAGTTTCACGCAACCTTGCACGACTAATGCGAGTCGCACACCTCTCCATTAATATTTCTCTTGCTGTTGCCATAGTTGAACCTCCACCAACAAACTTATTACTTTTTAAATATTTGTAAAGTGTTAAAATAATTGCATGATTAATTTAATAATTTTAATAATTTCGCTTTGCGGACTTTTTGTCGCAAATAAAATCCGTCTAGAAAAGAAATCAGGGAAACCAATTGTCTGTCCAATCGACGGTAATTGCGAAACAGTACTTCATAGCAAGTATGCAACCTTCATTAATGTGCCACTTGAATACGCCGGCATAATGTATTACCTATTTATCTTTGCTTCATATCTATCTTTTGTATTAAACCCTTCCCTGCAAAACTCTCTTTGGGGGCTAGTTGCATCCGTCTCCACAATTTTCGGATTATTTTTTTCTATATACTTAACTTTTGTTCAATGGAAAATTATTAAGTCTTGGTGCACATGGTGCCTAACTTCTGCATTAACTTCTACCCTACTCTTTGCATTTTCATTTTTTAATTTCATTTCAATGTTTGAAGTTGCAAACATTATTAATCAAAATGCAAAGTTAATTTATGTTTTTGACATTTTAGTTGTAGCGTTTGCCACAAGCACAGTTATTGTTACAGAAATTCTTCACTTAAAATTCCTAAAAGATTTCAGAATCAATCAAGAAGAATCAAAAATCCTGATGATTATGTGGCAATTAATTTGGGTTTTAATTTTCACCATTACATCACTCACAATTATTCTAAGTTTTGCAAACACAAATCCATACATTACATATTCAGAATTGCGACCGATAAAACTTCTAATTATCATTATTTTAAGCTCTATTTCTAGTTTTTACCTACTTCCAAAAATGACAAAGAGAAGCGAACACGCAATGTGCATCGATGTGAAATTCATTATTCCTGCAAGAATTATTTTAATTTCGTTTTGTGCAATACTGATTCCAACTTGGGTTATGTTGCCCGCAAGCAACATTGAATTATATTTCGCGTCTGTTGCCGGCTCACTGTTTGTGTTTAATTCATTTACAATTCTAGTCGACAGATTTTCAAACTCTCACGCATAATTATTCACCTTTTTCTCTCGACAAAAATTTCATTTAAGAGATAATTAAACAAATGGACAAACCTAATAAAATTTCTTGGGAAGCACACGATCATATCGAGGAACCAAAATCATCTGACTGGTATTGGATACTTTCTATTATTGGCATCGGTGCAATAATTCTAGCAATTTTTTTCCATGACTTTTTGTTTGCGGTGATAATTTTAATTTCAATCGTTGCTCTTTTCTTACAATCACAACACCCTCCAAAAATAATTAATTTTGAAATTAACAGAAAAGGCATTCGTGCAGGAGAACTAATTTATACATACGAAACCCTCGAGTCTTTTTATATTGTTGACGAGGACGGATACGAAAGGGACAGAATTCTAGTTAAATCTCGAAAAACCTTTATGCCAATCCTAACCTTCCCCATCACAAAAGAAGTTGACCAGGATCAGGTTCGCGACTATTTGCTTGATTACCTAAACGAAGAAGCACTTGCAGAACCAACCCTATACAAGATGTCAAAACATTTAGGACTTTAATCTCTCTATCTTTTTTTCGCTTTTTTTGATAAGTTTTTAATGTTGTGTTGCCGAACAACTTTGTCCCTATAGTTTAATGGATAGAACGCAAGTTTGCGGAACTTGCAATTCAGGTTCGATTCCTGATAGGGGCACCATAAAACAAAAAACCTCGCGAGTTGCGAGGTTTTTTGTTTTTTATTATTTAGTCTTCTTTGCTCTAACGATTGCTGCAACCAGTCTTGATTTCTTTCTACTTGCTGTGTTCTTGTCGATAGTTCTCATTTTAGCTGCCTTGTCTATTGCCTTGTATGCTGCAGGAACCATTTTTTCTGCTTCTGCGATTTTTCCTTCCTTAATAAAGTTTTCAATGTCTTTTCCAACTGATTGAAATGCTCTTTTTCTTCTAAGGTTAAAGACCGCCTTCTTTTCAGAGCTTCTAATTGCTTTTTTAGCTGATTTTGTAATTGCCATATGTCAGATGACTTTATCAGAAGTTTTCAAAAAAAGCAAATATTTGTGGTATGATATTCGATATGATAGCCATGATTAAGGGCAAAATTATAGATACAGGCATTGACCATTTGGTAGTGGACACGGGCCCAATTGGGTATAAGGTGTGGACTTCTGGCAAAACAATTTCAGACCTTTCCCACAAAGATTCGGAAATTACTCTTTTTACGCATTTCTCGGTGCGCGAAACTTCTCAAGATTTATACGGATTTTCAACCAAAGAGGAAAAAAGTTTTTTTGAGCTTCTTTTAACTATTAACGGTATCGGTCCAAAGTCTGCGATGACAATACTTACAACATCAAATGTTTCTACCCTTACCGAAGGTATTCAATCTGGCGACGCAAACTATCTTTCAAAAATTTCTGGTATTGGAAAAAAGACTGCGGAAAAAATTATGCTCGGATTAAAAGATAAAATTGGCGTGCTCGAGGTTGGAGAATCCAGATCACACGGAACTGACGCAATCGATGCCCTCACCTCTCTTGGTTACTCAGAAAAAGATGCGCGCGAAGCGATTTCAAAAATTAAAAATAAAAACTCTGCAGAGGAAATTATTAAGGAGGCATTAAAATTAATAGGTAACAAATAAACATGATTGAAAATATTTTAAGAATCGCGAAAAAATTTATTCCAAGGAAAATTTTCAGATTCTTTCAACCTGCATATCATTATTTGATGGCACTTGCTGGTGCAATTTATTATGGCTTCCCTGCAAAAAAACTTTACATTGTTGGAGTCACAGGAACCAAAGGAAAATCTTCTGTTTCAGAAATTATGAATTCAATTTTGGAAGAAGCTGGATACAAAACGGTTGTCTCTGACACAATCAGATTTAAGGTGGACAAAGATTCTCGCCCAAACAAATACAAAATGTCCTTACCTGGAAGATTTTTTATACAGAAACTTCTAGCCGAGGCTGTACAAAAAGGATGTACTCATGCGGTTGTAGAAATAACATCAGAAGCAACTATTCAATTCAGAAATAAATTTGTTTATCTTGACGCTTTCATTTTCACAAACCTAGCAAAGGAACACGTTGAGTCACATGGTTCATACGAAAATTATGTTAATGCAAAAGTTAGCATCACAAAAAGTCTTGCCGGTCCAAAGAAAAACACAATCATGGTAATTAACAGTGATGACAAGGAAGCAAAAAAGTTCTTGGATCGAAAGGCAGACAAAAAAATTACTTATAAAATCGATGAAATAAAACCACTGACCCTTTCAAACAAAGGAATTCAAATGCGATACGGAAACTGCACAATCTTCTCCCCTCTTCAGGGTGAATTTAATGCTTATAACATTTTAGCTTGCGCGAAACTTGCAAGCGCGATGGGCATTAAGGAAGAAATAATTAAAAGTGCTATTGAAAAACTAAATGAAATTCCTGGTCGTGTTCAAAAAGTTAAACTTGGTCAAAATTTTGATGTAGTAGTTGATTATGCTCATACCCCAGAATCACTTGAAGAGTTATATAAAGCTTTTCCAAATCAAAAGAAAATTTGCGTACTTGGAAATACCGGAGGAGGTAGAGATAAGTGGAAAAGACCGGTCATGGCCGGAATTGCAGAAAAATATTGTGACGAAATTATTTTAACAAACGAAGATCCATACGACGAAGACCCTCTAACAATTATCGAGGAAATGAATTCGGCAATTAAAAATAAACCCGTGCACATTATTCTAAACAGACGAGAAGCCATTCATTCCGCAATTTCAAAGGCCGACACAGACTCTGCCGTTCTAATTACAGGCAAAGGAACCGATCCATACATAATGGAAGCTGACGGCAAAAAAACCCCTTGGTCAGATTACGCGGTTGCAAAAGAAGAGCTTTCCAAAATAATATAAAAACTAAACACCTTCTTTCCGGAGGGTGTTTTTTAATTCAAAATTTGCTATATTCGGCACATGCCAGAACTTCCAGAAGTCCACACAACTGCAACAATTTTAAACAAACTCGTTAAAGGACGAGTTATTATTGATGTTTGGACAGACTATAAAAGTGAATATCACACCGGTCGAGAAAACATCAAAGACCCGAATTACTTTACTAAATTTAAAAAAGAAATCGTCGGAAAAAAAATTGTTCGTGTGTGGCGCCGTGCCAAAAATGTTCTAATTGATATAGATGGTAACAAAACCATTTCTGTTCACATGAAAATGACCGGACACTTGTTATACGGAAAATACGTCTTTGAAAAGAAAAAAGTAAATTTTCCTTGGACACCTGCAGACACCAAGTCCCCTCTTGCAGATCCATTCAATCGTTTTGTGCATTTGGTTTTTATTTTAGATAATGAAAAACATATTGCTTTTTCTGATATGCGAAAATTTGCGACCGTAAATTTAATTTCAGACAAAGATGCTTTAGAAAAAAGATTTGAAAAAGTTGGGCCCGAACCACTCGAAGAAAAATTCGATTGGAAAGAATTTAAAAAAACATTAATGCGCAGACCAAATTATAAAATCAAAACTGCGCTGATGGATCAAACACTTGTCGCGGGAATTGGAAATATTTATTCTGATGAAATTTTGTGGGATATTAAAGTTCACCCCGAGAGATTAGTTTCAAAAGTTTCCGATATAGAGTGGAAATCAATGACAGTGTCCGCAAAGAAATTACTTTCAAAAGGAATTGACTTTGGAGGAGACTCGATGAGCGATTATCGAAATCCGCACGGCCTACGCGGAGAATTCCAAAACCATCATTCTGTATATCAAAGGAAAAATAAAAAATGCGAGAGAAAAAATTGCACCGGAACTATTGTTAGAAAAATTATCGGACAAAGGTCTGCACATTTTTGTGACACTTGTCAGAAATAATTTACAAGCAACCCATCGCGAGTCTTTTGTGTGTAAATTATTTATCAAAAAATCTATACAAAACTATTCCCGCGGTCACACCAACATTCAACGACTCCTTTTCTCCGTTCATTTTAATTTCTGCAACACTGTCCGCGGAATCAATCACTTCTTTTGAAACACCCTCTGTTTCATTTCCCAAAACAATCGCCACTTTTTCAGAAACGACTACGTTTTTGTAATCAATGGATTTTTTGTCTTGCTCAACGACAACAATTTGAAAACTTTCGCCTTTTAATTCATCAACCAACTCTTTTGTATCTTTTTTATATTCCCAAGAAACATTTTGTTCTGCACCTAATGCTGATTTGTGCAAATCTGAGCGTACCCTTCCGAACCTATCAACCGGAGTCGGAGTTATTCCACAAAGATACATTTTATCAATTCCAATAGTGTCGGCTGTTCTAAAAATTGAGCCAAC
>JACCDZ011845653.1_pt1 | contig 17984 bp, 18 predicted proteins | sample 7449551 | NCBI WGS metagenome assembly JACCDZ01 (sample SAMN15323452, study PRJNA562643) | freshwater metagenome | isolation source: river surface water | place: USA:Blue River Watershed | collected 2017-08-18
CGCGGTTGTCCTCTCGTAAACTGCGCAGTTCTTCCGCGATTTTGCTGCCACCCGAGAGCAATCCATTGGTTTGCTCAGATGTGTAGACCATGCCTGGATTCTTAAAGTTAATCAGCTCAGGACCTTGCTCTCCAACCATGGCTAATCCCCCGGGGTAATAGCCACCCGTCGCAAACCCGCGTGCCTGATACTCCTGGCTGCCCAAAATACCTTGTTGGACTTCCGCTAGACTCAAATTGCTACCAGTCCAGTTTGCAAGGCCACCCGAGTCGGGTTCACGTCCAAGCAAGTCGCGATACATCTGGGCAATAGAGGCTTCTCTTGATCCGGAACCCACAGCGCTTGGCGTATTTGCAGCGACATTTGCAGCGGCGTTTGCGGCATCTCGTGCCGCACGCTCCGCAGCGATCGATACACCAAGCACAGCCATGGCTTGTGCGACGGACACTATCGAGCTATTGATGCCGCGTAGTTCATTGACTTGAATCTGTGCGTACTGCAGTTGCGAGTCGTAGTACGCGCGGGTGCTCTGCACTTGTGCATCGTATTGCACCTGGGCCTGAACAATCTGAGCGTCTAGAGTGGTGAGTTGCTCTTGCGCAATGGCAACTTGCTGCTCGGCAAATGACATCTGCTCAGATCCGATATCTTGTAATAGTTGCAGATCACTTGCAACTTTCAGATTCGCCTTGCGCATTTCAAAGGCGGATTCAAAATTATCTGCTGAGAGGCCCGAGATTGCCGTATCGATTGCATCGGATAAAGCAGCCTGATCAGGTAAATACCCGGTAGTTTGTGCGACTTCGAGTGCCTGGGAGATAAATGCTGCGGCTTGCGCAGGCGTTTGCCCAAGGTTTGCACCTTGCAGTAGGGTCTTAATCTTGCCGCCAAGCAGATCAAATAGTCCCTGGAGTGAGGAAACGTTTTCAGAAGCAACTTGTTTAGCCGCCTCGGCGACCTTTTTTTGAGCCTCAAGATCCTTATTGAATGCTTCAAACCGATCGGCAAGTCCTTTAAGCGTTGCCTCCATTTCGGTGTTGATCGCGCTTTGAACGCCCGCAAAAGCCTGATCAGTCATGCTAGCAAGCTGTTCAAGCGAGATCACCGAGTTGTTAATCGCTTGCGTCACAGTCTCTATGGCTGCGGCTTGTTCGGTACTTGCGTCTGCCTGATTGCTGCTTGCAATTGCTTGCTTGCTACTTTCCTGCGCGGCCTTGATTGCCTGCTGAGCAAGTTGATCACTTGCGGTTACGAGCTCATTAAAGGAGGGCGCGAGCTGTAAAAGATTTGCCAGTAGTTGATCGTTTCCGGCCGCTCTGGCTGACTCGACAAGCAAGCGAAACGCAAGCTTGCTCTGAGGAAGAGCAAATCCAAGCTGGGCAAATACCTTAGAGAGCTGTTCCGTTGTTTTGGATACCCTCTCTTGAGTACTGTAGAAATTCTGATAGTAATAGTCAGTCGATTTGACGAACTGATCTACACCACCAAACATCTCAATGAGCTTACTTGCCGCATCGGCACCATAAACACTAGCCTGCATGAGGCTAATGTTTAACGTATCAAATACACCGTTAACCGTTTGTAAGCTCGTCGCAAGTCGTGTGAGGGTGGCACCTGCCTGCTCGCCTTCGCGCTGAACCGCACCAATCTCACTCGTCGCAAATGAAGCAAGTGCATTGCCATAGGCGGCAATGATTTCATCAATTTTCTTTTGCGCATCTGCGGGCGACAGATCTTTAAGGCTTTGTTTTACCTCAAAGGTAAAGTCCGCAATGTTTTGTGCAGGCAGTTTTAAGATATCGGCATATTGTTTGACCTTAAGAGCCGTGGCCCCCACAGCCGTATCAAAGTATTTTTGGATCTTGGAATCGACTTGAGCGATTTCCGTGCCGCTATCCCCACCGCTAAACCAGCCACCAGCTTTGCTCCATTCTTCGTAGGCATCGATAGTGGTTTTCATCGCATTAAAACGCACGCTAATACCCGTATCTTCGACTTCCTTTTTACCGGTACCAAAGGCTGCGTTCACTAAACCGCCCACCACACCCCCGATAGCCGCACCAAGTGGGCCACCAACCATGGCGCCAATCGCTGTACCCGTTCCCACAGAAAGCCAAGAACTGCCGCCCACTGATTTACCACCCGAGATTAGGTTGCCAAGGCCAAGCCCTGCACCAACACCACCAACGTAGGAGGCAACACTTCCAATCGTGCCTGCAGCCTGCATCATGGACAGGCCTGCACTTTGCATCGCACCACCTGCCTCTGCCGTCATAAAGGCAGTTGCTCCCACATCGGATACAAAGTTGGTGACAGTTGCACCTAGACTGGTAAAGCCACCTGTCACCATCTCATAGGCAGTTTTTAATCCGCTGGCAGCGCTGATCAGGCCCAGTGAATTAGACACTGATCCGCCGGAGCTTATGCCTTCTGTGCCGCTTGCAGCTGCAGCGGACCCTGAAGTCAGCGCACTTGCTGTAAACGCACCCACAAAACCCGTAATGATTGGTTGAAGCAAGGGACGCAAGACCATGGTCTTAAACATATTGACCAGATACTCTTTGGCGCTTAGGCCTCCTTGCATCAACGCATCGGTCAGGCTTTGTCCGATCTGGTTGTTAATGCCCCTTATCTCATCTGCAAACTCCTGCTCAGACTTAATCCGATCAGCATTGGCCTTTTCTTCTGCCTTTTTGCGCTCATCTTCGATCTTTTTATTGCTGTCGATGATCGACTGCATCATTTGTTGATCGAGCAATGCCGCGCTGTGCGCATCGGCGTACTTGTTCCACTCTTCGGACCCTTGCTTGATGCCAGCGTTCTGAAGTTTTTGAAGAAAGATGGTTTGCTCTTTCTGTACGTTATTCATGCCAAGCGCTTCGGTATCGAATTTGAGCTGAGCGATCTCATCCTCAATGGCCTTGATATTTCTAAGCCGTTCCTCTGCCAGACGTTTTGCTTCACTTTGCGCTTGCTTAGCTGCTGCCTGCGCCTCTTGTTCGGCTTTGATCCGTTCACGGGTCGCATCGTTTTGCGCAACGATCGCTTCAATCTTTGGCAGGTACTCATCTAGTGCTGAGGATCCCGAACGAATACCGATTTCTTCCAGTTTGCGTAGGGCAATCGATTTTTCACGCTCACCATTCGTCATGCCTATGAGAAGAGACTCATGCTCCATGTTGGAGATGAGCTCATCGGCCGACATTTTCATCTTGTTGTAGGCAATCACATGGGTGTCTGTCGCGGAGCTTGCCTCTTTTGATGCCTTGGCTTGTGCGGAAATTTCCTGATTGAGTCTGTATTGCGTGAATTCGAGTTTTTTCTTAACTGTTGCTAAGGCTTCCTCTAACGCGCGCGTGTCAGAGTTCGATTGGTTATATTTTTCAATCTTTTGCTCTAGATATGCGATTTCTTCCGTGTAGCTTTTGACCCCGTCTTGTAGCGTTCCAAAGGGGTTCATCGTGCCAAAGGTGATCAGTGCATTCCAAAAACCTCCCGCAATTTTGGTCGCAGCCGACATCTCCTCAATCGAGTCGACGATGGAGGATAAAAATGGACCAGCAAGGGTTAGTGCCGCTCCCTGAGACCGCATAGCCAGAATATCTAATTGATCGTTAAACTTTGCAGCATTGTCGATAACCTCAGGCGTGACGCCTGAGAGCGCAATGCCCTCATCAATCAGTCTTTGGATACCGTCGCCGCCTTCAGCAAGAAGAGGGGCAACACTTTGCCAGGACTTACCTAAGGCCTCTGCTGCAAGGGCTGCGCGCTGTTGAGGATCTTCGGTTTTGGCAAAAACTGCCGCCAACTCCTTAAAAGCCTCCACAGGATCCTTAGCGCTAATGCCTAGCGCTTGATACTTGGACGCATTGCCTCCAATGGACACTGACAACTTGTTGATAGCGCTTGCCGTATCTTCAAGTGTCGTCCCGGAGAGTTTTGCTGCATATTGAAGTCCGTAAAGAGTGGTGCCTGCTATTCCAGAGGCATGGCTGAGGTCATTGATTTTGTCTGCGGCATCAATTGCACCCTTAATCCAGCTGGCGATTCCCATAACAGAAAATCCAATGCCAATCGCACCCAGTGCCTTGGTCGCCATTTCGGTACTTTTGCGTATGTCAGTCATTGCCCGATCAACGGTCCTGCGGGCCGAATCCATGTCAGTCTTTAAGCGAGCAACATCAGCAGCCATCTGAATGACAAGATTTGCAACTTGCATGGATTAATCTCTATTGACCTGTTTTGAATGGCTGGACTGCACGAGCATGAATGCTTTGAATTGGTTCACTACTTTCTTTTCAATCACATTACGGTCGAGTCGATTGAACGGATCGCCGTAAGGTGCTGGACATTGGGGTTTAGAAGACTCGTGCAAACTGCTGATGTATTGCGCCGACATTTCGCGCAAGACTGCAAATTCCCAGGGCGCAAGTACTACGCAGCTACCTTCTTGCCAAGCCATGAGTTCAAGCGCACTTAATCTGACAGGCCCCATCGCACCAGAACCAACGAGCCCCATGTCCTGCCAGTAGCGAAGTAGGTAAGCGACCTCGCCAACCTCTGGCAGAATTGGCTCACCACCCTGAGCAATAATTTGTTCTGCCCGGTTAAGGGATTGCTCAGATTCTCGTCTGGTGTTTTTTTCTTCAGGAGTCGCGTGCATCCAGCCTAATTGACGGGCATATAGGATTAGGGCTTCTCGCCAACTCCAAAGAAGTTTCCCGCATCCCCTACAAAGGAGCGCACCTGATCAGCGACGTATTTAAGCTTAGGCTCACGGTAAATTGCATCGATACCGCCTGGAAAAGGGAAGTTCTCAATTCGCTCAGTAATGGCGACTAGAAATTTGGCATCCGCGTCTTTATCTTCCGCTTCCTTTTTGCCCTTAGTGCCGATGGCGGCCATCACGCGTTTGGCTGCCTCCTTTTGCATCGCCTCATTTGCCTTGGTAAAACGTGCGGTGGCGGGCCCGTGCACGTGTACGCGCACTGGACTGCCTTGAAAGAGCATGGGCTCTCCATTGGGCAGATCCAGATCAACCACAGATGTTTCAGCGAGAAAGTAGCTCGAAAAATCTTGCGTCTTATTCATAAATGTTCCTTCAGAAATTGATGAAAGGCTCAAACCCGCACGCGCGGTGTTGCGACAGTTGCGCGCACGAACCCGGGTAGGAGCCTTGTCTGCTGACATTAGGCAAAGAGTTCTTCAACAATGCCCGCACCGTTGGCACTTGTTGTTAATTCAAGCGAGCACGATGCCGTTGTGATGTTGTCTACCGATCCAATGTTGACTTTCCAGGACATGACTTTGGCTTGAAAGAAGTATTTGTCACCATTTTGCGTTTCAACACGAAACGTATAATTGTTGTCCGAAAGGCTTGCCGCTTTCATGAGGATTTGACCCGCATCATCAGTATCCAAGCCAATAGAGAGCGTGATTGAGCCCTCGTTAAATGAGCCCTTGAATTTTTGTGTGCCACGCGAGCCGACCGGTTGATGGGTCACCAGAGAATATTCACGACCAAACTCACCAAGATCGGTGATTTCACCCACCGGGGTGTAGGTCAGAGCGCCATAGCCTGTTGCATCAAAGGTGGCGGGGCTGGCAGCGGAGACTTTAAAAATGGTTCCCGCACTGGTACGAACAGTCATGATAATTACCTCATAAAAATACCCGCTTAAAGCGGGCGAGAAATAAAATGCCCGCAACCAGTTTCCTGGGCGGGCACGATTTACCTGCGCGGGGCAGAGTTAGTCTGTGGATGACTCCACGAAATTCAATAAATAGTCGTAGGGCTGAGTCCAGACTCCTGCATCGGAGTCTTTATCGACTGGCCCCATCAAATCGAGTCGGCAAGAAATGACCTTTTGTCCGACCACAATCGTCTGATGCTTAAAATCAAGTACGGAGCGCACCGCATCATGAATCGCTTTGACCTCACCTATGGTTGCAGCTAGCGGGTTGATTTGTATTCTGGCCAGTGCGCGTTGCTCACCCATTTGGTAGGCCACGTTCGGGGTGGGTTTGCTGTCAATGACGGTATATACAAGCGCCGGCATGGGCGAATTGGGGGGCAGTTGCACCAAAGCCCTGCGCGTGCCAACCAGCGCAACAACGGCGGGCGTATTGAGCATGGTGGCAACAATTAACTCTGCACTAATTGAACTGGTACTCATGGGTTTAATTTCTTAATCTCTTTAGGCAGCCTTGCCCGGATGTAATCGGCAAAGGCGAGAATTGCCCGGTCGCTAGTTGCATCAAAGGCGCTGCGCATAAATGATTGTGGTTTGATGCCGGGGTGCACGATAAGCTCACGCATCACGCCTGCAAAAAATAAACTTTTCTTGTTCTTGGGTCTGATCTCGTAGGGTTGACGTTTAGACCTTGAGCCCGTGCCCGAGTAAAAGCTACCCGTTCCAAACTCAATGAGATGCGCGTACCAAGCCTCTTTGTTACCCGCAATCAGATTGGCTCTAACCCACCCGTGTTTCTTCTCACTTTTACGGACAAATCGGATTCTGATGCTCTTTTGGAGTGCACCGGTGCGAATATTACCGTTGGCAGCGAGCGTTTTTTTGGCCGTAGAGGCTATAACCGTTTGACCTGCACGCAAGGCTCCTCGAATGACATTGCCCTCAATGTTGGCAGGTAAAGTCTTGAGTAATGCATCAAGCTCTTTAAGTCCCTGAATGTCTAACCTTGATTCATTTGCCATCTGTTTGTCTTATGTTTGTCATCCGTTTGCCATCTTGTTCGCAGGTTTGATTAGCGTTATTCACGATCCAGACCCTCTGAAGCCAACAATGTGATGAGCACATTGTTTTCATCTTCATTTAGCGCGGCATGAAGGTTAAACACGCGTCCTTTGTAGACCGCTCGATAGGTTGATACTTCTCCGGTACTGGCAAGTAATACGTGATATCGCACCGTGATCTGATGCGTGACCTCACTTGAGAGCTGTCTTGCGCTCTCTAGCTCACGACCAGACAGGGGTTGAATTCCCGCCCAGACCGTCATGACGTCTTGCCAGCCAGGGACTAAGCTGCCATAAGGGTCAAGCTCAGTATTGGCAGACTTGATTGTGATTCGGCAATTGAGCTGGCCTGCACTTAACACGCTCATATGAAGGGCACCTTGTACGGATCGAGTAATCCGTCTATGAAAGGCAGCGGATCTATTCGGCCGCGAGTAAGCACTGACATCTCTTCACGGTGCGCGTATAAACTTCCAACCCGAATTTTGATCCAGCTCTTGATCCCTTCGGGAACATCTTCGGGTGCACCGTAGCCTGCATCAAACGTAATCTTGACCGCACCAATCTGCGGCAAGCTGACGGGCCAGATTTGGCCAAACACAGGGGTCACACGCGCCGGTTCACAAGCCGAATCCAGAACGTAATCTGTGGGCGGCATGAACTGCATCACCCCGTTCATATCCAAATACTGAATTGCACTAATAGATTGCACAGGGCACTTGAACAGTAAAACAGCGTGACTCGGTATAGAAAAATTACTTTCAGTGGGGCCCGCCATGCCCTCAAGCCCAGCAAAGCGATCGAGTACCAATTTCCAGCGGGCAGTGATGAGCTGACGTCCGGTGATGGTTTCGGCTGCTTGCCGGGCTGCAGAGATGAGCGCCAGGATTAGCGCATCATCTTCGTCAAAATCCACTCGCAGATGAAGCTTTGCCTCTTGGAGCGAAACAGGCTCCTCTGCTGGTCGGGTGACGAGTTGCAAGGGCATGGCTTAGGCGTTAAAGAACTTGAATCACATCAGCCTGGTTTGCGGCATCAGCTGGTGCGTACAAGGGATTGACGCCCAGAAGCTGGGCACTGATTTGCGATGCTGCCACGGCAACCGTCATGGCAAGACGCACAAACCCGTAGTCGTTAGACAGGTCAAAATCAGCAGGACTGAAGTTAATCAGAACCTGTTTGTTTTCACCCGTAGCTTTAACGATTTGGGTGATTGATTTGCTTGTGACGTCTTTGGCACCAGTGCCTGTTGCATCTTTAGCTTGTTGCAACTTGGCATCAACGGTTGCGTTCGTGCCAAGTGTGCCGGTTTGCACAATCGCTAACAGATCGTGAAACGTAGCCATGGAGATCCAGTCGGTTGAGACCGTGCCAGCTGCTTGCGAGGCTGGGTCAATCGTGGCGAGGACTGCGAGTAGTTCGCTGCCTTTTGCATTTGGGTACATGTGTGAACTCCTGATGTGAAAAGTGTTGGGTGCTCTAAAGAGGACGTGCGTTTCTGTTAGCGCGCACCGAGCTGGATGAAGGGTGACATCGTGGCGCTACCCTTGGCAGGTGCGATCGGTGCTGCGATCTTTGACTGTCCGTCCATTCGGAACGTCGTTCTGAAGGCGGTCATATCCGCATCGAAGTACAGATGCATCGAGGTCGCAGTCTGCAAGCCTCCCGCCTTGGTGATCGTCTGGTAATAGGACAGATCAGCTAAGAGCACATCCCCCTGGCCAGAGAAGGTATTGGCGTGCTGGGAGACAAACACAGGTCGACCAAGCAAAGTGCCATACGGTGAGACTTGAATGCCACCCACATTCAGACCATTAGGCAGGTAAATCGGGTAATTGCCCAAGGTGAGCGTAAAGAGTGCTGGCAGCACATCGTTATTGACAATCCACACAGCTTTGGCAAAAGAGGCCGGAGGCAAGCGCGAAATCATCTTGGCCAGGTTCTGTGGCATGAGTGTCTGCGTGGCTTGACCGGATTCTTTGGCGACCGTCACCGTAGTTGCGCTTCCCATACAACCCACAGGCACGCCCGTGCCCGAACCAAAGAGGATCGACTCATTGGTTTTCCAGCGAATCGAGGTTGCAATTTTGTCTGGCAGATAGGTGGAAAGTGCGTTGGTGTCGTCAAGCAACTCGTCGGTTACGGGGACTAAGGCCATGAGCTTTTTAAGACGCAAGGTCGAGAGTCCCAGAACCGGTTTAGTGCTCACGGCAGGCGTGGCTTCACCTTGCCAGTAGGCGCGGATCCCATTGCTCCCCCAGGGCGTAGTTTCATCCTTTGGGAAAGCCATGGTGTTGCCGGTAATCTCAACGTTATCCGTGAGCGGAAGCAGAGAGTCTTCACCGAGCGAGAGTTGAAAGATTTCCTGGGCAAACTGCGGAGGAACTAAAAACCCACCGTCTTGGGCGGATCCTTCGCTGCCAAAGTTACTGACATTCGCAGCTCCTCGGCTTGATCCGATTAAGAGTCGCTCATCAATCGAGCTGCTCGGCTTTTGTGCCTGGCAGACCGTTTTGAGAAACTCACCCACGCTCTTAAATCCGTGCTTTGGATCAGAGGCAAGATTGTCAACGACGGTGATGATCGACGAGTTAGTCATTTGAGACGAATGATTCAGGTGTGCTTCTTCGGCGATGAGAGATGCCTCACGATCAATGGCCGCAGAGCTTGCCTCAATTTTTTCCTTTAAGGCTTCAAATGCACTGACTTCATCTTCATTCATGTCGCGATTTTCGGCGGCCGCGATATCAGTTAGTGTGCGTGCGTCTTTAACGAGGGATGCTTTGCGAGCTTGCAGCTCGCGTAATTGCTTACTCATGGATATTTCTCCTGAAATAAAAAAACCGCCGCAGTCTTAATGACTAAAGGCGGTGATACGGATCGCGACCAACGGGTCGCAGGTGTTGGGCGCCCTCAATGGAGGGCAAGTAGAAAAAGCGTTAAATCAATGCGAGTGCGTTACGGGCACGCTTGAGTTGAGACTGGTTGCGGATAGTGCCCGCCCGAACATTGGCTTGCATCTTTGCAAGTACTTCATCAAAGGTTGAGATACCGTCCACCATGTTCTGCGCAAGTGCTGCCTGAGCGCCAAGAATGCGACCTTCACCCATGCCCGATTGAACATCCTTGATGGATACCCCGCGTCCAACGCTGACAGCTTGAATGAATGCGTTGTAATAATCGTCTACACGTGATTGCATAAAGGCTTGTGCCTGCTCATCAAGCGGGACATAAGGGTTGCCTTCAACTTTAAATTTTCCAGCGGAAATAAGGGTGGGCTTGACGCCATCCTCTTCAAACGCCTTTGAATAATCAAAGTGTGCCTGCCACACACCAATGGAGCCTACTTCGCCACCGGGGGTGACATAAAACTCACTAGCCGAACACCCAATCCAATAGGCAGCCGAGGCCGCAAGGCTATTGGCAATCGCAATGACGGGCTTTTGCGCTCTTGCTTGAATAATTTCATGTGCAAGTTCACTCACCCCATATACGCTGCCCCCGGGACTATCGATATCGATCAGGATCTGGCTCACCGAGTTATCAGCAAGCAATTGTTGAAGCGCTGCACTAAATTGCTGCGTGCTTGTGCATCCAGGTCCCGAGATATCGTCGACCATGTTTGCTCGCTGAGTCACGACCCCGTAAAGGGGAAGCACCGCAATGTTCAAGCCCGTATTGGCTGCCGCCATCTGTTTGCGAGTGTCTCGAATCACCCGATCGGCGTTAATTTGAAACATGGTTTTATCGCTTGCCGGCTCGCCTTGAGACCAGCGTGACAATACTGCTGTCATGGCTTGTAGTCGCTCAGGCATAAGCGCCCAGGGGGTAGATAGAAATTCGCACAACAGTAGGTGTTTTTTCATCGGTTCAATCCAAATTGAATAAGTGAATCTGTCAGAGGTTTTTCCAGCAGGGGCTGGGCTTGTTGTTCTGCCCATATAGAGACGTATGCGAGATCAAATCCAAAGGATTGGGCAATAAGTTCAATCTCTTTGATACCGATCGAGCCTTTTTTGGCTATTCGTCGAGCAAGCCTGCTCGCTGTGGACTGCACCAGCATGCGAAATCGCAGGCTTAGCTCCTGATCCATGGGAGAGGAGGGTGGGTTTGTACTATCTGCTGGTTCTGAGTCATCTTGCTCTTTGCCCGGCGCTTTGCCAGGCGCTTGACCATCATCTTGTTCTTGCTCGGCCTCTTCGGCATCTTCTTCCTCGGCCATGTTCAGAGGGCGTAAAGGTTGATCCAGTCCTTGCAGCGGGTTGAGGTTTTCTGCAATACGCGCTTCGTTACGGGTGAGCCACCCGTTTTGAATACCGCTTTGGTAGTAGGCCGAGCGGCTCGCTGCATCACCTCGCATAAGATTGGCAAAGTCAAACTCAATCTCAAGCCGATCATCGTCAAGCATGAGATCAGACTCAATCGAGGCTTCCCAGCGTTCAGCCCAAGGCGTCATGGTGTGCATGACAAACTCCAGACTTTGCTGCTCGATATTGGAAAACGTTGCCCGATCTAAATCGGCAATCATGTGAGGAGGCACCCGAAACAATCGGGCAATATCGGTGATCTGAAACTTACGCAGTTCTAAAAACTGTGCATCCTTGTTTGTGACACCCACTTCATGAAACTTCATGCCGTTCTCAAGTACCAGGACCTTGCCCCGGTTTGATCCTGCCTGGGCAGACTGATAGGAATCCCTAAATATGCGTTTAGCTTCTGCATCCTTAAACGCTCCGGGAAACTCAATCCAACCGCCCGTTGGTTTTGCATCGTTTCTAAAGAATCTGGCTCCATAGTCCTGGGCGGCGAGCGCCATACCCAGACTCTCGCGGGCAAGCTCAATCGGACTCATGCCCATCAAGCCATCTGAAGACAGTCCTCTTAAGTGCCAGACGCGACCCCGGGGCAAGATGGTTTCTTCCCCGTTCTGCAGTCTGACCCTGTAACGAAAGTCCCCGTTCTCCATGACTTCAACACGAACATGATCGGGGTGAAGCGGCATGAGCTCAGTAATTTCACCTTTGAGATTGGAGACAATCTGACAAAACGCGTTGCCCCTCATCGCAAGATGGCCTTGGAGCATCTCTCGCCACTCAAATGGATTCTGAAATCGGTTAGGCTTTCTGGCTAACAAGTTATAGAGCCAGTGGTCGGTTACACGATCCTTCCCGCCATCGGCTCGTTGGCGATAAATGACAACGGGCAACGAAGCCATCGTCTCAGACAGGATGCGCACACAGGCGTAAACCGCTGATAGGCGTAAGGCCCGATCGGCAGAGACTCGCATGCCACTCGCACTGCGAGTCGCGACCGGTTCAAAGAAGAAATCCCCACCGGCTGACCGATCATCACTGGAAGCACGGAAGCGATCAAAGAAACTGAATATCCCCATTGGCTCAGAGCATCAACAATTCATAATCCGCACCCAGCACAACCGATTCTCCCGGTTTGATCGCGCGTGAAATCGCCATAATCAGTGCCACAATGCCGTCGATTTTGTTTTCTGCCCGCTCCTTACGAGGGTAAATATTGTCTTTTGCATCCAGATGAGCCACAACGTTACTGGCCATCCAGCCAAGAACGGGGTCGCCATCGTGAATGATTTTTTTCTGAAGCACGAGGGCTTCAAGGGTTTTCATTGGTTCTGAAAAATTCAATACAGTGGGGCGAAGCTCAATCATGGGCAGCCCTTCACCAAGCATCCTGGTAGAGAGCTGCGTTGCTTGAAATGGATCAAAGGCGACAGCCTGCACCGCAAATCTTGATACCAGATCTAAAAGATCAGCCTCGATCCAGCTAAAGTCGATGACGTTGCCAGGCGTGACAGTTAATCGACCACTACGCATCCAACCGGAGTACTGACTATTTCCCGCGGAGTTGACTGTGTCTTCGGGCAAGTAGTACTTGCCAAACACCGTATAGGCATCGGCAATCTCGGAGTGCTGAAATACCATCACAAGTGCAGCGATGTCAGTTTTGCTTGCAAGGTCCAAGCCAATCCAGCAGGGTTGACCTACAAAGGACTCAATATCCAGGTCCGGATTGGCGCATGCGTCCCAGGCGCGCATATCCATCCAGGACGTGTCAGCATTGACCCATTCATTTAAGTGTTTGGTCTTAAAGTTATTGACCGCACTGGGTAACTGCATCGCCTTGGCTTGCAAGGGAACCAGAATCTCAGACCGAACGGAGATGCCCCAGTTCGGGTTGGCTTTGATAAGAGATGTTTCGTTTGTCCAATCATCTCCATCATCCAGTCCATAGATAATCCCAAACTGGCTGTCATCTTCAAAGACGCCATCAAGTAGTTTGGTCACAAAGCTTCTGACTTCGTAACAAATTCCAGCGCGATTTGATCCTGCTGTTGTGATGACCCATAAGAGCGAGTTGTCTCGTTTACCGGTACCCGTTTCGACAACGTCATAGACGGTTCTGGTTTTATGAGTGTGCAGCTCATCTATACAGCCAAAGTGAATGTTTAATCCGTCGAGCGTTGAGCCTTCGGCCGACAGTGCTTCAAACTTCGATCCTGAAGCGAGCACGTTCATGTTGTGCGCGCCAACATTTACATTAAATCGATTACGAAAACCCAGGCTCTTGCGCGCCATGGTCTGGGCATCACCAAACACGATGCGAGCCTGATCACGTGTAGTAGCAAGAGAATAGACCTCAGCGCCGCCCTCACGATCTGCGGCCAGCATATATAAGGCGAGGGCGGAGGAGAGGGTCGATTTTGCGTTCCCACGTGGAACTTCGATGTAAGAGCGACGAAACCTGCGTTTGCCATCGTCCTTAACCCATCCAAACACTGTCGAAAGGATAAATACCTGCCAGGGCTCAAGAGTAATCAATTCTCCTGCCAGAGGACCTTTAACGTGGGGCAGTCGTTCGATAAATCCGCAAAGATTGTCTGCTGGAGCAAAGTTTCGGCCATTCTTATCTTTGAGCTTTGGGTTAAATCGATATGGACTGGTTTTACCCTTAAACTTCGCCAGATCATTTAACTGACGCTTGCAGGCCAGCTGCACCCAATGACAAGAGAGAATTTCACCCGCAACAACAGCCTCGGCATATTGTTTAGCCAATGCTGCATAATTTTCTGATGGCATTAAACTCAGCCTGCAATATCAGACCACGGATCCATATCCGCATCTGTTGCCTCCACAGGTAGAGAAACTCGAGATCGTGATGCAGGAGTAAATCCCATCTCTACTGCTGCTTTGGTCATAATTTGAGCTTGTTTGTTTGCAATCGCAAGATATGGAGATTGCATGGGTACACCTGTATTTGGTGCTTTAACTAATAGTCCAGTCTTTGCTATGCCAGTTTGCGCTTTTCTATACAAATCAGCGGCACAGGCCCATACCTCTAGTACCGACATGTCCAGTCGTTTCAACAAATGTGGTGGCGCACACTCCAAGGCATACCGCCAAGCAGATTTGGCTCCTTCAGGCATGTAGTCAGGAGGGTCGACTAATTCACCCTCAGGCTTTGGTTCTCTTAAATTAGTACGGCACTTTTGAAGTGTCCCTTTGATTTTCTTTACAGCAGTGGGAAGTGGCTTTCGACCAGCCATAGATATTCCATTTGGGGGATCCCCCCTTGTTTCATTTTGCACGCGCAAAAATTTGACTACGGGCACGCATCACAACGAGCAAACCGTAGAGATTTAGACCCCCCTATGGGGGTATAGTAGGGTTGCAGAGTTGTATCCTATTTGATACAACTGTATTTATGAAAAATTACAAACTTCGCAAATGGGATAGTGCTGAGCATCTCAAAACAGAAGAAGACATGGCTCTTTACCTGGAAGCTTGTCTTCAAGAAGCAGGCGATGATGCAGCATTTCTTGCTAAAGCTTTAGGCAACATTGCTCGTGCCAAGGGAATGTCACAACTTTCACGTGATACTGGCTTGGGACGTGAAAGTCTCTATAAAGCCTTATCAGGTGAGGGTAATCCAAGCTTTGCAACAATCCTCAAGGTCACCTCCGCGTTGGGTATTCGCCTGCATGCCCAACCTGCATCTAACGCCTAAGGGCGGTCTCGCGAGCCGTTTTACGGTTATGACAAGACACGCATAGGGCTTGAAGGTTTGACCAATCAAAGCGTGAACCGTTTTGTTTTAGCGGTTGGATATGATCGACTACGATTGCAGGAATCAAGCAACCAAGCGTCTCACAAGCCCTGCAAACGGGATGCTCGCGCAAGAAGGCGGCTCTCACTGATCTCCACCGAGATGATTGATAAAAGTTTCTTTCATTATCAAACCCACGACGGGCGCGACCATAGTCTCGGTGCACTGCACCACGGTGTTCTGAGAATAAGCCCGGAGTTTTCAGTAATGCATGGCAAGCCGGATGTCGACAGGGTGTGGGTGCACTAATCGGCATTAGTCAACGGTTCAAGCAAATAAATTGAAATAATCTAAAAAGACTTGGCTTATCTGTGGAATGAAGCGTTCATACGAACACTATCAACCGATCCGTAAGGAGATCAACATGTCCACAAGCCTGACTGCCAATCAACAACTAATTCTCTTTCATGCTCACGAGAACACGGAAGGTAAGATCATTTGGTTCCCAGATAACATCAAAGGGGGAGCGCGGCAGAAACTTTTGGAGAGTCTGGCTAATCGCGATTTGATTGTCTTAAAACGTAAGGAATGGTTTGTTACAGGTAAGGGTTACGACTCGCTTGGGCTTCCTCGGAAAAGTCCTGTCACCAGACAGGCGCTCGAAGTTGTCGTTAACGATGCGACAACCTCACGCTCTCGTGAAAACAGTAAACAAGCACTTATAGTGGAGATGCTAAGGCGGCCAGAAGGTTCAACGATTGCTCAACTAACTGAGGCTACTGGTTGGCAACCTCATACAGTGAGGGGAGCACTAGCTGGAACGTTAAAAAGAAAACTACAGCTTGAGATCACCTCAACAAAAGATTCTGGGAGTCCCAGGATCTATCGAGTTGTTGGTTGAACTGCAATCCCCCAAAAGGTTCCTTTTTGGAACCTTTTGTACTATAATCAATTCATCACAAGGGGAATGCAATGTCCATCAACGTTAAATTGTCCGAGCAACTTGTAGACGAGGCCAAAAGTCACGCCCAAGTGCAACATCGGTCAGTACCCAAACAAATTGAATACTGGTCAAGGATTGGAAAAATCGCAGAAGAGAATCCAGATCTGCCATTTTTTATGATTCGCGACATCCTGATTGCTGATCAGGAAGAGGTCGTGGGCGAGTACGTGTTTAACTGATGCGGTTACTTGTCACGCCCACATTTGTGCGTGCAACTAAAAAGTTGCATCCACCACAAAAACTCGAACTTGATGCGGCCATAAAAACAGTCAGTGCTAATCCCTCGCTAGGTGATGCGAAGGTTGGAGATTTGATTGGTGTTCGCGTCTACAAATTTCGTATTTCAAGTCAACAGTATCTTTTGGCTTATCGAGTTGTAGATGAGCAGACTTTAAAACTGCTCACTCTAGGTTCCCATGAGAATTTTTATCGAGACTTAAAGCGTATCGATGAATGAAATAGTTGATGCACTTTTAGTGAGCAGCTAACTCATTCGATTCAGTTAAGTCAGAAAACACCGCGCCATCCGTGGCGCGTTTTGCTTCCAGTCCAGTGAACTCTTGCCAGCGCTTGACGATGACATCGACATACTTCGGATCAAGCTCGATGAGTCGAGCGCGCCTTCCTGCCTTCTCGCAGGCGATGAGGGTAGTGCCTGATCCTCCAAAGGGATCCAGTACAAGATCTTTGGTTTTACTGCTGTTGCGCACAGCACGCTCAACCAGTTCAACTGGTTTCATTGTGGGGTGCAGATCGTTCTTGTGCGGTTTTTTAATGTTCCATACGTCACCCTGGTCCCTTGCGCCACACCAAAAGTGATCAGCACCTTCACGCCAGCCATAGAGGATGGGTTCGTACTGCCGTTGGTAATCGGCACGCCCCAGGGTGAACGTGTTTTTTGCCCAGATGATGTAGGTTGACCATCGACCACCGGCCTCACGGAATGCAGCCTGAAGGGTATCGAGCTCACTTGAGCTCATGGCGATATACACCGCACCTTTTGTGACGTTAAGAACGTTCTTGCATGCAGCGACCAAAAAGGTTCCAAACTCAATCTCGAGGTTGTCGTTCAAGATCGGACGGTTTTTGCCACGCATTTTGTCCTTGGCTGTGTTGGCGTAGTTGACGTTGTAGGGTGGGTCCGTAAAGGTCATGTCAACGAGCTCATCACCCAGGAGCGCCTGATAGTCTTCAGGCTTGGTTGCATCGCCACAGATCAGCTTGTGCTCACCTAGCAACCAGATGTCACCAGTGCGCGAGATCGGGTTTTCAGTGACCTCAGGTACGGCATCATCATCGGTCAATCCATCTTCTGAAGTCTCTTCTCCAGCAATGAGAGCATCCCATTCTTCGGATGAAAAGCCTGTCAGTCCCAGATCAAAGCCGGCATCCTTCAGTTCTGCCAGCTCCAGACCAAGGAGATCGTTTTCCCAGGAGGCGTTTTCTCCGATCTTGTTGTCAGCCAAAATCAATGCCCGGCGTTGTGTATCGGTCAGATGATCCAGTGAAATCACAGGTACTTCGTTCATGCCAAGCTTTCTCGCCGCAAGAAGTCTGCCGTGGCCAGCGATCACGTTGTTACTCGCATCGACCAGAATCGGGGACCCCCAGCCAAACTCACGGATGCTTGCCGCAATTTGTGCAACCTGTGCATCAGGGTGTTGTTTGGCATTTCGAATGTAGGGGATCAACGCATCAACTGCGCGATACTCGAGGGTCAGTGGCTTCATGAGTTTTAAAAAGAAAACCCGCCAGACATGGTGATCAGGCGGGTTGAATTTGGGTGTTGGAGGAAGTGAATTGAGAGGTGATTTTCCCTACTCACACTTCTGTCCAGAAGATAGCTGAAATCTTATCCCAAAACACCCCAAAGTGTTGCACGCGTATTTTTCGCTCTATTACTCGCATTCCCCATGATGCACGCTCACTTCATCTAAAACACGCTAACTTCCTCTGTAAAAATGCTTCATTTTTGTCCCGGTTGATCGTTGAGCACTTGAACGAGTTTGAGTATCGAGGCCTTCCAATGTCGCCAGGCTGAGGTGCGACACATTCCGAACCGCCTTCCAAGCTCAGCCCATGCATAGCGATCCGCACGCATCCAGAGCAAAAGCCGCTCTTGAACGCCTAAAAACTTCATCCACCGCATGA
>JACCDZ011270872.1_pt1 | contig 17975 bp, 27 predicted proteins | sample 7449551 | NCBI WGS metagenome assembly JACCDZ01 (sample SAMN15323452, study PRJNA562643) | freshwater metagenome | isolation source: river surface water | place: USA:Blue River Watershed | collected 2017-08-18
CCCCTTTGCAGGTACCCTTTACGTAAATGCGGTCCCCTGGTAACCGGACCACCTCTACCTGCACCCGGTCGTTAACCAGGGTTACGCTGTCGCGCAGGGTTATGGTATCGTGAACCGTCTGCGTTTCGCGTATGGTTACCGTTTCAACGACTTTAGGGCTGCAAGCGGCTATAAGTAACGCGCTTGCCCACATTGCGGGCGCGGAGTATTTCACGTTTAAGGTCTTTGGGGTTGTAGCTGACGTGAACCCATTGCGGCTGGGTGTCGTTGCCGAACTCGTAGATAAGCTGGGTAAACATTGCATTACTTTTCAGCCAGTCGTACAGCTTTCGATGGTTCCCGTCCGGGCTTTGCAGGTCCGCCGCGTAGCCGTAAAGGTGGTCGCTGTTGCGTGCGCCGTTTACCGCTTCATTGACGGCCTTTGACCGGTACCCGCTGGTTACGTTCACTGGCCCTACCGCGTCGCGCAGGGGTTGCAGTACCTTTTCGCAAAGTAGCTGCAAGTTTTCGACGACCTTGGGGCTGGGTGTATTGTCCAGCGCAAAGCGCGTCTTTGTAAGTTCTTCTAGCGTGAAGTTGGCTGTTAGTCTTTGGCCCATAGTAAACCGATTATAGCCGGCAAAAATACGCCCGCTTCGGTTAATGTGGCTTTCTCAAACCAAATAAGCAGAAAAGCAGACATAAATAGTATGCCTGCTAGTACGCTAGTCTTTGGGTTCTGCGTTATTCTTTTTAACATCTTTGCGCCACTGGTAAAGGGTGTAGCCTATTGTAAGGCAGAAAGATAGAACGCCTACTATCGGCATAATTTGGGCGGCTAGCGCGCTAATGCCGTTCAGGACCCAGGCTCCGGCTATGTGGTCGTTTGTCATTACTCCCAGGTCATGCCGGCAAACTGGTGCGCTTCGCTGCCAGGTGCCACGTTAACGGCGTAGGTTGCGAATCCCGTTACCGGTGCGTCAGCCCACAAAATGTCAATGCTTTCCTTCGTGCTTAGGTCCGTGCAGTTACCTTCAGCGTCCCAACTCTTGCACAATTTGCCAAGCTCTACCACGGCCACCACTTTGGCGGGGTCCCACGTTGTTTCACCTTCGGGGTCCGTGCCGCTGGTTTCAATCTTTGCGCGCAGTTCCGCCCACTTGGCGGCACTCATTTCGTACTTTTTCCAGGTCATAACGTGGTTAATTCTGCCAGTTGGGCGTTAGTTAGACGAGTCTTGAAAATTAGGGCTTGGTTGTAGCCATCGCTCAAGCTTCCATAACTTGCGTTGTTTAGTACAAATTGAATTAATGCCCCAACAGGGTACAAGGTTGAAGCGCTTGCGCCCGCTTGTACCCCATCAATATATAGCACATAATCTCCCGATTTGTAGCCAATAGCCAACTTATGCCGACCGAAAGTTAGAGCACTTGAGGTTATTATGACAGTCCCTGAACCCGCTTGGCTAACGAAAACCCTAACTTGGTTTGTAGCGCTTGTGGTTGCAGCAATATAATTAGTTGTTGTCCCAATGTCGATTGAGAATAATGCCCTTGATGCAATTGCACTAATTTCTAAATCCAAAAACACAGTCCCCTCCGTCTGCCCGATAAGCGAGCTAATGCCCGTTTTAGAAGCAGCATCCGCCACACGGGTCACGCTTGTGGATAGGGTGGGGATGTAGCTTTGTGGGTAGCTCGTAGCCGTGAGGTTTGCGCCCCAAGCGTATATATGATTGGCGGTACTTCCAGCGTGGCTCGGTATGTTTGATGTAAACGTAGGCGTAGCAGAACCAGCCGTTCCATATTGCAAAGAGTATGTAACGCCACTTGAAGAAGTACCTAAAGCCGTTATGCTAATTCGGTACCATCCGTTTCCGTAGCTCTCCACTTTTTGTGCTACTATTGTTCCAGACGTTGAGCTTGAGGTTATTGTTCCGTTATCAAGGTCTACAACAATAGAAGAAACCGCTGCTCCCGAAAAAGCAACAAACCCATAACGAGCAGTCCCCTTTTTCATAAAGACGCTAGAAGTGTGGTTTACCGCAGTAAGATTGAGCGAACCAGATGCCACTCGGTGGCGTGCGGTTGTAGCCGTTTCAACAATTTTATCCGCACCATAGTAGCCGCTTGGGTCAAGCGTTTCGCTGGTGTTTGAGGTAACGGTTACATCGTTTTTAATCCAGTACGCATTATCAAAACTTTCGCTGAATTGGTTTAGTGCGGTGGCGGCTGGCTCAAGCAAGAGGCGAGGGCAAGTACTATTAAGGTAGTCCAAACGGGGTAACCCACTAACAGGGCCAACGCTTACTGCTGCGGTGGTGGTGGCGATGTACTGCGTAGCGATGTCGCTAGCCTCTAATTGAGCAAAAGCGATATAAGCAATTTCCCCAGTTGTAAACGAAAGGCCTCCGCCTAAGTAGCACGAAATAGAAGTATTGTTACTATTTAACGTAATGCTAAAACGCTGCCACGAAGTAGTTAACGCCATATTGGCTTGAGCAAAGTTTCCGTTATTATTATCCAGTCGGATATTAACGCTCGTTGCTGAATCTGATTTTGCCCAAAATGACCAAGTGTAAGCCACTCCGCTTGATACCGAAATAGTTTGAATTACGTTTGAATTCGCTCCCGTAGCGGTAAACTTTGAAGCCGTAGTGCCTCCGTTCGGGTCGGTCTGCGAATCTACCCGTGTGGTGGTAGAAGTAACCCAAGTTCCCGTTTGGCTAAAGTTTTGACTGTACAAAGCAAGGTTGGTTCGAACTTTTTCTATAAGGCCGTTTGAAGCCACTCGGGTGGCGTTGCTGGCACGGGTAAAGGTTAGCTGCCCGTCAGTAGTGAGGGGCTTTTGGGCGTAGACCTTGCTAGCTTTGTAGCCCGAAGGGACTACCACTAGGCTGGCTAAATCGTAAAAGGGCGTACTCATAGCAGGTTCGCAATTGCGTTAATTGTGCACTCGCGCGCTTCAACGGTTCCGCTGTCAGCCAGTACGTAGGCTTCGTAGCTGTCCCAAATCGGGGCGGCGTAGTTTCCACCGGTAAAGATAGTTATAAATTGTGCCGTGTTCATAAGGTGCAGGTGTTGGTTTCGACGGTTCCGCCGTCTAGCGTTACATACGTCCAGTATGCTAAATTTTTAGGCAGCTCGTAAGTTATCATATTTCGGAGCGTTCTAGGTCGCCGTCTATAAACTCGCGGTAAGTTACCCGCGTGCTTCGTTCGGTTATACTTAAATTAATCGGCTTATAATCCACGGAGTCCCATGTAAGGGTATGGTTATAGCTCACGTTACCGTCCAGCTCCAGCTCGTAATACTGGTGGCTCCGGAACGACTTACGCGCTATCTGCTCGGCCACTAGGTTAGCTAGGTAACGGTCGTTTAGGTCCCAACTTACGTTACCAGCTGCCGCGGTACGTCCGCTAGTGGTGAACCGCCCAATAAGTCCGGGCGTTGTAAGCGGTTGTGCCGTACCCGGTATATCGCCCATTTCGTTAGTTAGCGTAACGTCTACCCCGTTCTGCCGCGCGGTATTGTCGGCATAGTGTGGTATTTGGTCCGGGAATGCGTTATGATACGCCATAAATAGCGTACTGGTAACGGTAATGCTGTCGGCGTCGTAACCCGCTACCTGGGTAGCCGTAACGGTTATATAAATTTGCTGGGTACCAATCGTGGGCAGCGTATCTAGGTGGTAGTTATTTACGTGGTACGTAATGTCCTCCACTAACGGCCCAGGACCGCTAACAAATTGCTGTTTTGTAAACGTCGCGGTGCTAGGCGTAGTAGTCCAGTCGGTGCCGTTCCAGTAATAGTTACCAAACTTAATTTGTACTTCGTACTCGACTTCGATAGTGTCGCCAGTAAATCCGGCGCCGAACGAAAGCCTAGCGCGTAGGTAGGCGTCGTAATCAATGTGGTTGGCGCCCGTGGGTGTGGCGTCGTTTACAAAGTAGTTTAGTCGCGTTTTGTACTGCGCGCCCTCGTCCTTAATGTAGTCGCTAGCTGGCTGGTTAATTAGGTACAGCACTTCGCGTGTGGCGGGCTTGTACATTTCCACTCCGTCCGTGTACACTACTAGCGATTGCGTTGGCCCGGTGGGGTAAATCTTGCCTAGGTAGTCGCCGCCAGTGTCGTAGACGTTGTACCAGGCTGGCGTTTTAATGTGGCAGCTGCGAAAGATTATTTCGCCCTTGTCCTGGAATAATTGCAGGTTAAATGCCGTGCAAATGTCTTGAATAATTTCGCGGCTGGTGCGTGGCTCGCCGTCCGTGTAGGCTAGGCCGTTGCGTATCGTACCGGTCCACCAAAGGCCGCCTTCGGTAGTTGTAACGCCGTAGGGCGCAAAGTGTTCTCCTACGTAAAAGCCGGTGAATATGTCCGCGATTTTGCAGAACGTGAAGATACTGGCTATGTAGTCGGTAAATGGTATTACCGTATCTAACTGAATAAAGTCGGCACGCTTTTCTAGCATTTGGAATCCGTCCGCGGCCACTACCTTAATAAAGCGCTTGCCGTTAATTACTTCAATTTGCCCTAAGTCGGGCGTAATAACCCCACGCCAAACGACGCTCAAACCTTCGTGGACCTCTAGTACCCAATCCGGTTTTGCGGTCTTGAATACCTCGCGAAAATCGTCAATAGTAGGCGTGGCGCCTTCCAGGTAAAAGTTTACCGTACATGAGCTAGGAATAATGCCGGGTAGGGTATTGTCTTGCGGTTGGTATGCTATTTCCCAGTCGGCTACGTAAACCTCTACCGGTGGGGCAAAATCAAAGCCCTGGTGCGTGGTGCCTAGGTCGTATATCTTAAAATCGTACCGGGCGGTCGTGGCGTAGAATACTAGCGTTTTAGGCATTACCCGGAAATTCTAGAAAAGTTGCTACCGCTTCGCTGGGTGCCTAGTAATAGGTCGCTACCGCTTACGCGTGCGCTCATGTTCAAAATACCGCCCTCGCCGAATATACCGCCAAGGCCAGTGCCCTGGGCTACGCCTCTGAACGCTACGCCCAAAGGCATACCAGTAAATGCGCTTACGATGGCCGAAAGGGCTAGCGTGGTGGCTACGGCTGTGGCCAATTGCCGCACGTAGTTTTTAATCGCGTTTTGCAGCTCGTCAAAAAAGCTTGTGCCGTTATCCATTGCCGCGGTAAATGCGCTCGAAAGAATTACGCCAAACTCCGCGCCTACCTGGCTAGCAAATTGCAGCTGATTGTTTAGTAGCTCCTGCTGTTCGCGGGCGCCTTGAATCATTCGGTTAAATTCGTCGTATGCCGGTATTACGTTCCCTTGCAGTATTTGCTCTTGGTACGTTAGGTTCGTATTAACGACAGCTAGCCCTTTTGCTTGCAGGTTTATTTCCTGTAAAGTCTTTCGCACTACTTCAATAGGCGACTTCGCTACTGGCGTACTCCCACTGGTTGGGGCCACCGCACCCACAGGGGCTCGGCTCTTAATACGCTCGCTTGGTTTGGTGGTGTGAAGCTCGGCCTTTAGTAGCTGGAAATTGATGAACGTGCGCTCCAGCGCTCCGCTAATAAAGTCTAGCACGCCGGTAACTGCCGGGGCAATAGCCTCACCAAAGCGCGCCTTAAAGTTGTCCCAGCTCGTGGCTAGGCGCTGCATCTTGTCGGCGGCTGTGTCGGTAGCCTCGCCCATCTTCGCAAGTTCTGCGCTTGCAATTTCGCCCACGGCCTTGGCTACGTCTGCAATGCTCTGCGCCTCAAGGGCTGCGCCCCCAAACTTTTCTTTAAGAGCTACCGCGGAAATTCCAAGGTTGTCAAGGATTAGCGGCGACTTACGGCCAATACCCGTTACGATTGACTCTACCAGGTAGTCAACGCTTTGCCCGGTTTCTGCCGCACGGCGTGCCGCAAACTCCAGTAACTGACCCATTTGCTGGATTGGTATACCAAAGTTCCCGGCTTGTACTGCGACCTTCATGAGGTCCAAGTCTGTGACTAGTCCGCGCGTGGCCTTGCGTAATTCGCCAAGTGTGGAAATATCGCCAAAGCGCTCAAAGCCCTTGCGGACTGTTTCGAGCTGCGAACCCATCTTAATAGCTTCGGTCGCGAAAGCTTGTAGGTGGCTAACTGCGAAAGCTGCGCCAATGGTTTGGCCAAGGTTACCAAAAAGCTTACTGGTTTCCTTCAGCTTGGCATCCACCTGCTGAATGCCACGGCGGAACTCGCTAGGGTCTAGCCCTAGTATTACCTTACTGGTTACGTCGTTCGCCATAGCTCCTCAATAATGCCCGAAGGCTGCTTTCTTTATTCTCGTCTTCAAATTTAAGCAGGTCCGTTTCCGTTACTACTTTCTTTGTGCTTTTCCCGCTTATGTTGACGATTACCGCGGCTAGCCAGCGGGACCGGCGCCACTCGTCTTTTTCCTTGTCTACGCCGTGCTTTATCACGGCTTCGAGCTGGTCTTTGGTTAACGTCTTCGCTTCGCTGGGCGCAAGGCCCAAACGTCCCACCAGCTGACCCAGTACGTCTACTGGGCCGCCGGCTGGGAAAAAGGGCCGTTAAGCCGCTGGGTAAGTTCGGAAATATCCCAGGCCCCTGCCATAGCCTTAAACTCGTCGAAGCTTGGGCGGTCGGTGACGTTCCAAAACTCCTGCGCGTAAAGCATGGCTAGCATATCTGCCAGGCCTAGCGTTCCCATGTCGGTAACGGTTTTTCCCGTGACCTCTTCAAATAAAAGCGCTGCCCCCAGCGTAAACTTTTTCCCTTCCATCGCTCTTAATTTTTATTAGTTAGTACCTACGGTAAAAGCTCCCGTACCGTTCAGCGTAAAGCTAACGCTACCGTTATCTTTGTCCGGTGCTGAAACTGAAAGCTGCGTGAGAATCGCGTCGCCTTCAATTTTGGTTTCACCAGCTACTGGCGTTACTCCGCCCGCGGCTACTTGGGTAATGCGAAGCTTCACGATGTCGCCCACCTTTGAGTAAAGCTCGTCGGGGTTCCATTTGCTTGCGTCGTCGTCGCCTAGCATCATAGTTCCGGAAATACTCCAGGTCTTTGCGCTAGTAACGTAGGTACGGAATACCGCTACGTCCTTTGACGTGGTTTCGCGGGTTTCCGCGTTCATTTCAAAGCTGCACTCCGTTTCGTCGGCAAAAGCCTTGTACGTAGTACCGCCGTCGGCTGAAAGAAATAGGCGGACTTCGCCGCCGCTAATTGTGGCCATGTTAGTAGTTTATTAAAAAAGTGAAATCTGCGGCAAGTATTACCGTTTCATCGTCTTCGTTGTAGAACATTTGTAAGCCTTCCATGTAGGCTATTTTAAACGTGTTGTGTACCGTCTTTAGGTACTCGCGTATGGTTTGTAGTTGCGCCTGGGCCGTATCGGCGTTGGCGTAGTGCATGAAAAGGGTAGCCGCTACGCGCTCGGCTCCCTGCCAGTCTTTGGTTTCGCTGACGTCAATACCGTTGAGCTGAATTACAATAAAGTCAGCCGCTACACCCTGCGGAGCTGCGTACGCATACACTGGCGTGGCCGTGGCCGCGTTAACCGCATCGTATATGTATTGCAAGTAGTTCAACGCAGGTGCTGCTTTATTCGCTTCTGTACAAAGTTAGTAATTTTTTGCGCTGCCTTTTCGGGTATCCCGCTGCCGTCTACCGCTTTATCTATAAACTCTTTGGCCTTAAACCCTTTTTTAGTACCACCAAAAAGCTGCCAGGGTGCGTAATATGCCCCGCGTTTGCGCTTTGAGCGCAGGCCGACCACTACGTAAGCCTTGACTGTACCCTTGTTAGCAAAGGCGCCAATACTTTGGTAAAGGTTCATAAATGCGCCCTTGTCGCTGCGCTTGGCGGTTTCGCCGCTGCGAACCTTATACCTAGCCTTCGCCTGGACGTCGTTATAGGCTTCCTGCCGGGCTTTCTCTACTAGGGGCTGTGCTTCCTGCTTAAGTAGGTTCCGGAGCTCTCTAAAACGCAAAACTTCGGGCGTGCCCAAAGTCTTTAAACGCTTCCGGAATTGGTCAAAGTCTTCTACCCGTCCGCTTTCGCTCTTTAGGTAGATTGTTTTACCGCGTGCCATTGTCGCGCAAGCGCGTTTTGACTATAATAAAACGGCGGCGCCCTTCGGGCAATACGCTGACTATATCGTAATCCTCGCCGTTGTACTCTAGCTTCCAGTTGGCTTTTACGCTGTTTGGGTAGCGCAGGCGCCAGGTAACTATACCGGCGCTTACCATTTGGTCGTATGGCATTGTTTCGCTACCTGCCTGGGGTAAAATAATGCGCTCGGCGTAGAACGTACCCGCGCTGGCCCAGGTCTTAATTACCTGGCCGCTATTGTTCGGCACCGAAGTCGGCTGGAATAGCTCTACGCGTAAGTCTAGCACTAGCTAAAGTTTTGGCGGTAGCGGAACGCTAGGCGGTCAAAGAAACGGTTTGTATTGTACGGCAGGTCATCGCCGTAATCGTAACCAAATTTAACGCGTTGGTAAAGCGCGTGCTTCACGTCTGCGGGCGGGTTCGTGTCGCCGCAGGTATAAACGATTACCATACGGGCCGGCGTTTCGTCCAGGCTAATTACCGTGTTGATGTAGTCGTAGTCGTCGTACAGTGTAAGGGCTGTACTTACCCCTTCGTCGTCGTAAGCTGTTACGCTCGTAATAGCCGTAACGGGACCAAGGGGCAGCGCGTACTGCGCCGCGCCCTCGGTGTCCACTGTTACAGTTGTAGAACCTAAACGGTAGCCGGTATAGCTGTTAAATTCCTCTACGGCTGCGCCGAAAAGCATAGTTAGTAGCGCATCGTCTGCGCTACCGTCTACGCGGCAAAAAGCCTTTAATTCGGTAAGGTTTACCGAAATGGGGGTATAACTGCTAACCGTTACCATGTTTAGATAGTGATGTCAGTTGCCAAAGCAAATGAAGCGTTACGCAGAACGGCAACGTCCATGAAGCGCTCAAGGTAAACCTCAACGATTGAAGACTTCATTTGGGTGTATGGGTCTACCATAAGGGTAGCACCGCCCCAAAATCCAACCTGCACGTCAGACCAGTTGCCGAAAATCATACCGTACTCGTCGGGCGTAGGCGTAGCGTTCACCGGCGACAAAGTAGTAGATAGGATGTTGTAACCGTTGGCGGTCATAACTGGGTTAAGCGTACCCTCTACGAGGAAACGGCCGCTACCTGCGTCAAGTTTGGTCTGCTTCAATTTAGCCAGTACAGCTGGGTGCGTAACGTAAGCAAGGTTGCCCTGCAAAGCGTCAGCGTTAGCCAAAGCTGATTCGAAAGCGATAAGGTCAGCGTAATCGATAGCACCGATGGTCAAAGCTTGGGCAGCCAGTTCGGTGTAAATACCGCTAGGCTGGTTAGATGAACCAGTACCGTTAAGGATTACGTTCTCCAGGCCTTTGTTGAAAGACAGGTTGAGTTGCTGGATGATGCGCTGCTCGATGCCGCGGCTGTACTCTTGACGGAGCAGCTGGTTTGACATTGAAGCAGTGATTACGGCACGCTTTGGGCTCATGGTTACCTTGTCGAAGGTGATGTCTTGAGCGCTGTCGGTTCCGGTTTCAGTCTGCCAGTTAAGGTTATAGGCTGCCGTCTGCTTTGGGAACTCTACGTTACCTACAAGGTTTTCAGCTACGCTAACTTGCTGCAAAAGCGGCGTGTTAGGGTACAAAAAGTCGATGTAACGGCCTGGCTCGGTAAATACCAAGTCGCCGCCCAAGTTGCCACCGGTTCCGCCAGTAACTGACTGGGTACGCTTGGTGAACATTTCGGGCAGGTTGATGGCGTGCATATCGCGCACGTCTACTCCAAGCTTGCGCTTTTCGTTCATGCCTTCCTGGTTTACTTCGGCTTCGATACCGGTAAGCTTACCGCTGCGGGCTTCGTTGATGGCCTTGATAAGGTTGAATTTGGCAAGGTTGCGCTCTTCTGATTTAGAAAGCTGGCCCTGCACAGCTGAAGCGTCTACGAAAACATTCGCGCGCACTTCTGCCTCTTTTTCGTGATTTTCCACGGTTTCGGGGTTTTGGTTAATTGTTTCGGGTTCTGCCGCTTGTGCAGCTTCTAACGAACGTAAAGCTACGGACGTCGTGGGGTTTGCACCGCGTGGCGTTAGTGATATATCGTACATTTCGCCGATGGCTTCAATGATACGAACGGGTTTCTCGCTGCGGACGTTCTCCCAGCGTTCTTTTTTAACGGTAAAGGCCCAGCTAGCCTGGTCCACGTCGCCGCGCCCTACGAGCGTGCGTACTTCGTTACCGGTAGGGGTATCGGGCAGTTCAAAGCGAAACTTTAAGCCCTCTTCATCTTGCTCTAGTGATAGGGTACCCTCGCCGTACTTCGAACGCGCCAGGACGCGGTCGTAATCGTGATTATACAGCGCGTGTACGTCGTAACTGCGCAGGTCGCCAAGGGCGTTAGGTTCGATGCGCTCTACAAAAGCGCCCATATCGTACTCGTTCCAGTTAAGGGCGTACCCTTCGACGGTATTACTCTCCGTCGCTGGAATCGGACGGGTCCGAATTTCCTTCTCCATTTTGCTCGTTTGCTGTGCCCATGTGCATAGGCTTGTTATACTCGTCGCCGCCTTCGATAGGTGCGAGCCCTTCAATACGGCGGATTTCGTTAGCGCTCATAACTCCGATATTCCAGTAACTAACGTTACGAGCTACCTCGGCTTGGATGTCGCCGCGCATAAGCGCTTTTAAGTCAATCTGAAATTTACGGTTGCCCGCAAGGAGCTTATTAGAAAACTCCATTTCGATTACTTCGACCAGCGGGCGGATGCAATCGCTAACGAACTGCGCGTTTTGCGCTTCGATGCTGTTAGCGTAGCCTGCGCCTTCCATGTGTCCAATTTTGTGAGGGGGGACGGAAAACAAGCGGCAAATCTCTTCAACACTAAACCTTAACGACTCGATAAGCTGCGACTCTTGAAAGTTCGCAGCAACCGGCTTGTATTCTGCACCTTCAGTAAGTACAGCCGTCCGCCCCTTATGCTCTTTGTTCAGCTCGTCAAACTGGCGGCCAATTTGCTTAACGCGGTCCGCGTCGCGAATAGTTCCCTGCAATTGCAGAATACCTTTAGGCATACCGCCGTTACCGTAAAAGCCACCCATGTGGGCAGTTGCGGCCATTGAGCTTCCGATGATTTCCTTCGCGTACACAATCGGGCTAACGCCGTTAATGCCGTCAAACGTCCAGTATTTCAAGTGAATAAGCTGGTCCGGGTTTAGGCGCATGTTAATACCGTTGCGTAGGTGCAGCTGGTAAATAAGCTCGCCGCTGGTGGTGTCTACGGTTACTAGCTCCGTGTCAATCAGTTCTAAACCTGCCAGGCTGTTACCGCTACGTACCGGCAGTACGTACGCGTTACCGCGCAGCAAAAGCTGCGTTAGCATGGCCTTACGAAAATCGTAGCTATTGTAGGCAATATTTGGGCGACGGCTTACTAGGTCGTTAATAAGCCCAGGCTGGTAAATAAGCCCCTGCTCTGTTTCGCGGTAAAGGTGAAACGGCAGGCTGGCAATTGTGCCGCTGATTAGGTTCACGCACGCGTAAACCGCCGATACCTTGGGCGCGTTTACTGCGCTAACATTTTCACCCGCTAGGGTCGCGTTACCGCCGAACAAACTAATGAGCCAAGGCTTTGGGCTAATTACTCCGCTGACGCTCCGCTTAATACGGTCATACCATGCCATAACACAAAGTTACACAAAAATTATATCCATATCCTCATACGTACTCATTCCGGTAGCGGCATTGTGTACATAGCCCGCAAGGGCCGTAATTAGGGCCGCTGTGCCGTCTATTCGGTCCGGTGCCTTGTCTTTTTGAAAGGTCCAGTTATCATTCTTATCTATGTGTAGGCTGGTGTTCGCAATCATCCACGCCGTAATAGGGTTGCCGTCGTGCGTAATTCCTTTCGTGGTTACCATGCGGTAAAGTAATTTCATTGGCTCATTTACCATTAGCGCCGACTGGCGCACTTCCCAGCAAAACTGCTTGCCGTACTTGCTACGCAAACGCTCTACCGTTTCTGCCGCGTTCCAGGGGTCAAAGAAAATGCCTTCGACTGGGTGCGCGTCCATAATCTTTTCAATCATGGCTATACGGTGGTCGGTCGTGGTTACTTCGCCCTTCACTACGTCCAAGTCGCCGTTTTTAATCCAGTTGCGGACCAGGTTCGGGTACTTCTGCTTACGCTTACCCATAGCGTGGTCGGTGATTTGGTAGTATTGTTGGGTGTAAAACTTGTCGCCGTTAAAGTAAACCACGGCATAGGCGGTAAAGTCGTTAACCGCGGCAAGGTCAACCCCCAAAAAGCAGCGCCATTTGTCCAGCGTTTTAGGCTTCGGCCCCTGGCATTTCAGCCATTTGCCTAGCTCAATGTACGGCTGCGCGCTACCGGCCCACTGGTTTAGGTGCAGTTTTCGCAGACTTAATAAAGTTGGCTCGTCGTGCTTCGCCGTATTGCTTAACTCCTCTAGGTATTGGTACGTAACGGTTATACCCAGGGACGGGTTAGCCTTTGCCCATACCTTCGGGTCGTGCGGGTCTTCTTCGTCGGTCGCCCCGTAAATAATAGTTAACCAGCTTGGGTCTATTTCGGGCTGCTCTTTGACGCGCTCCGCGTACTCGTGCCACTTGTGGGCAAAGCTGTACGCACTGCCCGCCGTGGTAATGGCTACCATTTGGCTAGGGCGTGCCGCCATAGACGTTCGCAGGGCTTCCCAAAGCTCCGGACCCTTTACCTCGTTCCAGCTGTGGATTTCGTCGCAAAGAATTAACGACGGGTTTAGTCCGTGGTTACTCCCGCCGTCGCTGGTAATGGTCTTTAAGTACCCAGGCTTGCCCTTTAGCCGGATTTCCTTACGGTATGGCTCCAGCACCTTCTGAAGCTGCGGGTTGAACAAAATCATATTTCGGACGTAGCCGAACAAAATACCGGCCTGCTCTCTGGTGGCTGCCGCTAGGATTACCTGGGGGTTGCTGTTATTCTTAAAACCTTCGAGCATGTGGGCTATGGCTAGCATTGCAATAAATGCCGACTTCCCGTTTTTACGTGGAATCTCCAGCCAAATCATGCGCTTACCCTGCCCCTCGCGGATTAGGTGGCGCTGCCAGTCAAGTAATTGAACTGGCTTACCCGCGTTGCTGTCTTCGGTTAAAACACAATAACGCTCTATTATATTTTCAGTCCAGGTTGATTCCATCGCCTACTAGCTTTTTGAGCTTTTCGATTTCGGCCACCGCCTGCTTCAGCGCTTCCATTGCTGGGTTTTTACGCAGTACCGGTTTGCCTCGGTCGGTTTGAGCTTCAATAATTGCACCGTGCTTGTCTATGCTGGCTTCGCACTCTGCCTTGATGCGTTCCCAGCGCTTCAATTCTTCTTCCATGTGGCTAAAATAGGTTATTCGGGGTATTTTGGTCCGTTCCCTGGTCAAAGGAAAAGGCGACGGTGGAATTCGGCGCGTCCGCTTTTGAGATGCGACCCCACCCCCGTTCGCCTGCTGTCTTCTTTCCGTGGCACTGAATGCACAGTATTTGTAGGTTGGCTTCGTTGTACACTTCACCACCTTCGGCTATGGGTCGTATGTGGTCAATGTGTAGCTCACGGTCAAATAATGGTATTGTACCGCAGGACTCACACTGGCCACCTCTGCGCATTAGTATAGCCTGCCTATACTTACGCCACTTGGTACTCGCATACAGTGGATTATTGGCCACTATACGTTTACGCTGTGTATTGTGCTTTAAATAGTTTGGCATTACTCACTTAATTAATTAACTACTTTTTTACAAACTTTCTATACTACTATACCTTTACTATATATATTATATATATAAATAAGTAGTTATAGTAGTTAATTTATATAGGCGTAGCCTACGTTCCATAGTGTTTTGAGTAGTTAATAAGTAGTTAATATTTGGGCTTACTGGTTAATATCGTCAAGGGCTTCTACCATGCGTACGTTATCACCAGACGTAAAAACTCGGAGCTTTAGGCCTAACTGGTTAATGATTGAACGCACCTTATTGCGTGCAAAAGGACGGTTAGACGTTTCCAGGCAATAAGTAGTGTATGAACGGTAAAACTCGCTAAAACTCACCTTTTGGCCCTTAATCATATCGACGCTCTCGTCGTAAAAGCTCTGCATGCTGTTTACCGCCCTTCGGTATTCCTGCAATTCAGTTATATTGGATGGCACAATAGTAAACGCTCTATGCTTGTGCAGTCGATTTAGCCCGGTAATGGCCCATTGTATAATACCTGGCATTTCCTTTAGCAGCTCGTTTGTAAGGTTCCAATTCTCACGCCCTACAAAGCTGTTATTAAGGCTAATTACCATAAGCCGCCTAAATACGCCGTTACTCACGTCGTCCACCATTGGCAGTCCGTTGGTCGCAAACGCAAACTTTGCGTAGGGCTTAAAGTCAAACGGCTTTTTGTACTTGGGGTTGGCCGTCAGCGTTTCACCCGCCACAGCCTTTTTAAAGCCCGTAGTACCGGTATTGTCTTTGTAGCTTATTTCCGTGGCTATATTCACCCAGCTTCCTGCTAGGCGCTCTAGGTTGCGCTGCTCGTTAAGCTCGTGCCACTCTAGGCGTGTGTGATACGGCACCATGGCCGCCAATACGTCCAGTATAACGCTCTTACCGTTGCCACCGTCCCCGTACAGCACCAGGGCTTTGTGTAGGTTAAGCGAACGGTCTAGGCAGTACCCAAACCATTCCTGGATTAGCATGGCCTTTTCGGTAGCGTCTTCGTCCCCCTTAAATACCTCGTCTATAAATTGCAGCCATTTGACTGGCAGGGCTAGGGCGTCATAATCGTGCGGTAAGGCGTCGGTTATTCGCTCGCGTATTTTGTAGCTAGGGTCGTAGTGATACGCCCCGTTGGACCAATATCCGTCTTTAAATGGTACCATTTCGTTGACCTCACCAATATGGTGCAGCTTTTGGGCTAAATAGTCAATTATGTACTGGGCCTTTGCTGCGCTGCCCTTGCTTTTGAGCAGGTCGAAGCAAAGAATTTGTAGCTCGCCTACGGTTAGCTCTTTGTATTCGTTGCCTTCGGCGACAAAAAAACGGCCTTTAGAATAAAAGCCGTTAGCGTCGTTTAGTTGCTGCTCTATCCATAGTGCCGCAGCGTAGGGGTCAGTCAGTCCGTCAATCGCTTCCATTTGTTAAAATTGGTCTGCCAGGTTAAATAATCAAAATCATCGCCAAGCTCCCAAAGCAGCTTTTCGCGCTCAAGGTGTTTGGCCCAGTAAAAGGCGTTAGCGTGCCGCTTCGCCCTTGTTATGTACAAAGCTAGGCGTTCTAAAAGCTCCGCCTGCGCCTCAAGTTCAGCCATTTTGGCCTCTACTTCTTCTAGCTCTTTGCGTAGGTTCCTCATATCGAACCCCTTGGCCTCGCTACGTTCTATAAAAGCCCGAAACCTTTTCACACTTAATAAATTCTAGCACTTCGGGTAGGTCTTGAATAAACCGTTCCTTTTGGTCGCTGTTGCAGAACTCCATATCCATGCGATGCAGGTGCTGGGTTTCCTTATGCTTAATAAACATGTGGAATCTTTGTGTTCTCATAGTATGCGCTCATTTTTAAGCATCCAAGCTATTTCCTCGGCGTCTTCAATGGTCATAACCACCAGCGTACCCTTTCGGTTACGTTTCCAAAGCAATACGTTGTACATTCCGTCCGTTTCGGGCATTTTCTCTAGCACTGCGTGCGGGTCTAGGCCACGCTCTACGTGTTTGAGCTGAAACTGGAACGGGTAGGTTTCTACTAGGTCCACCCCTTGCCCGTCCAGCCACTTGTTTACCTCGCGGCTGGTCCGGACGTTGGGAAATAATTCGCGTAACCGTCGTGCCACTAGCTGCTCGAAGCGGTTGCCTTTCTGCTTTACGTTCATTCGTCAAAGGGGTCTAATTCTTGTGCGTATTCGTGGCATAGTCGCCATACCAAACGGTACAGTTCGTCGGGCAGTTTTACGGCGCGGTTTTCTATAAAAAACGTAACGCGTCGTACCACCATCCGGCAACCGTCCTCGTCGCACTCACGTTCGAACTCAACTTGCAATTCGTCTTCTAGGTTAAGGTCGCCTAGGTTCCAGTGTTCTACCATGACTTATTTAGTTTTGCCTTCGTACCAGTGCAGCCAGGTCTTAATCTTTTGCAGCTGCTTCATCTGACCCCACAGCTCGCTAGCTTCCATAGGCGTAGCCTCTTGCTGCTTGCTGCGTACTAACTCTAGTTGGCCCTGGATAAAAATTTCCAGCTCTTGGGCCATTGGTGTTTTAAAAGTTGTCATGAGCTTGCTTTAATTCGTCGTACAAGTATTTGGCAATCACGTAAACCTCTTGCAGGTTTTTGGTCGGGTCCGCGTTAATGCGGTCCATAGCCATTTTAAAAGCTACTTGGATTAGAATACTGCGGTCCTTACTTCCCGCAGGCTGTGCGGGAGCTTGTGGCGCGCTGTACTGACGCGGTGCGCCCGGTTGGAAGTTGCTTACAATTTTAGCTAACGGCGTTTGGTTCTTGTCGGTCTTGCCGGTTAGCTCGTAGTTAATTTCCTGGCCGGTACGGAACGCATCCGGCTTTTTGGCGTTCACCTTTACGTGGTCGCCGTTAGATAGGTGAAGCTCGTACGAGTACATAAGTCCGTAGGCGCTTTCCCAGGTGCCGTCCCCGGCTGCGTGTTGAATGGTTGCGGTTTTCATTTTAGAAGTCAAAAATTACGCGCACCGCAATTGACAAAGCCAAAAGCGTAGCGCTGGTTACACAAAAAAAGCCCACTACGGGTAAACCGACGCGGTCAATCCAGTTAATAAATTTATTTGCCATCGTTTGTTAGTGTTGGTTAACACCACAATACTACGGCAACGAAATTTATTTCTTATACCCGTTTTCGGTCAATATCTGCGGGAATACGTCCAAAACGCGCGGGCCGTCGTGTGAACCGTGCCTAAAATGGAACTCAACAGTAATACAGCCCAGGCTTTTGGCAGGCGCTCCGCGCTCTACGTGCCATCCGAACGCGCCATCTGCGTACTCGTCTTTGTAGGTGCCCGTTCGTACGTGCAGAACGTCCTTAATAATCGGTACGCGGCGTCCGTCTAGCGTTGCCTTTGCCTGGTACATGGCGTACAGTTCGTGTACGTGGCCCATCCAAATGCAGTCGGCCCCTTCAATGTCGGCCATTTTGCGCTGGTTCTGAATTACGCCACGTGTAACTGGCCCGCCGCCACCGCTTCCGTGGTAATAGTGTATTGAGTAGCTTTTGCGTACGGTTCCACTTTTAAACTGTAACGTAAGCCAGCCACCGTAGCCCCCGACTGTAATGGGTATACTCGGCTTGTGGGTGTAGTTGAATAGGTCCACGAACCGCTGGAGAGGGTCCGTTTCCACGTTTTTAATAATTGCCGTTTCGTGGTTCCCATAGCCTATAAAAATTATGGTATCGGCAAAATCGCCAAACCAGTCCACCGCCGTTTCTATTACCGCGTCAAGGTAGTTAACCTTATTGTGTTCGGGTCTAATATCCTTTTTTGAGCGCCTGGGGTCGTACTTACCCTGCATTAAACAAAAAAAGTCGCCGTTGATGGCAACCTTCGCGCCTTCTTCTTTCGCTAGGGTTAGGTGTTTCTTTAGCGCTACTCGGTCGCAGTGAGGATTGTCCCAGTGGACGTCCGAAAGTAGGTAAAGCTTAAACTTTTTGCCACCCACGTCAATGGTGTGGCTGTTGCGGTGGTGGGTAGTTATCATTTCTTTAGGATTACCGCCAGTAAAGCTAATCCTAAAATGCTAATAACCAACATGGCGGCTCGCTCGGTCTTTTTATCCGGCTTCGCCACCTCTTTAATCGTGTGCGTGAACGTCCGCACTGTGTCCCCTTTGCAGGTACCCTTTACGTAAATGCGGTCCCCTGGTAACCGGACCACCTCTACCTGCACCCGGTCGTTAACCAGGGTTACGCTGTCGCGCAGGGTTATGGTATCGTGAACCGTCTGCGTTTC
>JACCDZ010322229.1_pt1 | contig 17972 bp, 25 predicted proteins | sample 7449551 | NCBI WGS metagenome assembly JACCDZ01 (sample SAMN15323452, study PRJNA562643) | freshwater metagenome | isolation source: river surface water | place: USA:Blue River Watershed | collected 2017-08-18
ATTACTAGAATCCCGAAGGGAGAGAAGGGAGAGAAAGCCCTCTGCAAGAGGTGTATGTGAGCATTATATATGAGGCTTCGCAGAAGAGGAAGGGGAGGTTTGGCTTAGCCTACGGCTAGTTAGTAGCCTATACGCGCAGCGTATGTTAAGGGAAGTAGAAAAAAGTTTAGAAAAATTTTTGAGTTGGTATATGATAAATCCCGCGCTGGCCCACTAAAAAGGCCCTCACTCCCCCTACCTGGGAGCGTATCCTGCATTGCTGTCACGCTATCAGCCTGGAGGCTGCGCCCTTAGCTTATACTCTACTGGCATAATGCTTATGCTTTAATCGTCTAAGTGGAGGCTGAATATCTTTTGCCTTTTCCTGCCAATAGGCTATTCTATGTATGTAGGTTGATTGTTCATTAAGGAGATAGAGAAATGCTAGAAGTTAATGAGATTCGTAAGTTGGCCATCCATGTGCAGTGTAGAACTGCGGCTAAGCGTAGTGCTGCGGGAGATTTCAAGGCGCGCTTGAATGCTTTGATTAGCAGAGCGCCTAAGATTAAGTTTTGGAGTTAACTTACTCTATGCGCTTAGCTTATTGGATTCCCAAGGTTGAGCGCATAGGGGAAGGGCGCTATAGTTCTTCCACGGCCACAAGGCCGATTTTGCAAAATTGGCAATCCTGCCAAAACCACTAGCTAGGAGTTACATGCTATGACCACTTCCATGATTGCTTTCTCGCTGTCCAAGACCGTAAACGGCAAGCGCGAAGAACTGGCGCAGACTAAAATCTATTGCCCTACTCTAAAGGACTTCGGCGTTAACGTTGAGCCGGTACGAGTAGAAGAGGACGGCTCGCCAGTCTATGAGAGCAATGAGGCTAATTGGCTCTACACTGCTATCCAACAGCAGGTTAAGGCCCAAGCCCGTAATAAGTTCGTACCTCAAACTGCTACGCTGCGCCCTGGTGCTAAAGTGGCTGAGAATATGGTGGAACTGACTGCGCCGTCTACTGGTAATAAGGGCGCGGCGTTGGTTGAAAAACGGACTCTGCTGGAGCTGTTCCGCAGCTATCTTGCCGAGACCGGCAAAAACGAAGCAGTACAAAAACTGCTTTCTACTATGCTGGGTAGCCCGGATAACCTGCTGCTGCAAGAAGCCGATAAGCGCGAGAAGATCAAGGCGTACTTCGTAGCCTTTGGGGAGGCCAAAGTAGAGGTACTGACTGATTGGCAAGTGCAATACCTGACCGGTGCAGTTGAGGCGTGCGATGGCGAGGCCATCGACTTCTAACCTTCGGTTAGCCTGAGAAATAAGCCCGGTAGGGGAAACTCTACCGGGTTTTTTATTGCCCTGGGAAAAGTTATTCCCAGCAGGTAGCTTATGCCTCGTCACTCGGCCTATAGGTTAGGTCGAGACGTATGTTAGAGAGTGGTGCGGTGGCGATCCTCTAGGAGCCTCTAAAATCCTCTAGGGCTACCGGTTGCCCCTGGTAATCCTCTTAATCCTCTAAATGGCCTCTGCAAGACCTCTTAACGGCGCCTAGAGGATTTAGAAGGAGGCTCCAGAGGATTTAAGAGGATTTAGAGGATTTTAGAACTTTTGCCCGTTTCGCCTCCCCCGTGACCCCTCCCCCGGAGTATGTTATGCCTCCCTAGTGTAAGTTATTACTCCCCTATATAGCTCTCTATGCCCCAGGATATTAGGGGGAGTACAGGTAGGAAGAATTTAAAGAAATTTTAATACCCCCAAAATAGTTCCCCTGACTCGTAGACTATCTACCTCCCCCACCACTGCCACCACTTCCCCACTACTGCCGGCAATCCTACTACCTGGTAGCCGCCCTACTAGCCTATGGGCATAACATACTCCATCCCCCTCCCCGCCCCCACCTGCAAACCTCAAAACTTCTAAAATCCTTTAAATCCTCCCCCATCCTCTAAAATCCTCTACCCCTTGTATCTTATAAACCTCTCGCCTTTGCCCTAGCTCCCTCGCATCCTCTAAAATCCTCGTTCCCCCTCCTCAATCCTTTAAAACCCTCCTCAGGAGTAACTTACCATGCAAGAAAAGACTATCCTTTCCGCAGATGACTTAGCAGCTCAGCTAGGTATTTCTTCTAATCCTTCTAACTCTATAGCAGATAAGAATCTGGCCCAAGCTGAAAAGAATAAATTCCTCACCAAACAATATACCCTCTTTTCTACCCCTGCTTTTACTATATACCTGCAAGGAGTTCTCCCAGTAGTAGCTAATGCTTCATATGCTAATATCCTAGAAGCTGCTTTTAATGCTGCTACAGTAAGGAGGATTGCCAGAGGAATGCCCACTACTTCCCAGGGTAAGCTAGCAGTCGAAGCAGCCATAGAAGCTAAACCCTCTTACTATACCAACAAAGAAGTCCACAAGGAGGCAGTAAGTCGCCTAGCTTCTAATGGGATTGTCCTTGATAAAGATAAGGTAGTTAATAGGGCATTCCCTCTAGTAGCAATAGATGCCTATCTATCTGACTTGGCAGAGTTCCTAGTAAGCAGGGGCTTTGATAATCCAGAGGCTTATCTGGCAGCGCAGCAAGCTAAGGAAAGCAGTAAGCTAACCCAGGCAGATATTAATACTATAGATTGGGATTCCCTATAGGCTTGCAGCCTAGCTTAAGAGGATAGGATAAAAAATTTTTCAGATTGCATTTCCTCCCATCCTCCCCCATACTATCTATTGGAGCGGCTAGCCTAATTGCAGTTGAGAATCATTCTCATTTAGCAGCTCCTAAGATACTCTCTCCATAGTAAGTTAAATAAAGGAAATAGGTTATGCAAACTATAACCCAATTGAAGAATGCCGCAGCTATGTATAAGAACGGCTTTCCTACTAAAGAAGTCCAGCGCGTAGAGAAAGGGCGCAGCCAAAAGATTAAGAAGGCTGAAAAAGATATGCTTTGCCAAGTAGTAGCGGACACACTCACTACTAACCTTTGCGCTATCTGTCCTGTCACTGGCCTTATTACTCGCCTAGACTTTCCTGCTATGCCGGGCATGTATTTTGAAGCCCACCATCCTATTGTTCACAATGTACGAGCCCTTCTTTCTGTAACCTATAAAGATTACCTTCGTAGTCTAACTCCAGAACAGAAGGCCGGCTTTATCCTAGCTGCCCTAGACTTCCTAGCTCTGGCAGACCTAAAGGATAGCGCCCTTGTAGTTAATATGGCATTAGCTACTACCTTCACTCCAGCTCTCCTCGACTCTATCATATCCTTTATCTGTACTGGCTGCGCCTTTACTAAAAAGAGCTATCCTAAAGTAGAGCTAGCAGGTAGCCTAACTGCTGAGAAGTTTCAGAAGTGGATTGATATCTGCGACGAGGTAGAGCATTTTAATCCTGAGCGTATCTTTACTCTTGAAGAAGCAGTAGACCTCAAGCTATTTGAGAAACCCAAACTCATTAGTACGGATAAGCAGCTTAGCATGTATGATAAGAGCTGCTTTGCCTTATGGGAGGATATACTAGAAATTGACGTACTGCCAGCCGACCTAATTAAGAAGGCTAAGCCATTCGTTAAGACTCTGGTATCTACTAAGAATGGCGTAACTGTAGAAAGGCTAGTAGATGCGGTGCTTAATAAGTGGGCATTCAATGATCTGGCAGATGCTAGCCTAGAAGAGCAGAAAGATATTGTAGAGTCCTTCTGTGAGGCCGTACTAGATAAGCGGGAAAACGCCGCACGCCTTGGAGCCTATGATGATCTAGTGGATATCCTAGATGAGCTGTCGGATACTGTTCACCCTGATACTGTAGCGGCTATTAAGTCTGAGATTGAACAGGCGCCCAGCGAAGCTAAGATTCCAAGTGCTAAGATGAGCTTTGCAGAACGCGCTGCTATGCTTAAGACTAAAGCCGCTCAGGAGAATAACTAATGTTCAACTTCACTGTTATCCCCCAGGCTAATACTCTGTTCGCTGAGCTTACTTCTGACGATGTAGTCTATGAAGTTATCCAGCGTACTACAAAAGAACAGACTTACTTAGGCTGCGGAGTAGTATGCAGCAGCACTAACAGGTGGCAGATTGAGGATACTACTCGTCAGTATTCCAATGGCAAAAATATCGTATTTCAGTCGGTAAATCATCATGCAATATAACTTCACTGCCAATAAGAATGAGGGACTTAAGAAAGCTACCCTCAAAACCCAATACCTTAACCGGCATCATCTTACAGGCCGCAGCCCACTAGTTACACTAGACGGCGAATCCTTCCGCCTTTTCTTAGAAGAAAGTGTAGCTAATCGCTTGGAAGCCTTTGAGTATGTTAAGGTTATCGTTAGCTACCAATGGTATACTGATGGAAGGCAAATAGCTGTAGCGCGCCTTCATAGGGACGTGCAAAAAGTATGGGTAGGGATTCCTACTTCTATTACTACTAAACTCCACTAACAAAGATAGGTAGGTAGCCGCAAATGGCCACACTAACATTCGCAGAGCGTGCAGCTCAGCTTAAAGCAGCAAGAAATCCTATTGCTGCCGCTATCCTGCAAGAGAACGAAGGCCCCTCCCAAAGTGAAGTTAGCTTTGGCAATATTACCTTGAATGAGCAGCAAGCCTACGCTGTAGAGCTAGCCTCTAAAGGTAAGTCCTTCGTACTGACGGGTGCCGCCGGTACTGGTAAGACTACTACTCAGGCTGCCGTAGTAGAGGCATTAGAAAAGCTGGAGGCTTTCGGGGTTCATGACTTTAAATACTTGGGTACTGCGCCTAGTATTGCTATCGTAGCCTTCACTAAGGTAGCTGTCAGGAATATCCAGAAGGCAGTTAAAAAGAATCCAGTAACAGCTAAGTACGCTGCCCACTGTATGACAATTCATACACTACTGGAGTTCTGCCCAGAGGAGGTAGATAGGATAGATGGCAATGGCGATCCCTATACTACAAAGATGTTTATGCCGCAGCGCCATGCAGCTGATCCTCTTAAGATAACCCACCTTATTATTGAAGAAGCCTCAATGGTAGGTTTGGACTTGTGGAAACAGCTACATGATGCTCTACTACCTGGTGTGCAAATTATTTACCTAGGAGATATTAACCAGCTTCCTCCAGTATTCGGCCTCTCTATTATGAGCTACGCCCTCTGTAAGCTACCTGTAGTAGAGTTAACCCATGTTTACCGGCAAGCACTGGATAACCCAATCATTGCTAATGCCCACCGTATCCTAGCTGGGGAAATGATTAAGGTAGACCCAGAAGATAATCGCTTTAGTGTGGTAACTGGCAATGCGAAGCATAAGATTGGTCAAGACAGGATGGCCCTTGCTCTAGTCCAGATGCTTAGCGGCTTGAATGATATTGGGGACTATAATGAGCATGAGGATATTATCCTAATCCCCTTTAATAAGCAGATGCTCGGCACTAAGAGCATGAATGAAAAGATTGCTAGCTTCCTAGGTAAGAAACGGAATGCTGTAGTCTATAACGTGAAGGCTGGGTTCAATGAATGGTATCTGGCAGTAGGTGATAAGGTACTAGTAGAGAAGCAAGCTGCGTGGATTGTAAATATCCAAGAGAACCCTAAGTATTTCGGTAAGCCTACTAAGCCTCCGGCACTTTGGGCGCGAGATGGTACGCTACTTGGTGCAAGCGACTTTGACTTCGATGCAGAAGATAACGGGATGGCGGACTACACTGACTTCAAAATGGAGGACGTGGAAGATGAAGATATGGGTAAGAGGGCTGCCTCTCATATCGTAACTATTGCCTATGCTAACCCCTTTGACCCTAATGCTACTGAGGAGGATATTGCAGACTCCGTAACTTTCCGTACTGATCTTAAGAGTGCTGGGGAGTTCCGGGACGAAGTATTCCAATTTGGCTACTGCATGTCAGTCCACAAGTCTCAGGGTAGTGAGTGGCGTAAGGTATTCTTCATTACCCACTATGATTTTGCAATGATGCTTAATAGGGAAATGATGTACACTGCTATTACTCGTGCCCGTGAGGAGCTGGTATTGATAGGTAAGGAAGACCTAATTGAAGCTAGCATTAAGAAGCAGCGGATAGCAGGAACAGGCTTGCATGAAAAGATTCTGCACTTTAACGGCGGCGCATTGGCAGATCTTGATAGTATCCCAGTAACTAAGGATGATGTAGTACAAGAGATTGCAGACCAGCTACGAGCTAATGCAGCTATTCATCTTAACATAAGCGGAGAGGCTATTCAGGAGCATGAAAAATCTATCCTCCTTTAATCCCGGAGGTAGACTAAGTAGTGAGCAATTGGGGTATATCTTTACTAGCTTAACCCTGCCTAGTATAGAGCTTAAGCGGTGGCTATACCCCCTTACTCCGCGGTCTACTATACAGCTTCCCTTTCCTACCTTTCAAGCTCCTATGATATGCTCCCGGTGTGGTGCTATTCACGGTTCTTGTTTAGGCGGGAAAGTATGGGATAGCTGTCCGAAGTGTAGTACCCGTAAAAATTATCCTGAGTTATCCCTTAGCCTAGTAGCTATAAGAGGATGGTTCACCTGTACAACATTCGCTGAGTGGCCCGAAGGTGAGGCCGCTCTAATCCTACAAGAGGTGTATGCTAATGAGCATCATGGTATCTTACAATACTCTAGTGAATCAGCTAGAGAGAGAGCTATCTATTACTGTGGAGACTCGGGAGGACTTTAGGAAGTTTAGGAACAAGCTAAGCCAAGCTAAGCATCGGCAAGGCATTAGTGGTAAGTTAACCTTCTCTGCGGTAGAAAAGAAAGATGATGTCGGAGTCTACTATGCTATCAGTGTAGCTCTGGTGCCAGTTAAGAATCAAGTAGAAATACTTGGAGTACGGAAAGCGGGAGACTTATGATGGCCTATCCTACTCACAATGACACTGTAGTAGTTAAGTTTAAGGAATCTCCGTGGTGTCATGATGCTGAAGTACCTATCCCAGCTAACTTCTGGCTTAAGGCCCGCTACGATAATAAGTGTGGGGAGTGGCTGTGGGTAGAATGGAATGGCGCTAGATGTTTAGTAGCAATGATAATAAATAAGCGCCCGCTGATAATCAAGTATGTAGGAGATAAGAAATGAGTAGCTTTGCAGAACTAATGGCAGCTAAGAAAGCTGCAAGGTTAGCCGCGGCTGAGCAGGCGCCCAGCGAAGCCCCAGTAAAAATAGAGGAAACTAGCAATGCGCTACCTAATAAGGAAGAAGCCCCAGAACCCAGTGAAGTTACGGAAAGCTCAGAGCCTAGCATTGATTGGTCTAAGCTTTCCTTCAAAGAGAAGTTGGAGCTTAAAAAGAAAGGGTTTACGCAACCTAACTCTCCAGCTACAATTGCTGCGCAACAGGCAACTACTGAAAAGCAGGAAGGGGAGGAGATTAGCGGAGAAGAAGTTAGTAAACCGCTTAGCGAAGACGTGGGGAAAGTTATCCTTCTAGCTAATGAGGCTACTAAAGCAGAGGAAGGCCGAGTAAGTGAGGGGGAGCTACTGAATAGTGATGTTCCTGATAGCGTGCATATCATTCGCCGCAAGATTCAGGATATTCAAAGCCTTGATGGCATTGCCCTGCGTAGTGAGATGGATGAACTCAGGAAACTCCTGCAAGTAAATCCTCAGGCCTGTATGTATATGTTGCCAGAAGATTTGGGCCTCATGGTACGGCAGCTTAGGAAGATTACTGATAACAAGGTAGCCCAAGTTCTCAGCACTACTCGCACTACCAAAGCTAGGGCTGCTAAAGAAGCTCCTGCTAAGTTGAGTGCAGAAGAAATGCAAGCGGCCTTTGATGACCTCTAACTTTAGGAGACTGGAGAATGCCTACCTACATTATCCACCTAGGTAATAAGAACAAGAAAGTTAGGGGCCACCTCAAGGAGTTCTTTGAAAAGCAGACTGGTAAAACCTTCTTAGTAGGCACTGAGTGGAGTAAGGAAATCCACTATACTGATCGCAAAGGAGTTAAGCGGGTTGATAGAATAGAAACTCCATTCAGGATGGATATCACCTCACTTAAGTATACTACCCACGGAGATTAATCATGGCTAAGAAAGAATACTTCAAACTTATTTACCTGCGCCAAGAAGATAGAGATGGTGACTATTGGTATGCTGTGCCCTCTAATAGCCGCCACGCATCAGTAGCAGCTATTACTAGCCGCTCTATTCGCGGGATTAAGCATAAGCTCCTTACGTTCTCCTCTGTTAAAAGTGCCCAGGCTATGATAGATAGCGGAAGCTTGCCTGATATGGGAGGTGTATGGGAGATAGTAAATAAGTGGGTTCCTAAGCCAGTATCAAGCGCCCAGCGAAACCTAAGTAGCCAGTATTGCCAGAAGAAGCGGCAACTAGCTGGCATTAGAGCTATGGCTGTGCACTTTTTTGCTTCCCAGCCGTTCTCTACTGCTTTAAATAGTTACTATATAGATAAAGAATTCCGCGGCGTAGAGCGTAAGCTAGATAGCTGGTATGCGGCTGCCCTTAAAGAGATGAAGGAGAAGAAAAATGATTGACTTAGATACTCCCCTTGGAGGCGTAGCTTCCTATGGTGCAAAAGAAACTAAAGCGCCTGAAGGTTGGACTGGCCTCTATATGGATTCCCCAGAGGCTCGTATTCGCCTTAGTCATAGTACCTTAGAACTCCTGCACGGTTGCGAGCGTAGGTTTCAGAAGACTAAAATCCTAGATAACCCTGGCGCACGCGAAGAGTCTGCCGCAATGAGCTTTGGTAGTAGTGTGGGTGCTGCATGGCAACACTACTTCGTCTTGCGCACTATGGGTAACAGTATTAAAGACAGCCTAGCTAGTGCTCAGTTCGTAGCTTGGCAGCATTACTTTCCTATCCTTGAAGATGATAGAAGGTTCCTTGAGCGGGCTATCTGGTGCGTCAAAGCTAGCGTACCTTTCCTAGAAAAGATGCTAGAGGAATGGGAAATTGCATACCTTAATAACCGCTATGCTACCGAACTAGGGTTCAACCTTGATATTGATCCTAAGTTCTACTATGTTGGTTATATTGACCTTGTAGTTAAGAATAGAAGGAGCGGAAGGTATGCTATTGTTGATATTAAAACAACATCCATTCGCGCTGTTGACCTCACTCCTGTATACAAGTTTAGTGACCAGTGCCTTGGCTACAGCATCATTCTGGATAGTATTGCAGGTGCTGACCAGTCTGAATATGATGTAATGTATTGGGTAATGCAGCTTCCTTCTGCTAAAGGGGATCTGTTTAACCCTGAGTTTAAGGACTATGTATTTCCTAAGACTCTGAAAGACCGCTTTGATTGGTTCCTCAAGCTATACCTGGACGTGAACTATATTAAAGGGTTGCAAGACTTGGACGCCTACCCTAAGCGAGGCTCCTACTGCATGTCCTTTAATAAGGTATGTAAGTTCTTTAATGAGTGCCAGTTTACTGCCTCTGATAAGCCTGCATTCTACATGCCGGATACCATAGACTACGACTTCAACTATCGGCTTGAGGATATCCTACATGACCACATGCAACGACTCAAAGCGGCCTAAAGGAGCAAAGTAATGGATACTTTTCTCATCTTTTCTATCCTAATTAGTGCGTGCATAGTAGCAGTCTACCTTCGGGCGCTGATGATTGCTTCGTCAGTATACTATCTTGAGAGGGCGGCTGCCCGTGCCCTTATGTACTTTGACCTAGATGCTCAGGAAATCCATGCCCATCTATATGGGGAGTATACTAGCTGGCTTGCTACTCATGAGCTTACAGAGCATATGGTATCTTATAGAATCTGGCTGGAGATTGTAATTGAAGATGGGAGGCTCGTGCCATGAGCAGTAAGCTAACTAACTTAAATATGCTACGGCTCCAGCAAACTTACGAAAAAGGCCAGAGGTTGCAAGAGGATTTAAGAGCGCGCACGCGGGCACTCTTCCAAGTGGGGCATAGGTATTCCTTCTATATAAAAAACGAACGTGCCTACGTTTCTGGTCGCTGTACGGGGTATTGCCCGGACTCCCCGACCGGCATCCGACTGGCAGTCGAGTATCTTAACAAGCAAAGCATTCCTACTGCTGAGGTTATCCTACACCCGGCAATAGCAACTAACATTGAAATACTTTCCTATGACGGAGTATCTTATGCACATCAGGCATCTAACAAACTTTACTTGGAGCCGCGGCAAATTAACATTGAGTTCGGCAGAGCCGAGCAGAGAGAACTTGAAATTAGCAGTAAGGAATATAGTTGATACCTATAAATCTTACAATCGTGGGAATAAGTTAGAGATCAAGGTAGTATTCCGCTGGCCTAAAGGCGAGAACTGCGGAAGGAAAGCTAGTGGGTATCTGCTTTCTATGCGGAAGCTAGCCCATGACTTCGGCTGTACAATAGATACTACACCCGTAGATGATCCTAAGATTTACAATCCTAAGGATGAAGTGCTGCGAGTGTATAACCTTACTGTTAAGTATATAGGATGGACTAAAGAATGAGCCGCCCAATCTTTATCATGCTGGACACTGAGACTACTTCCCTTAACCTGCGTACGGGGTTGCCGTGGGAGATTGGTATGGTAGTCTTTGATTCTAATTATGTACATCTTGCAGACTGGTGCCAAAGTAGTCCTGTACCTGAGAGCTGCTGGGATGCGGGCACACTAGACTGGGCTTGCAATACTTACGGCCGTGAGGTAGTAGCTGACCGGGCCTGTGTATATGGAGGTAGCGCACTAAAGACTGGATCAGCTTGGGTAAACTACTCGAACTTTATTATCCAGTTCACTAACACCCTTAAGATGCTGGTTGCTGCCCACGGTAAAGAGAACGTGTACCTTATCTGCAACCATGTAGAATTTGATTGGAGTATGCTGCTCAATGCGCAAGCTAAAGCGGGAATTGCAAAAGATTCGGTTGAGAAAATTATCCATTACAGAAATAAACTCGACCTCCAGTCCCTCTGTATTGGCTCAGCCTGCGCACGAGGGTATTCCTACGACGCAATGTACAAAGACTTCAAAGCCTATATGGCTTCGCGCGGTAAGGATAAAGTAGCACACCGCGCAGTAGAAGATTGCAGTAGCCAGATTGAAATGCTGCGTTTCTTCTTTGATAGTCTTGATGCCCTTGCAAACTAAGATATAAAAATTCGAGGGTTGCAAAATTTGCGATCTGGGGTCAGGATGCTTAGACGACGCCGAATGGCCCCAACTTCTATAACATACACCACGGACTACGATCATGCGATTAAGTCAATTAGTAGCTGCAAGTAACGCAGCAGGCGCAGTACAGCAAGCGGCCCGTAAGCATAGCATCCTACTCTACGGTAAGCCTAAGACTGGTAAGACTGAGTTGGCCGGTACGCTTGCTAAGTTAGAAGCTGCTCGCAACATCTACTGGTTTGACCTAGAGAATGGTAGTGATACGCTGGCTGATATGGTACGCCGCGGTAAGCTAACTCCTGAGCAGGCTGATAAGATTGTCCTTATTAAGATTCCTGATCTACGCGATACCCCAGTAGCAATGGAGACTCTGCTTAAGAGTATCTGCACTAAGGCTGCTGTAAAGATTTGCGAAGATCATGGCCGAGTCAATTGCCCTGACTGCACTAAGCAGAATAAAGAGTTCGTAACTTTCGATCATAAGAGTTTAGGCCCATATGATTGGATCGTAATTGACTCGCTGTCGCAAGCCGGCGTTAGCGCAATGAACATGGCTTGCTTAGGTAAAGATGCTGGCTATAAACCTACGTTCGATGAATACGGGTTGCAAGGTAAGTGGCTCAGTGACTTGCTCACTACAGTACAAGCTGCACCGTACTGTAACTTCCTGTGTATTACCCATGTGCAACTGCTTGAAGAAGATGACGGTAAAGAAGTCTACGCTCCACTATGCGGTACTAAGAACTTTAGTAGTGGCTGTGCTAAGTATTTCGGAACTGTTATCTTCGTAGAGATGAAGATGAAACAACATAAAGCTGGCTCGTCTACATCCTACAACGCGCAAACACAAGCCGGTAGCCGTATCGGACTATTGCTAGAGAAAGAGAAAGACCTCGATCTTAGTATTGTTCTTCCGGCTGCTGGCATTTGTGTCCCCGGTGATGGGGAACCTGTAGTAGCTCCAGTAGTAGAAGCTACAAACAAACCATCCTTCCTTAAGAAATAAGGTGCTATACCATGACTACTCTGCTGAACCTCGACGATATGCTTGGCCAATCCCTGGAAACTGTACAAGCAGCTCCTGACTTCGTACAACTGGAAAACGGCGTGTATGTTCTGTCGGTCAAAGAAACTAAGGCTGAAAAGAAAGCCAGTAAAGATAAGACCAAAGGTGACTACATTCTGCTGACCCTCCAATATGAAGTGGCCGATGTAATTGAGCAGGAAGGTACTCCTATCAAGGTAGGTAGCCTGACTTCGGAAAGCTTCATGTTTACTGAACAAGGTCTGCCGTACTTCAAAGGCCGCATTGCCCAGATCGCAGTAGCCAACAATGGTAGTGAGGAAGATGTTAACGGCCTGTCCGTTAAAGAAGCTCTTGAAGCTGTTAAGGGTATGAGCTTCAAAGTTAACGCCAAGCAAGCTAAGAATGGCGACCGCGTTAACGTACGCCTGCAAAACATTCGTGCTGCTGACTCTGCCGAATAAGCTGCGTCTAGCCTACCCGCTTCGGCGGGTGGGTTTCCCAATAGCTCATAGGAGCAACACAAGATGAAAGTAATCGCCGTAACTTATGCCCTGCTGATTGGTAGTGTGCCTGCCCAAGGTATGCAAACCCAACAAGTTCTGTTCACTGGCTTTCCTACTAGCTCGGATATTCTGGACAACGCGCCTAGCGAAGTCTACAAAGAGATGGTTAAGAACCTCGAAGTAAACGAGATAGCTGACTACGAAAGCGAACTGGAAAGCAATGACTTCGTAGAGTTCCATTGCAACGATGAGAATGGTGAGCTTGGAACTATCTTGATTGAGGAAGTAGAAGTCCTCGAAGCCTCTACTACTCAAGCCGAGTAATCCTATGCCCACCTTGTACGCAGGGTGGGCTTTTTACTTTCTGCTGTTTTACTTTTATTTCGTTCAACTAAGGTGAAGGCCATGTTAGTCATCGTGAATTTCGATAGGGAAGAAAAGAATTATCTCAATGTAGTTGAGTTCATGATGAAGAAGAATGGCTATCAGGTAGCCATTACTGATAAGACCTACACTATCTCCTCACTGCAAGATGTAGCCTCGAAGGTAAACGCCGTTGCTATCCTAGTAGCCAATCAAGAAACTCTCCGCAATATAACTGGCGACTTGAAAGCTACGCTCGATTACTACCGTGGCAGCCGGTATAACTACCCAGTTCCCGCCATAGTTATCAATAGTCTGGCCCACTTCCATAGTGTTAACCACGGTGAGTGGCTGATGCAAAAGGATATTGATAAGATTAAGTATGCTAAAGTTAAAGCTAAGCCCTTCTCCTATACTCTACTCTCTAGCCCAGACCTGTTCGCCGAGTTCCTATCCTATGCTGACCAAGCAATAATGATGGGCGTGGATATCGAAACTAACCAGCATAGCATGAAGAAGAATGCTACCTCTAATAAGAAGGTTCCTTGCCATGAGGCCCCTAACTATGAGATTGCTAACTTAGGCGAGACGTTCATTACCGTTGTATCCTACACTATGCTCATGCCAGACCTTAGCCTTAAGACTTGCGTGCTGCCTCTAGTAGAGGGCTTCAAAGATTTCTGGATTAGGGATGAAGATTACGCAGCAGCTCTAAAGTTCATGCGAGATATGGGAGCTACTCCAGTACCTAAGCTATTTCAGAACGGACTATACGATAACATTTACCTGCTACGCTATGGAGCGCCCCAGATGAACTGGGCATTTGATAGTATGGGCTTTGCTCATAGCTGGTATTCCGAATTGCCAAAGGGCCTTGACTTTATTTGTAGCTGGACACTGTACGATTACCAGCAATGGAAACAAGAATCCGACAGTGAGCATAAAGCTAAGGACTATGGAACCTACTATGGATATGCTGCCAAAGATACTTGGAACATGGTTCGCGCTATGGTGCAGCTACTACTACAGGCTCCAGCTTGGGCTTTCTCCAACTATAAGACTAAGTTCCCGCTAGTCTATCCTTCCCTTTACTGCGCCTTTGAAGGTATGCAGATTAACAATACTACCCGAGCTAAGAAGAAAGCTGAGGCAGAAGCTACTATGGCTAAGCTGCTCAAAGAACTTAGGATAATGACAGATGATCCTGATTTCAACCCAGGTAGTTCTGACCAAGTTAGCAACTTCCTTTATGGTGTACTAGGCGCTCGCCGCCCACCTAGGGCTAAGAGTAAGAGTGCTAGCGATAAGAAGTCCCGCGTATATGTAGCAGCCCAGCACCCAATCATTGCCCTGTTCACAGACAAAATAGATAGCTATAATAAGGAGAAGAAAGCAGTATCTACTTACTTTAGTTTCCTCCAATGGTATAGCCGACTGCTGTATAGCCTAGATCCATTTGGTACAGAGACTGATAGGTTCGCTAGTAGAGCTAGTGGATTCTGGGTAGGTACTCAAATTCAAAACCAACCTGGCTATGCCAAAGTAATGTATGAACCAGACCCTGGCTTTATTGGCATTGAGATGGACTACTCTAAAGCAGAAGCAGTATGTACAGCCCACCTGTCCCAGTGCGTTACGCTTATCAATAGCCTTGCCGATAAGAGTGTAGACTTCTATAAGAGGCTGGGTGTCCTATTCTTTCAAATGAAAATCGAGGATGTAACAGACGACTTCAGAAATAAAGTACTTAAGAAAATCCAGCACGGCACTAACTATATGATGGGAGCAGATACTTTCATCGACAACTGTAGTGTATCCATCCTTAACTTTGCAGCCGGCTTCTTGGGAATTTCCCTTACTGAGCAGCCTAAGCAAGCTAATGAGATGACGCTTAAGCAGTTTGCTCAGATGCTACTAGACTCCTACCACACTCCTTTCCCAGAAGTGTCTGAATGGTGGAATAAAATCAGGACTGAGATTGCTACTACCCATATGCTTGTTAGTCCTACTGGTCATGTACGCTGGTTCTTCGGTGATCCTATGAAGAATCATAAAGTGTTTCGTAGCGGTGTAGCTCACCAGCCGCAGAACCTCTCAGTGACTAAGTTGAACCAAGGGTTCTTAAAGGTCTATCACTATATGAAGAAGTATCCAGGACAAGTACGCCTTAAGACACAAATCCATGACTCAATTAAAGCGCAGATCGCAGTTGATATTGCGCACCAAGTAGTTCCTGAACTCAAGGAACTTATTGTGGCTAGACAACTAGTGCATGGTAGAGAGATGGTTATCGACGTAGATGTTGAAGCCTACCATGATAACTGGAAAGGGAAGGTCAAATGGACTCATTTTTCAGAGACTATATTGCCTACGTTGGTAAGTCAGAATCACCTGACATCTACCACCGATGGACAGCTATAAGTCTCATTGCATCGCTACTAGGCCGGAGGTTTTATTTCCCACACGGACACTTTAATATATACCCCAATATGTATATCATGCTACAAGGCCTCCCCGGAGTTCGTAAATCTACTGCCATTAGTATTGGCACCAAGCTGCTCAAGAAGGTAGGGTATAAGAAGTTCGCCTCTAACCGCATGAGTAGGCAGATGTTCCTAGAAGAAATGTATCATATCAATCAGCCCCCGGACGATCTAGACTTAGACGCTGCAATGAATTGGAGAGATGAACATGAGATATCTATACACGCTAGTGAGTTTCTGGACTTCATTGGGCAAGGTGACAAAGATTATCTTATGCTTATCACTTCCCTTTGGGACAATCTGGACGAGTATAAGAATCCGAAGATCACTTCTAAGTCAGTGGTGGTTAATAAACCTACAGTCAACTTTATTGGTGGCAATACTCCAGCCGGTCTTAACATGGCTTTTCCAGCGGAAACTATTGACAGTGGCACGCTATCTCGCTTTATCTTCGTACACGCTGCGAGCACTGGAAAGAAGGTGCTTATTCCTAGCCCACCTGACAAGACTAAAGAGGCAGCAATACTCGAACGCTTGACAGCTATTAGTAAGATGAGTGGCGAAGCCCAAGTAACTGAGGATGCACTGGCTGCACTAGAGGTTATCTATGAAGAAGCTAAGCCACTAGAAGACCCGCGGTTTCAATACTACTTTAGCCGCCGACTTACCCATGTAATTAAACTCTGCTTGATTGTAGCAGCCTCGCGGTTAAGCTATGAGATTACTGCCGAAGATGTATTGCTAGCTAACACTATGTTAGGTGCAGCTGAGTACAGTATGCCTAAAGCTCTTGGCCACTTTGGCCGGAATAGGAATAGTGCAGTGATCCACAACATGCTAGAGTTTATTGAGGAAAGCGGCAGGCCGATAATGCCTAAGGAGTTATACAATAAATTCTGCGCAGACTTCAGTAGAGAATCTGATTTTATTTCTACCTTAATGGATTTGCAGAATGGTGGAAAGATTGTCGCAGTAAAGAAAGCTGATGGCCTAGGGCTTGAAGGCTTAGTAGTACAAGAGGCTAGCTTCCCTAGCTGGCTTACCCCCATGATGATGGCCGATGAACTTACTCGCCAAGAGCGAGCCACTATAGGAATTTAGATATGAACTTCCCAGTTAAAGCTCCTACAATTAACAAGTGGTCAGTATATAAGGCTATGGCCCTACGTACTGAGAGCGTTCCAGATAATACGTTTGCAAAGCTAGGCTCGCTACAGTCACGATTTCATGCTGAGGCTACTCGCCTACTCCATGCGGCTCTTGGTCTCTGTACTGAGATTGAAGAATTTAAAGTAGGTACTACCAAAGTAAACTTTATTGAAGAGATCGGAGATGTATTCTGGTATTTAGCCATAGCCGACGATGTATTCCCCTGGACAGCTTCATTCTCGGGCTACCATAATATGGAAACTCCTGCCTATACTGTAAGCTATTATGTAGGCGAGTTCCAAGATGCAGTTAAGCGGCACCTGTTCTATGGAGCTGAGGTGAATAGAGGGCGTATAGTAGATGCGTGTCATGCTATTGCTTGGCACTTAGAAGATGAGCTAGAGAAAGCTGGATTTGAACTTGGGCAAGCTTGGGCAGCTAACATCATCAAGCTAGAGAAACGCTACCCTGATAAGTTCTTTGACGCTAAAGCTGCTATCCATCGGGACGTAGATCGTGAGCTTGAGCATATCTCTGAGACTGGAGAAGTTATGATTATCGGCGCTACTCCTGCTATGGTAACTGTAGATGAACTTGAACATACGCCTATGGTAGGTGAAATAGAAGTTAAGCCCTATACCCTAGAACTAGGTGAGCCGCTGGATAAGGAAACTATTATGGAATCCTTCTTCCCACTCAATCAAGTACAGCTAAGCTTCCAAGGCTTCAATGATCTAGTTCGTAGCTTGCTTACACTAGGCCAGATCGAGAAGATGGCTATGGACTTAGCCTTCGCACGAGCTGAGCAGTATCGTAAGATGGGAGCCTTGGAATTGGCCCGCGGGTATGATGCTATGTACCGCAGCTACAGTGGTAAAGGTGATCGCCTTGATGACTTTAGCCTAGCTATCATGTGGCAAGAGGCGGGCTACTCTATGGACGAAGGCAAAGTAAAAGAATTACTGGAGCGCTGGAAATGACTCAAGTAAGTATTGTTAATCAGCCTGATAAGACTCGGGCTTGGTGTAGGAAGAATGAATTCTCTGGTATTCGCCAAGATCCAGTACTACAGAACTGCGAAATCTGGTTGATGGGTAAGATGGCCAAGGAAATTAGTAAGCAGATGATTCAATTAACAGATGGGCAGGCAATTAGCGCTGCCTATGAAGAAGTGTTTGGACTGGAGCCAGGGAGTGTGAAACTAGTATGAGCCAAGTTTACTATATCGCCGACCACTATGAGCAGGCCAAGGAGTTCACTGACTACATGCGTAGTAAAGGTCACGAGAAAGAAAATATTAAACGGCTGAATATGTACAAGCCGCAAGACTGGAAAGAAGTAAAGGACTGCA
>JACCDZ011503972.1_pt1 | contig 17969 bp, 22 predicted proteins | sample 7449551 | NCBI WGS metagenome assembly JACCDZ01 (sample SAMN15323452, study PRJNA562643) | freshwater metagenome | isolation source: river surface water | place: USA:Blue River Watershed | collected 2017-08-18
CTGTTTTTACTTTTTGAGTTTCTTGGTATTCTAAATTGGTCTTTGCGTCTTTAATGCTAAATCGAAGGCAAATATCTTTATTAGCCAAAACAGCATTTTGGTTATTATTCCCCGGCAAAATTTCTCCTGTTGGGTTATAAATTACCGCCTGGTACGTAATCCCAGTGGTTTGAGCATAAAATAAACTTGTGGTTAATAGAACCAGTAGCGTAATAATTCTTTTCATAATGCGGTATTAATATAATTGGAAAGAAATTCCGAAAACAACTTGATTAATTAAAAAGGATAGTTTTTTATCAGTATCATTAGTTAAGTTGATACTTTTTGAATAATTATAGCCTAAACTCAAATACCCATATTCAGATAAATTACATTTAGCTTGCAATCCAACTAATGGACTAAAAATAATTCCGTTAAAGTCTTTTTGGTTAGTTAAATCCAATCTTGAATTGTTAATTTTTTGAGCGCCGTCCACAATTGTAGAAGCCGTAAACCCTCCTTTTATCGCTAAATCCAAATGGTCTGTTTTTACAAATGAAAAAACCAAAGCATTAGAAATACCTATATAATCCGTTGTCCATGAATAATTTCGGGTTTCGTCTCCCGCTTGAGCATTGTATTGATTTAAAGTTAAACCAACGGTATAATTTAAATTATTATCGAAGGCCAAACGCTGCACTTTTATAGGTATAGCAAACCCAATTTCAAAACTATCTCCCGAACCTTTTTTGGGTAATGAATTTACTGTTTCGGGTCCGTTGTATTTTAGTTTATATGTGGTGTAATTTTTCCCCGTTTGAAAATAAATTTCCTGCGCTTGAAGCAAATTCATGGAGAATACAAAAAACAGCAATAGTGTTACTTTTTTCATTTTGATTTTAATAGTTTAGTAGAAAGTATGTGAGTTGGTGTTTGTATTTTTACAAAATAGACTCCTTCGGCAACTGTTGCTAGAGAGGTTGTAAAAAGATCATTTGTGATTTCTTGTTTTTGATGGAGTACTAATCTTCCTCTGGCATCAAAGAGATCAAAAGTTATTGATTTGCCAATATTTGATGAGAATTGAAAATTAACTATATCGACTACTGGATTGGGATATACTGTTACCTCAACTACTGATTGGACTGGGGCAGTTGCTTTAGACCTTGCAAAGCTTTGTATAAATCCCTGACCTACAGTAAACTTAGAAAAAGATCGATTGCCTATTGTACTGTTTACCTGACCGATTGATTGTACTACTTGTACGCCATTTGTCAATGTAGTAGTCCCTCCTTGGGTAGCAATAACCTGATGGTGTAATTTTTGACTCCACGAAGAAGAAAACACTAATAAAAGAAAAATAATTCTACACATTATAGCTTGAAATTTATTTTGCTGCAAAATTAAAAAATATAAATAACAGTTTAACATTTTTATCAATTTTTCAAAAAAACAGCATTTTGGTATTTGAAATATAAATATTGTATAAAAATATCTATGTTTTAATGAAAATTATTTAAATAATTACATAAAATTAGCCGCGGTTTGCGGCTAATTTTAATCATGATTTGAAAAAGATTTGGAATCGCTTTTTAGGGGCAACTTGATCGAATCATAAATATAGTGTTAAATGTCAATTTTCTCTATATTGAAATAAGGATAGAGCTTATTCATAATTTTTTTTACATTTAAATTAGGATGTCGCTTTCCCATTTTTAATAACATCTTATAAAACAAAACCACTTCTTCATTACTTGGTCTTGGCAAATCTGTTTTCTTCTTAATGAAAAAACGTATACTTGCCATATTAGTTGTTGTTTTTAAATTGATATTGTTTTCTTATTTCTATGTGCCAAAAATATAACCCTCGTTTTTAATAAAAGTTGTAAAATCACAACTTTTCAAAAAAAATTATTTTTTTTTCTATATTTGTTTAATGGACCGTAGTTGTTTTGGTATCACCCAGTAGCAGAACAATATATCCAATGCATTAACCCAAATCTTAAAAAAAATGGAATTACCCCCTAAAAAACAAGCTCAGGAAGCTGTTTTAAAAAAAACAGATCATCCTATTATGAAACAATTTGCTTCATTTCTTTTTTTAAAAAAAATTAAGAAAAAAGAATTTCTCCTCAAAGCTGGAGAAATAAATGATAGTATTTTTTTTGTAAAAAAGGGATTATTACGAGTGTATTTAAATTATGAAGAAAAAGAAATCAACACTTGGTTTGTCAAAGAAGATGACTTTATAAACTCTATCAATAGTTTTCATTTTAATATTCCCGGGCAAGAATTTATTCAGGCAGTTGAAGATAGTGAGATATTAATTATCAATAAAAGCACTTTTAATTTTCTTTTAAAAAACAGTCACAAACTAGCACTTTTTGCAATTAATGAACTTTACATTAAACTATGCGAGTATCAAGATCAATGTCAGTCATTGCGTTTTATGAATGCCGAAAAAAAATATGACTTTCTAATCACAAAAATGCCTGAATTGCATTCTAGATTAAGTCAGAAACATATTGCCTCTTTTTTAGGTATTGAAACTACTTATTTGAGTAAAATAATTGCAAGCCATAAAAATTAAAAATAATCGGTATGAATATTATAAAAAAAGTACTTACTACTGGTAATTTTTTCGGCAACAAAGATCTTACTTTATTAGAACAATTGGCGGCTTTATTATTTGTGAAAAAAGTAAAAAAGAAAACACTCTTGTTAAAAGAGGGAAAAATAAACAATGCCATTTTTTATGTTCAAAAAGGATTATTAAGAGTATATCGAATTCATGACGGAAAAGAGATTAACACTTGGTTTGTTAAAGAAGGAGAATTTATTAATTCTGCACCAAGTTTTTATTACGAAACGCCGAGTGAAGAATATATTGAAGCATTAGAAGATTGTGAAATATTAGAATTGAAAAAATCCACCTATAACATGATGTTGAAAAACAATTTAAAATTAGCTTTATTTGTGATCGATCAATTGTATATTTATCTTTGTGAGTACCACGATCAATGCCAATCGTTGCGTTTTTTATCGGCAGAAAATAAATATTCCTTTTTAAAGTCTAAGAAACCAGAAATATTACAACGTTTAAGTCAAAAGCATATTGCCTCTTTTCTAGGAATTGAAACCACTTATTTAAGTAAAATCATTGCCAATTATAAAGAATAACCTTATGTAATAAACCCTATCCCTATGAACATTATAGAAAAAGCACTTCAAGGAAATAAATTTTTTGGAAAAAAAGACTTGTTTTTAGTAGAAAAATTAGCCTCCTTTCTTTTTACAAAAAAAATTAAGAAAAAAGAACTTTTACTTAGAGAAGGAGAAGTTAATGATAGAATGTTTTATGTACAAAAAGGACTTTTAAGGGTTTACTTTATTAATGATGACGGCAAAGAAATTAATACCTGGTTTGTGAAAGAGGGTGAGTTTGTTTATGCTTGTCATAGTTTTCATTTTCAAATCCCTTCAGAAGAATATATAGAAGCTATCGAAGATTCTGAAATAATGTCCATCAAAAAAGAAACTTGGCTAATGCTGCTCCGAAACAATCACAAATTAGCATTGTTTACTGTTCACGAATTAATGGCTAATATAGCAGAATTTGCTACCCAAGCTAGTGTTTTAAGGCTAATGACCGGTGAAAAAAAATATGAATATTTAAAAACACACAAAAGTGATATTTTGGAAAGAATTAGCCAAAAACACTTAGCTTCCTATTTAGGAGTAGACATCACTTATCTTAGTAAAATAATTAATAATTACAAAAACAACGAAGAAAACAAAAGCTCAAAGAAAGCTAGTTAATTTATTCAATAAAGCCCCATAATATGAATATCATTGAAAAAAGTTTAGAATCTGGATTATTCTTTCAACCAAAAGACAGAACCATAATTGAAAAATTAGTTGGTTTAATGTTTACTAAAAAAATAAAGAAAAAAGAGTATCTCATTAGAGAAGGTGAAATTTGCAAAGAAATTTTTTATGTACAAAAAGGACTTCTAAGAGTATACATCATAAATGATGGAAAAGAGGTAAATACCTGGTTTGTAAAAGAAGGAGATTTCATTACTTCCATTAGCAGTTTTCACAAACAAAGACCCAGCGAACATTATATTGATGCCCTTGAGGATTGCGAAATAATCTCAATCAAGAAAACAACACTCGATTTTATCATGAAGAATAATCATAAAGCTGCGCTATTTGCAAATAATGAATTATTCAACAAATTGTGTGACTACCAAGAACAAGCAAGTGCTTTACGCTTTATGAGTGCAGAAAACCGATATAGTTATTTGTTTGAAAAACAATCAGCACTATTTAGTCGTTTAAGTCAAAAACATTTAGCGTCCTTTTTAGGTGTAGACACTACTTACTTAAGTAAAATAATTAGAAAAGATAAAAAAGAGGAAGAATAAACAATCCTTTCAGCGACAATTTAAACTATCTCTGATAACCCATTTATATTATAGAAATTGTTGTTTAAATACTCACTTATAATCAACTCATCTTGGTCAGTGACCGATAAGTTTAGTGAAGCACTCTCGCCAAAACATTTTACCAAAAATAAATTGGCGTCTATATCGTAATTTAATATTAAATAACCCGCAGCAATTCCTGTTTGTATAATATCATGATGCAATAATTTTTCGCTAAAAATTATTGGCGTTTTATCTTCATTAATAATATACTTTAAAATATTCATGGTGTAGTAAGTAGTAACTGGATGAAATTGTTAAAAAAAATCAAAACCATACTGGCAAGAGGTTAGCCAGTATGATACTTGATTTCCCATGGTTAATTATTATTTGATGTCAAATAATTAATCAATTCAACATGAGAAAATGGTTAGAAAAACATTACATGATTTTGATAAAAATACATACTGTTAAAAATGTCCCCACATCTCTTCTAACCATTATTTTTTTAAACTATCAATCTTTTTTTTTAATTCCAACATAAAAATCAAAACAAATAATTGAACGATTATTTTGTTCTAATTTTCTGAAGTCAAAGTAAATTCATCTGATTCAAAAAAAAGTTGTGATTTTACAACTTTTAGAAATTTTTTATATTTTTTTAAAAATAAATAAAAATGAAATTTAATTTTTATATTTAAATATTTCATTTTCAATATGTTATAAAAAAATAATTAATTGTAAAAAAAATATATTTAACAGCTATTTTATACAAAATAGTTGAAATTAAATAAGTCGGGCTTCTTTTTTAAGTCTTAAAAAATGGTCAATTTTTAAATTTTAATTTTGAAAAAGCTATTTTTTCTATTCCTAAAGTAATGTTCCTTTGTGTAAAGTCAAACTGTAATTTGAACAGATATTTTGTACATTTGCATTGTAAAAGTGTCCCCACTCTTTTCAAAAAATACGTTTACTTTATATCTTTAAAAATCTGTTTTCAGTTAGAAAACAGATTTTTTAATTTAAGAATGTTTCGTTTCCTTGTTTCAAATACTCCTAATTAATACCCTAAATAGCCATACAGCTCCTAATTTTATTTAGATTTGTATGAAAGTTGAAATTACCATTCTTTGTTGTTTGCTATAATAAACAACAAATTGATTCAATAACAACCTTAATTATGGCAATAAAGTATTCTTTATTCTTTTGGAAAAAATCACTCCTTTTAATTGTAATTTGTTCCAGTTTTAGTTGGTCTCAAGACCAATTTCCTCAATTTAAAAGTAAATTAGATCAAACTCTTTCTAATGACTCTTTATATTTAGAGCGGAAAAACAAAACGCTTACTATTCTAAAAAATAAATTACGGAACACCCGATTAAATCAAGATCGCTATCCAATATTGGAAAAAATATACCAAGAGTACAAGTCGTATCAATCCGATTCGGCTTTAGTTTATGCTGAAAAAAGTAAAATTAGCGCTGCAATTAATAACAATCCAACACAATTAATTCGGGCACAATTAAACTATGCCTCTATTTTAGGGACTTTAGGGAGTTATGACGATGCCCTTTCTAGTCTTAACAAAATAGAACGCAACCTGAAAAGTTCGTTACTAGGTGAGTTCTACTGGACAAAACGTATTATTTACGGCGGACTAACAGAATATAGTAATTCAAGGGCTGAAAAAACAAAATACATCCAACTTGGCGATCAATACCGTGATTTAGCTATAGCCAATTTGTCAAAAAACTCAACTGAGTACACTGTGGCTTTAGCTGGACAACTCTTTTCTAGGAAAGAATACACCTCAGCCTTACGTTTATTGTTAGCTGCTTTTGAAAAAATTGAAAAAACTGATTCAAATCGTGCCGTAATTGCTTATTTAATTTCTGAAAATTACCGACTGGTTAATGATACATCGCAAGAAAAAAAATGGCTAGCCCTTTCAGCTATATCCGATTTAGAATTGGTAAAAAAAGAGAATATCTCACTCCGTAAACTAGCCTATATTTTATATGAAGAAGGTGAAATTGAATCGGCTTATGAATATACCAAACGGTCCTTAGATGATGCTGTTTTTTGCAACTCTAAACTACGGACTTACGAGATTTCAAAGATGTTGCCTATCATCAACGAAAGTTATGAAGCAAAAAACAAATCCAATCAATCGCAATTAATTGTCTTTTTGATTAGTGCTAGTGTGTTGTCTTTATTTCTTATTGGTGTTTTAATTTTACTTTTCAAACAAATGAAAAAATTGGCAAAAGCACAAAAAAATGTAGAATTAGCCAACAACCAACTATCTGAATTAAACCAACAACTGCAAGGTTTTAATACTAAACTCAATCAAACTAATTTAGAATTAGCCGAAACGAGTTTGCTCAAAGAAATCTACATTGGTCGTTACATGGACCAATGTTCTGTCTATATTGGAAAAATGGACGAATACAGCCAAAAACTAAAAGTGATGGCTACTGCAGGAAAAGTAAACGACTTGGTTAGCACGGTCAAATCAAAAGCGTTTATCGACAAAGAGTTGAAAGAATTCTATGCTCAGTTTGATGCTACTTTTATACAGCTTTTTCCAACCTTTGTAGCAGAATTCAAAGACTTATTGAACGAGCCTGAAAGCATTATCATCAAAAAAGGCGAACTCTTAAATCCCGAGTTACGCCTCTTTGCGCTAATTCGTCTTGGCATCAAAGACAGTGCAAAAATTGCCGAATTCTTGCGCTACTCGGCCTCTACGATTTACAACTACCGTTCGCAAATAAAGAATAAAGCTAAAGGGCCTAGAGAACAATTTGAACTTAAAGTAATGGGTATTGGAGCAAGTTCAAAATAGTCTTTGAATTACTTTTTCAACTTAATAACAATTACGCCACTAGCTCCTCTTGAACCGTAGATAGAAGCATCCGCATCTTTCAATACATTGATACTTAGTACTTCGTTGGGCACAATGAAATCAATACTATTCACCACATTACCATCAACTACAAACAAGGGTTCTGAATTATTTCTAATCGAATTAATCCCTCTAATAATTATCGTGTTATCTTGTTGGACTGTTACCCCGGCAATTCTTCCACGCATCATGTCGTAAATCGTACGGTAGGATACGGTGGTTTTATCTTTTTCAGGTTTTAAACCATTAGGTGGTGTAAGTGATTTGTCTGTTGCTGAAGCGGTATCTAAATACATAAAGTCCATTTTGGTTTCTTTGGCGTAAGCACTACTTAACCAACCGTGTTTTTTAGAATGTACTTTCAGAGTTTTCACATTTTCAGGAACAACAAGTGTATATTCTCCTGACTTATTAGTAGTCACTTGGGTAGCTATAGAATCTAAATATAAAACAGCTCCTGATACCGGTTTGTTTTTATGGTTTATTACTTTTCCTATTACTGTAGTTTGTGCATGGACAAAACTTGTTGCAAGCAAAAGTGCAAAAATTACGGTTGTTACTGTTTTCATAGAGTTTAATCATTTGGTTGTTAGTTACTACTTATAAAAGTAGTTGATTAATCGATTCAAAAAACAAAAGCCATTTACACTTTTGTAAATGGCTTTTGCAAACAATTATTTTTTAACACTATACTTTGCTGTTCTTGCATCTTTGATAACGCCTTTCCAGTTCAATCCAAAACCAAAATCGTACACATTTCCATTGGCATCGCGATACGGAATCATATCATGGGGCACATCTTCAAATTGTTTTTCGACAGTAGTCATATCAATTGGCATTTGTAATGGCAATAAACCTGAAGGCTCTGATTTACCAGAAACAATGTCTAATAATGCTTCGGTTTGTACTCCAAATTCTCCCAAAATAGCATCCACATCTTTCTCAAATTCGCTAAAAACCATCGGATTAGAAACCGTAACAGCAACTAGCACTGGTTTACCATTCATCGCTTTTTTAGTTTCTAAAATTGTATTCAAATCAGGATAAGAATTCGATTTTGAGGTTTTATTCAAATACGAACGGTTCGTAATAGTTGGGTCAACCACTGGGTCACCTGCCGCAATACTTTGCGCTCTAGCATCCACTGCGGTGTAATCTTTCAACTGCAAACTAATCGGTACATAACCATTCCCTCCTGCTTCTCTATCGGCTTTGCTGTATCCATTACTCACTGGACTTTTGATAAATACCATTGCAAAATCAGCTTGTGCTGGATTATCCGTTACATTGTAATATTTTTTTATTATATCTAAATTAACTGGATAAAGTGTTTTTTCTGCTGTTGGAAATCCAAAAAAGTCCACCCCAGGAGGAGTCGTTCTTTTTGGAATATACACGGTTTTTCCTTTAGCAATTGGCAAGGTCTTATTTTGATTTTTAATTAAAACAATAGACTTCAATTGCGCATCATAGCCCGCTTTCATAAACTCTGGTTTTCCAACGATGGCTTTGGTTTCTTCGGGATCTAAATAGGCGTTTTCAAACAACCCTACTCTAAAGATGTTCAGCAACAAACGTACCGCTGATTTCTCAAAACGATTGCGCATAAAAGCTTCTCCGTGTTCTTTAACACCCATTTGGTAGGCTTCCAAAACTGGCTTAATATCGTTGTTTCCGCCAAATTGATCTACTCCCGCCATCATTACTTTATAATGTCTTTCAGCAATAGTCATTTTTTCTGTTCCCCATGATTTTCCAGCAAAAACATCTGGTGTTTTTCCTTCGTCACCCGTAATTAACCAGTCTGTACACACCACTCCGTCATAACCGTATTTATCTCGCAATAAATCGGTAACAATATATTTACTAAAACCATTCCCTACATTTTCACCATATTTTTTATCTTGGTTAAACGAAATGGTATAATATGGCATCACCGCTGACGCTTTTTTAGTGCCTCCATTCAATTTAAACGCCCCTTCTAGGAAAGTTTTCAAATGCGTTTCGAAATTATTTCCTGGATAAACGGCAAATTTCCCATACGCAAAATGTCCGTCACGACCTCCTTCTTCAGGACCACCACTTGGCCAGTGTTTGATCATCGCGTTGACGCTTTGGTTACCCCAACCTTCGTAAGCTGCAATGGCTTTTGGAGACGATTGAAATCCATCCACATAAGCTCTAGACATATCAGTGGCCAATTTTGGGTCTTCGCCAAAAGTCCCCACAAAACGATTCCATCTTGGTTCGGTCGCCAAATCAATTTGGGGAGATAATGCAGTTGCAATTCCTAAAGCACGGTATTCTTTAGCGGCAATAGTTCCAAATTGTTCAGTAATGGCTGGGTCAAAAGTTGCTGCCAAACCTAATTCTTCAGGCCATTGCGAAATTGCACCACCTGAACCAGCATTGTATTCAGAATCTTTATTGGCTCCATGTCTCGGATCCGAACTATTATTAGCTGGAATTCCCATTCCAATGCTTTCTACTAATTCTTGTACATTGTTATTCCAAAGTGCGGACACTGTAGGGTTTTCGACTGATGTCATCAACACATGACGCAAATTATCCGATGTTAAAAATGCTTTTTGTTGATCAGACAAATCAGATGGTTTCGCTCCACTTTCAGGAAAGGGTTTCCCGTTATAGGTTCCGCCAAAATAGCCTCCAGCGGGAGCAGGCACCGATTGATGGCGACTGTACAACATCAATCCAGCAATTTGATCTATAGTCATTAGACTAGCTAAATTTTTAGCACGTTCTGCAACGGGTAATCTCCAATCTTCGTAATTATCTAATTTCCCATTTTTATTCAAATCCTTAAAAGCCAACCCATCAACAGTTAAAATTTTAACCCCTGATTTTGGCGAATAGCCTAAGGTTTGTCCGCCTTTATTTTCAATTCGATTGAAACCACCTTTCGAAGTTTCATCCCATTTTTTTTGCGCTTCTATTTGTGTTGCAAAAAGTAACAATAAAGCAGGTAATACAATTTGTTTTTTCATAATCTGTGGTTTTTTGGTCGTGTTTAGAACGTAATTTATAAATTATATCGAGCCCCTAAAGTCCAATTGAATTTTCCGTTGGATATCGTCTTATTAGCAAAGCCTCTAAAATCAATATTTTTAGTGACTTTGTAAGTGATTGTTTCCGAAATTCCATAGGTGCTATCTAAGTCTAGTCCATATACTTGAGTTAAAAAACTAAAATTTCCCTCAACCAATGTAGAACTTAAAGCTAAGAAATTGGTCTTGAAATCATTGTTTCTTCCTTCGCCATGCAAATAAAATAAACCCATGGACCATTTATCCGACAAAGGATAACTCGCAATGACTTCTTGTGCAAAAAAGGTATCGACATTAAAGTTTTCGTCGATTTGTATCGCAGGCAAATGAATTCCGAAACTTGCTTTTAGTTTTTTGTCAAGGAATTTGTACCGGGACATGAAAATTACGCCTCTTGGATTTAAATTTTCTAGACGAATAGTAGATAACAAATGGAATGAAAGTCGTTTGATATCAGTAGTTCCTGCATTAACAATTATATGTGGATCTTCTGAGGTGAATGCGGGTATAAAAGAAAAACCACCAGTACTGGCTTCAAAACTAGCATGTTGAGCATGTCCAAACGTAATACATACAATTGTCAAAAGGGTAAAAAATCTAAGTTTCATAAAATTTTGAAGTGGATGGTTCGCATATGAATGACAAATATATATTTATTGTGTCAATAATACGCAATGAAAATCAATTTATTTTACATTCATCTCCATTTCAATGTAATTCAAACCATTTTTGAGATAAGGATATCCGTTAGGTTGCATCCCGAATTTTAGATAATAACTTTGTTTTTCAACACGAGCGCTACAAGAAATGGTCTGTATACCGAGTTGTTGCAGGTAATTAAAACTGTATTGCAGCAATTGACTGCCATAGCCTTTGTTTTGAAAATCAGGAAGTGTGGCAAATTTTCTAAACACCGCATGATGGTTCTCTTCCATAAAAAGAGAAATACATGAAACCCATTGGCCTTCGATGAAAATACCCAAATGAATTCCGCGATTGTCATTTGGGGTGCGCACAAAATCAAGTCCTTTGTTGGGCCAAAGTACTTTTTGCCGCAATAGCAATACAGCATCAATAGGAATTTCTTGAATCATAGAACCAGTAAATATTAGTAAATATACTAAAAAACAAAAGCCCGACGTTTCCGTCAGACTTTTGAAAAAATAATTCAAAATATGGTTGTTGTTGCTAATTTGATTATCTTGGCATAAGACCCAATTGTCTTAAAAATTCTAAATTATCAAAGAAATCTCTTTCCTCAGTTATTTTACCATTGACAATGGTGGCAATAGTACAACCTTCAACGTTAATGGTCTTTCCTGTTGCAGGAATACCAAAAAAATCTCCAGTATGCTTTCCTTTAAATATCCAGTATTTAGTTAGCTTATTGCCTTGAGCGAAAGTTTCTTTTACGGTAAATTCACGATCAGTAAATCCAGTTACATAATTGGCATAATAGGCTTTGGCATTCGCCGACCCTTTAGTTTCAGGAACGGTATGTAACACTACATCTGGCGTATAGGCTTCGTCTAAAATAGAAATATTCCCTTGGTTAATCGCTACATCCCAAACATTTGAATAGAATTTGATGTTGTCTTGCGCGGTTTTTTCACTTATATCGGCAGCGCTTTTACAAGCGAATAACGATACGCTTACAGCTAGTACTACTAGTATTTTTTTCATAGTTTACTTATTATTTCAACAATTCTGTTAAGGGTGCAGTGTCATACGTATCCCACTCTTCGTGAATTTTACCGTCTTTGATTGCAAAATTCATATTAAAGATAACTGAAGCTTTTTTATCGCCTTTTGTAAACGTAACTTCATAATAAGAAATAACATAATTAGTGATGCCCGTTTTCTCGTCCGGTTTATTGTTTACCGCTTCCCAAACTAAAGGGTCTGTAGGCAGCGTAATTGTTACTCCTTTCGATTGTAAGAATGCTAAATTTTTCATATTCTCTTCAATTGTCATCGATTTTAAATTATCATGAATGACTGCGCCCGGAACATATAATTTTTTAATACTTTCAGTATCAAATTTACTTGCAAACACATTCATTTGCTTGATCATATCTGTATTTTCTGAAGTGGTAAGATTGATTCCTCCTTCATTTGGATTCTTAGCTACTACATCAGCAGCGGCTTCTTTTTTACAAGAAACAAATAGTAAACTTGTAAGGGCGATAAGCGCAATTGTTTTTTTCATTTTGATTGAATTTTGAATTAATTATTTTACTCCTTGATAATACTGAATAATAGTGTCAATCTTCATATCTAAATTAAACATGAAGAATTCGTTTAGTTCTTTTTTCCAAACGGTTCCGTCTTTACTAACGCGTGTTTCAGTAGCTACTACAAAAACACCTGAAGCGGGATCTGTATCTTTAATTCTAATTGGGACAATCGCTTTTATAACCCAGTTTAAAGACTTGTATTGTGCAAAATAAGCTTCCCAGTCTTTTTGAGTCATTACCACTTTATTCCCGTCAAAATCAGTAATATTCACTTTATCTGCTGATAACGACGCACAGGTGGCTACATCCATTTTATTGTAGGCTGCATTCAATTTTAACATTGCTTCTGTTTCTCCTCTATTCGAAAAAACAAAGGGTCTGTTATTGAATTTTGAAGATGCATCAAGGTATTTTCCACCTTCAGTTTGTGCGCTCATTTGAGTCATTGAGATCGTCATAGCGATCATAAAAATTACTTTTTTCATAATTTGTGGGGTTTTTTGGTTAATTAATAATGTTTATTGTTTTGTTCCATACAAAATGGATTCTGATTTCATATAGGCGGATTCAGCATGGATATTAGACCAAGGCAAAACATTAGAAAAGAACAATACCGCTTTGCCATTTTTACGATCAATACTGTAAAAAGTACAAGCCGCTCCTGACCAATAGACTGTTCCAGCTGCTCTAATGCCTTTTCGACCCGTTTGATCTACTGCCCATCCCAATCCAAATTTATTTACACCTACATTTTTTGCGCTCATGTTAAATAAATAAGTATGTTCAAGACAAGGGTCGTCATAGACTGTAAAAAGTTCGCCCATATTATTGGTAAACATTAAATCAATAGTTTCTTTGTTAAGGATATGTTTGCCGTTCAAAGTCCCATCGTTGAGTATGCATTGAATAAATTTCCCGTAATCGTGAAACGTACTAAACAATCCCCCGCCACCTTCATATTTAGTAGTTTTTAAGTCTTTGTATTGCCATTCTTTATCTTGTACAAATTGATTGTCTTTCAAATGTCCAAACGAGGTTATTTCATTTACCAATTCATCGGGAACACTGAAAAAAGTTCGGTTCATTCCAAGGGGACCGGTAATATTTTCTTTAAAATAGACCTCTAGCGTTTGACCACTTATTTTTTCTACTATTTTACATACCCAATCAATATTGGTTCCGTATTGCCATTTTTCACCTGCTTCATACACCCTTGGAAAATCTTGGTATTTCCAATCGGCTGGTTTTTGGAACTTATTAAGTCCGTTATGCAAAAATGGATAGGCAAATCCTGCAGTATGAGTTAATAATTGACGTAACGTTATGGACTTAGTAGCTTTAACTAATTTTCCATCTTTAGTCAAAATTGGGATTTCGGCCATTTCTGGCATTAAATTATCCAAAGGCTCATCTAAAGTAATCTTCCCTCTTTCCACTAATTGCATGGCAGCTAAGGAAGTGACAGCCTTAGTCATAGAATAAATTCTAAAAATGTGATTGTCCGTTATGGGTTCTTTCCCTTCCCATAATTTGTTTCCGTGTTGGTATTTATAAAACAAACCGTTTTTGGTAAGTCCTCCAACTATAAATGTTGGCAACGGATTGTTAGCAGCAATGCTGTCCATCACCTTGTTATAGGCTTTATTGTCAATTTTTTGAGCTTGTACTACTGATAGGCTAAAGCAGAGTACAAAAAGTAAAACATACTGTTTCATTTTAAATATTATTTAGTAGCTGGTAAATCAGAATTTGAAATGTCTCTGTGGATCATCCATTTTCCATTAATGAATTTCCAAATCACTATGTATTTCCCTTTCCCCAAAGAAACTCCTTGATTTGATTTAAGCTCATACAACCCTTCTTCTGTAATTGTAGACGCATCTCCCCAAACCTCTAATGTGGTTAATTTAATATCGTTGGCCCCTGTATTCATAAATTTTGACCAAAACGATTGAATAGCAGCGCGCCCTTCTAATGCAGGTAAATTGTGCTCCATGAATTTAGCATCCTCAGTATAGGAATTAGCAAAACCAACAGAATCACTTTTCGCTAGTAATTCAGCTACATTTTTATTGGCAGCTTCGATTTCTTTTTTGGCATTAGCCAAATCAAATTCGGGTTTAGTTTCGGTTACTTTATTACAAGAAAATAAAACTGTTGCAAGAGCAATAGATAAAATGATTTTTTTCATACTGTGGGGTTTTTGATTTGATTTCAAAAATAGAACCCCAATCGTCTGTTCGTCAAAATCCGTAAGTAAAATCTGTTCCGTTTTAGCATTTAGGAACACTTTATAGTTTTTAATAAAACTTTTTAAAATTAAACCGTTTTCCAAAAAAGACCTATATTAGCGGCAACACAATCTATTTATCAGCGATTTATGGAAATGCTCACACCTTTTTTTGGTCTTTTTACTTCGTTTATTCTTTTTTATTACCGAAAAGACTTTAATCGCTCTAATTTGTATTTAGCGTTGTTTTTTTTATGCAGTAACCTAATTGTTTTAGTGTATTTTGGATTACATTTTAGCAAGACACCTTTTTGGGAAGGGGTGTTTTTTGTCAACTTTATGCCATTGTCCTTTGTCATTGGTCCACTTTTATTTTACTATGTCAAATATGCCGTAGCCGACGATAAAAACATCTCACCAAAAGATTATCTGCATTTAATTCCGGCTCTTATAGTAGTTATTTATAGCTTACCGTATACCAGCTTGCCTTTTTCTAAAAAAATAGAAATCGCACATCATATTCAAGCAGTTACACAAGATTATGATTTTACAATTTCTTTTTTTTCCTTAAAAAATATGCTGTTTATTAGGCCGTTTCATTTGCTTTTGTATTGCATTATTAGTTTAGTATATTTCATATTAGACACTAAGAAAAGAAAAGCTATTTACGGACAATTACCTGTAAACTACTCTATAATTAAAAATTGGATATACATTTTAGTGGGGCTACAATTATTTATCTCATTGTATTGCTTACTTGATTCTTATGCCGATTTTATTTTGAATGACTATTCCGGAATTATCAATCAAGAGAATTATTTTAGGTTTTTAGGTATTGCCTTCTTTTTACAAAACATCCTTTTATTTTTATATCCTAAAATTCTGTTTGATACCATTTCTTATCCTGATCCTACTTTTGCAAAAACAAGACTATCACAAATCAAAAAAGGTAATTCTTCTGACACAAACCAAAACATTACTTTACAATTAGAGAAATACATGGTGATGTCGCCTTTTATTTTACCTGGATTTAATTTATCTAAAATGGCGTTGGATTTACAACTGTCAGAGCGAGTGTTGTCCAATTATTTTAACACTGAATTAAAAATTTCATTTAGCGAATGGAAAAATAATCAACGTATTGATTATGCCTGTAAAATGATCACCGAAGGAAAAGCTGATAAACTAACAGTCGAAGGAATTTCACTAAATGTTGGATTTTCTTCTAGATCAAAATTTATTGATGCGTTTAAAGAACGGAAAGGCGTTGTGCCTTCTACCTATATTAAAGAATTAAGTATAAACTAACATTTATAATATGAAAACAGCAACCTCACTTGGTATTTTACTTCTATTCACTTCCTTTATTTTTGCTCAAAAAACAGATAAAATCACAGCTAATTTAGACGCTAAAAAAGAAGTATATAGTGCGATTGCACAACAAATTTGGGGCTTTGCCGAAATGGGCTACCAAGAAGAAAAAAGCGCCGCATTATTGCAACAAACCTTAAGTAATGAAGGGTTCAAAGTTACTAAAGGAGTCGCTGGAATCCCTACTGCATTTATAGCTGAATACGGAGAAGGACTACCTGTTATTGCAATTTTAGGCGAATATGATGCTTTACCAGGATTGTCACAAGAAGCTGTTGCAGAGAAAAAAACAGCTGGAAAAGCGGCAGGTCATGCCTGTGGTCATCATTTATTTGGCACCGCTTCTACCGCCGCAGCCATTGAAGTAAAAAACTGGCTGAAAGCCAATAAGAAAAAAGGAACAATCCGTTTTTATGGTTGTCCCGCTGAAGAAGGGGGTTCAGGAAAAGTATATTTAGTTCGAGAAGGATTGTTTGCCGACGTCGATGCCGCTTTACACTGGCATCCAGGTGATGCGAATGACGCCAATCCGGGATCAGCATTGGCAAATAAATCGGCTAAATTTAGGTTCTACGGAGTGGCTTCTCATGCCGGTATGGCGCCTGAAAAAGGTCGTTCTGCTTTAGATGGTGTGGAAGCAATGAATATGATGGTAAACATGATGCGCGAACATATTCCATCCGATGCGCGTATACATTATGTAATTACCAATGGTGGAAAAGCGCCCAATGTTGTTCCTGATTTTGCGGAAGTATATTATTATGTAAGACACGGCAACCGAAAAATGGTCGTTGATATTTTTGATCGTATTGCTAAAGCAGCTGAAGGTGCTGCGCTAGGAACAGGAACTAAAACGGACTACGAACTCATTGGCGGTACGCACGAATTATTGCCTAATATCACACTTCAAAAAATGATGTATGCTAATCTAGTGCAAGTGGGCGGCGTAACTTATACTGAAGATGAAAAAATATTTGGACAATCAATTTTGAAAAGTCTTGGTATTGAAGATGGGAATCTTGAAAAATCAAGTGTAATTCAACCCTACAAAACACTAGATCCTAGTTTTGGTTCCACTGATGTGGGTGATGTGAGTTTTACCGTTCCAACGGCGGGAATGGGAAGTGCTACATGGGTTCCTGGAACTCCAGCACATAGTTGGCAAGCTGTTGCTGCTGGCGGCACCTATATTGGAAATAAAGGCATGATGGTAGCTGCCAAAACAATTGCATTAACAGCCATCGAACTGTATTTAAATCCAAGTATTATTTTGAAAGCCAAAGAAGAACTCAATCAAAAAAGGGGAAGCGATTTTAAATACACGCCGCTATTGGGCGACCGAAAACCAGCTCTGGATTATAGAAAATAACTCTTAATTGTTTTCTTTTTTTTCAGTAACAAATTCAGGATATAACTTCTTCATCACCGCATCTAAATCAAAATTCGGGTGTCTTTGTTTGAATTTTTGAAGTGTCTTATAAAACATCCTAATGTCTTTTAAGTCCAACGCTGCCTGGATTTTTTTTCTGTTGTATTTCATATTATGTACCATTTAATACTTTTAGCTATTTTAGTTTTGGGTAGGTATCCTACAAATCCAACCCCAGACAAATAACGACGATCAACTATTCTTTTTTATATTCACTAGATGCACTAATTACAAACGAACTCCTTCTATTTTGTTGGTGTTGTGCTTCAGTACACGGAACGGCATCTGCGCAAGGATTTATTAATTGGCTTTCACCATAC
>JACCDZ010111425.1_pt1 | contig 17961 bp, 19 predicted proteins | sample 7449551 | NCBI WGS metagenome assembly JACCDZ01 (sample SAMN15323452, study PRJNA562643) | freshwater metagenome | isolation source: river surface water | place: USA:Blue River Watershed | collected 2017-08-18
GACAATTCGGCGTCGGTTTCTATTCCGCATTCATTGTTGCATCCAAGGTAGAGGTTATCACTCGCCGTGCCGGAGCGGCCGTTACTGAAGCGGTGCATTGGGTCTCTTCCGGAGAAGCGGAATACTCTGTTGAGACAGTTGAAAGGGCAGAGCGCGGCACCAAGGTGATCCTGCATCTGCGTCCAGAGGAGATGGACTTCGCAGATGAATATCGCATCCGCCATATCGTCAAGAAGTATGCGGACCATATATCCATCCCAGTCATGATGCTAAAGGCAAATGGCAGTGCTGATGCAAAAGCAGAGACAGCTCCGGAGTTCGAATCCGTTAACGCAGCCAAGGCATTGTGGACAAGGCCACGTACTGAGATCAAGGACGAAGAGTACAAGGAATTCTACAACCTGATCTCACACGATTTCGACGAACCTCTGGCTTGGAGTCACAACAAGGTCGAAGGAAAACTAGAGTACACAGGATTGCTCTACATTCCAGGTCGAGCCCCCTTTGACCTGTGGAATCGCGATGCGGCACGCGGGTTGAAACTTTATGTGCAGCGTGTATTTATCATGGATGACGCGGAGCAATTCATGCCGCTTTACCTTAGATTCATGCGTGGAGTTATTGATTCCAATGATATTTCATTGAATGTTTCAAGAGAGATACTGCAAAAGGATCCTGTGGTGGACTCAATGCGCGCTGCGTTGACGAAGAAAGCGCTGGACATGTTGGCAAGGCTTAAAAGGGACGAGTCGGAAAAGTACGCCAGATTCTGGAAGGAATTTGGTCAAGTGCTCAAGGAAGGACCCGGTGAGGACTACGCCAATCGTGACAAGATTGCTGATCTATTGCTTTTTTCATCTACGCACTCTGCTTCTGCAGAGCAGAACCAAAGTCTTTCAGACTACGTTTCGCGCATGAAACCTGAGCAGGACAAGATCTATTACCTTGTCGCGGAAACTGCCGCTGCGGCACGCAACAGCCCCCATCTCGAAATATTCAAGAAGAAGGATATCGAGGTTCTCCTGCTTTCAGATCGCATTGATGAATGGCTAATGAGTCATCTGCATGAGTTTCAAGGTAAGTCTTTCCAGGACATTGCACGCGGTACTCTTGATCTCGGTAAGCTAGAGGACAGTGTTGAAAAAGAGCAAAAGCAGGAGACAGAAAAAAAGTTCGAAGCCCTGACCAAGCGCGTGATGAGTCAACTGGAAGGACAGGTCAAGGAGGTCCGAATAACACACAGACTTACCGAATCCCCGTCATGCCTCGTCGTGGACGAGCATGACATGGGGGCGCAGATGCGACGCATCATGGAGGCAGCAGGCCAGAGTTTGCCTGAAAGCAAGCCCATATTTGAGCTGAATCCCGAACACCCGTTGGTACAGAAGCTCGACTTGGAAGCTGATGAGGATCGATTTGCAGACTTCGTGTCTGTTCTTTTTGATCAGGCCTGTCTGGCGGAAGGACGAGAATTGAATGATCCGGGCAGCTTCACTCGACGTCTCAACAAGTTGCTGCTTCAGCTGTGTGATTGAATGATGCATTCAGGAGAAGGACCGCTGGTCTGAATGCGGTCCTGCTTTTTTACATGGCCTCAAGAGTCTGCAATCCAAGAAGAGTCAGGCCTGATTGCAGCACTTCCGCTGTCAGGGCCACAAGAGAAAGCCGCGATGCACGGACTTTTGGCTCAGCTTTCAACACCGGACAAACTTCATAGAATCGCATGAAAGTTCCAGCGAGCTCATACAGATAAGAGCACAGGTGGCTTGGCATGCAATCCACTGCGACGACATGCAAGCTCTCGGGGTATTGCAGCAGCTTGACCATTAGTGCGCGTTCCTCGAGGCCGCCAGGCAAAATTTCCCCTGGATTGTAAGCAATCCCTGTTTCAGCCTGCTTGCGCAGAATGCTGCGAATACGTGCATACGCGTAGAGCATGTAGGGCGCGGTGTTGCCTTCCATGGATAACATATTGTCCCAGTCAAAGACATAGTCACTGGTTCTATTTTTCGAAAGATCCGAGTACTTTACAGCTGCTATACCAACGGCATTGCCTATACGATCTCTTGCCTCTTGACTGAGTTCTGGATTCTTATCGCTTACAATGCACAACGCTCGCCGTACAGCTTCCTCAAGCAATTCCTGCAGTTTGACGGTGTCACCACTTCGTGTCTTGAAGGGCTTTCCATCCTTTCCCATCATCGTCCCATAGGCAATATGTTCCAGTTGACAGTCCAGTGGAACAAAGCCGGCCTTGCGCGCGATGGCGAAGACTTGCTGGAAATGGAGACTCTGTCGGGCATCGACAACATACAGGATGCGTTCAGCGTTCAGTGTGCGCCCCCGGAAGCGCAAAGCCGCCAGATCCGTCGTGGCGTAGAGGAAGCCACCATCCGATTTCTGCACGATTGCTGGCAGCAGTGCGCCTTCCTTGCCCCTGAATTCCTCCAGAAACACGCAGCGAGCACCATCAGACAAGCTCAGCATTCCTTGCGCGTTCAATTCTTCGATAATCAGTGGAAGATCCGCGTTGTAGAAGCTTTCAGCACGAAGATCATCGCTCGTCAGAGTGACACCGAGTTTGTCGTAGATGGCTTCGCAGTGCTTGAGCGAGTGCTCAATGAAGTGCTGCCAGGCTCTGAGGCAGTCAGCATCACCTTGCTGCAGGCGGACAACATATTGCCGGGCAAGTTCGGCGAAGCCAGGATCACTGTCAAACCGGGCCTTCGCATTGCGATAGAACAACTCAAGGTCCGCCAACTCCAGCGTCGAAGTTAGCGGCTCGGATTTCAGAGAATCCATGTAAGCGATCAACATTCCAAACTGGGTACCCCAGTCACCCACATGATTCTGGCGAATCACCTTGTGTCCGAGAGCATCCAGCACCCTTGCGATACAATCACCTATGATTGTTCCTCTCAGGTGACCAACGTGCATCTCCTTGGCAAGATTGGGCCCGGAGTAATCCACAACGATTCGCAGCGGTTGCTCCGTCGCAGCAATTAGTGCCCCCCCCAGAAGCGCTTGTGTTGCCGCTTGTGCGAGATAAACGTCGCTCAGAACGATGTTGATGAAACCAGGTCCCGCAACGCTCATCTCCGCAATTCGTGGATCACCCTGGAAACACGCAACTGTCTCGGCGGCAAGGTCCCTGGGATTGCGTCGCAGTTGTTTCGCAACGCTCATGACGCCATTCGCCTGGTAGTCGCCGAACTCAGCCCGCGAGGAGCTGTTGACGTTGGCCCGCACTTCATCTATCCCGGAGGCCTTGCGCAGTGCGTCGCCAAGAAGTCTTTCCAGTGCTTGCTTGATGTTTTCCATATTCCACCGTTTTGCAATAAAGGCGCTGGGCATTGTACACCATCGCTCTAGCGTGGTTGGGCTGATCGGTTGCCCTTGCTATACTTCTCAACCCTTTCCCAGCAGCAAGCCCTGATGTATGAGTCAAGAGAGCAAATCCTCTGAAAGCACGCACTTCGCTGTAGAACTGGTGACAATCGACAGGCACCATGACGCACAGCGAATAGACAACTTCCTCATCACTCACTGGAAGGGAGTACCTAAGTCGCGCATTTATCGCCTGATCAGAAAAGGGGAAATCCGGGTCAACAAGAAGCGGGTGAGCCCAGAGACACGACTGAATTGCGGAGACTTGCTGCGACTTCCTCCTGTACGCAGAACCCAGAGTGCTCCTCTCGAAGCCCCCAGCGCACATATGCTGTCACTCGTACGGGGTTCATTCCTGTACGAAGACCAGGACTTCCTTGTCGTCAACAAGCCACAGGGCATAGCAGTACATGCAGGTACAGGCAACAAGCTTGGGTTTGTCGAAGCACTTCGATGGCATTGCAAGGAACAGGGTGATGCGACCGATTTTCTTGAGCTTGCTCATCGGATCGACAAGGAAACCTCAGGTTGCCTCGTGATCGCCAAGAACGCTGTCGCTCTGAAATACATACAAGGAGAACTCAAGGCACGAAACGTCAACAAGGTCTATCTGGCACTTGTTCATGGATATTGGCCTCAGGTGTTGAAGCGCGTAGATGCGCCGCTGCAGAAGATCGAAATCAGCGCCAAGGAAAAAGTCGTCAAAGTCAGTGAGGACGGAAAGCCCAGTTTGACTCATTTCCACGTCGTTAGAAAACTTCAAGACGCCACATTGATCGAGGCTCGTCCGGCAACCGGTCGAATGCATCAAATTCGTGTTCACTGCCAGCACTCAGGACATCCGATTGTGGGAGACCCGAAATACACCCTACGGCAGGAAAAGAAACTGTCCCCTGAATTTCGCCTCTGCCTGCACGCAGCTTCCATCAGCTTCGAACTTCCGTCGGGGAGAGGCACTCTGGCAATACAGGCACCCTTGAATCCTGCCATGGCATTGACCATCGAGCACTTTTCAAGAAAGGTCGATAAGCCGCGGTAATTCGAGAAAAATCATGCCGTTGTAGCATTTATTTTTGACACAGGCGTGCTAGGCGCCTATCATTGCGCGCCTATGGCTGAGACCCCAGTACCAGACTACGTCGATGCAAGGAAAATCTTTGCACAGCGCGCAAATATATGCGGAACAATCCCTGTCTCCCGGTTTGAACGATTTTGCGAGCTGCTTGCCAGTCCATCTGGCGATCTGAAGGTGTGGCTGCAGTTTAGCTTGGATGATAGGCACCGCAGAATCGTCCAAGGCGCCGTTGAGACACACGTTAATGTTGTTTGTCAGCGCTGCCTTGAAAAGACCGACATACAGTTGAAGGAGTCTTTCAAACTGGGAATTGTCGAGACTGAAGCGCAAATCGAACGGCTTCCAGAAGATGTTGACCCTTGGTTGACGACTGAAGCGAAGCTGGTGATTGCCGACATTTTGGAAGAGCAACTGATACTTGCAATGCCTATCGTCAGTTACCACGAAAATGCTTGCTCTCCGGTAGTGACATCTGCCAACAGGGACAAGGTACAAGAGAAGGCTAGCAATATAGACAACCAAGGCGGCAATCCTTTTGCCGTGCTCATCAAACTGAAAGATCCAAAGAAATTCAATTAAATGCACTATGTCCGTCAATATGCGGCATCATACTTAGGAGTCCGAAAATGGCAGTTCAACAGGTTAAAGTTTCACGCTCACGTCGCAACATGCGTCGCGCGCACCACGCTCTGACTGGTCCAACACTCTCCACCGACCAGACCACCGGCGAAGTACATCGTCGCCATCACGTGACCGCTGATGGTTTCTACAAAGGCAAGAAAGTGCTGGACCTTGGTGACAAGTAAACTTGCAAGGTCAGTCACGAATCGCGATTGATGTCATGGGAGGGGACTTCGGCCCCTCCGTGACTGTGCCAGCTTCTATCGAATTTCTCCGAAGTCATTCAGATGCAGTCTTGCTGCTTGTTGGAGACAGGGCTCTGATAAGCCCTCACTTGGATGAGTTGGAAGAATCGCTCTTAAAGAGACTGCAAATAGTTCACACCTCAGTTCACGTGCTGAATGAATCAAGTCCCGGCGCAGCTCTTCGTGGCGCCAAAGAATCCTCCATGTACATCGCGGTGAATCTTGTGAAGCAACGAGAAGCTGATGCCTGCGTAAGTGGCGGAAACACCGGTGCATTGCTGATGATCGGGCGCCATCTGTTGAAAACCATCCCAGGCATTTCCAAGCCCGCAATTGTAGCCAAGATTCCATATCCCATATCGGATGGACATGGCCTTTTGCTGGACGTTGGTGCCAATCTGAATTGTGAGGCGCACAATCTGCATGAGTTTGCGATTATGGGAGCTGTGTTGTGGCGTGCCCAGCATCACGATAGTAAACCAAGAGTTGCCTTGCTGAACATTGGTGTGGAAGAGCACAAAGGTACCGAAGAAATAAGAAAGGCAGCCAGGCTACTGGAGAGGTCTCCCTTGCTGAACTTTGTGGGTTACATCGAAGGCAATGAACTCTATTCTGGCAAGGCTGACATAGTAGTTTGCGATGGATTTGCCGGTAATCTCGTGATCAAGACAAGCGAAGGGGTGGTCCATGTGGTGACCACTGTGATCAGGCGAGTGCTCTCGGATAATTTTTTGGCAGGTCTGCTTCGGCTGATGTTTTCACCAATGCTGAGAAGCTTGACTGACCGTGTGGATCCATCTCAATACAATGGCGCCAGTCTGCTTGGCCTGCAGGGCATAATCGTGAAAAGTCATGGCAACGCGAACGTCAGAGGGTTCAGACACGCGATCTCGCAAGCCATGCGCGAGGCACGCTCCAGCGTTCCGGGCGTTATTCAAGAAAGAATGGCGGCGCTCGACGCCCAATTCGTCGATTTTGTCCAACCCAGATGACTCCGCAGGTTCAGTCTATGCAACAAGTCGCCTTTGTTTTCCCAGGTCAGGGCTCTCAAAAATCTGGCATGCTCGGATCCCTTCACGAGATAAATCCTGAAATTGGCCAGACTTTCGAAGAGGCCTCGGATGTACTTTCACTGGATCTCTGGCGCATCGTTTCAGAAGATTCTGAAGGACTTCTGGACCAGACTCACATCACTCAGCCGGCACTCCTGACTGCATCCGTCGCGATCTGGCGTGTCTGGGCCGCCCGGGGATACCCCACTCCGGGCATTCTGTCTGGTCACAGTCTTGGCGAATACTCCGCTCTTACTTGCGCGGGAGTTATCTCCTTCGCGGATGCAGTGAGAATCGTGCATCAGCGTGGCCTGTACATGCAGGAAGCTGTCCCGAGTGGCACAGGGGGCATGGCAGCTATTCTTGGGTTGGACGACAGTAGAATCGAAGCAATCTGTCAAGAAGTGGCCGGTAGTTCAGTTGTCGCGCCTGCGAACTACAATTCCATAGGACAGACGGTGATCGCAGGTGAAAGGGTCGCTGTCGAACGCGCCATGCAGGCCTGCAAGGACGCTGGCGCGAAACGTGTGGTACCCCTTAATGTGAGTGTGCCTTCCCATTGTGCCTTGATGCGTGATGCGGCAGAAAAGCTTGCAGCTGACCTTGGCAACGTCCAGCTCAGTCCGGCCCGAATTCCAGTGGTACAGAATGTCGATGGTAGAATCGCACTGACGACCCACGCGATACGTGAAAATCTGTTGCAACAGCTTTATCTGCCAGTGCAGTGGGTTAGCTGCGTGCGCACCCTGTGTGAACAAGGTTACCGCATTCTTGTCGAATGCGGGCCAGGGAAGGTGCTGGGCGGGCTTTCCAAACGCATAGATCCACAGATACAAACATTCGCTACTGAAGATGCAGCAAGTCTTGCGGAAGCTGCAAAGACGACAGCATGACGAACTGATCCATACTTGATATCAAGAACGTCGCCAACTGGAGGCTGACCAAATACATGACTAAAGACGCCAAGAAAATTGCATTCGTGACAGGTGCCAGTCGCGGAATAGGCAAAGCCATCGCCGTTGAGTTGGGCCGCCAGGGCTGCGTTGTTCTAGGAACATCAACCTCGGAAAAAGGCGCAGAGGACATCACAGCCTACTTGCAGAGCAACGGAATTACAGGCCGCGGATATGCCTTGAATGTCGCACTTTCCGAGTCAGTAGCATCAGTGATTGAACAGGTAGAAGCGGAGTTCGGATTGCCGTTGATTCTGGTGAACAATGCAGGCATCACACGCGACAATCTCCTGATGCGCATGAAACCAGACGAGTGGGACGACGTCATCAGCACAAATCTCAGTTCTCTGTACCGAGTATGCAAGCAGATGTTGAGAGGAATGACAAAGGCCCGGTGGGGTCGAATCATAAACATCAGCTCTGTGGTGGCCTCCAGCGGAAACGGGGGTCAGACGAATTACGCTGCTTCCAAAGCGGCCATTGAAGGGTTTTCCCGATCACTCGCGCGGGAAGTTGGTTCGCGTGGTATCACGGTCAACTGCGTTGCTCCTGGCTTCATCGACACAGATATGACCAGGGCGTTGAATGAGAAGCAGATAGAAAATCTCATGGGACAGATACCACTTGCACGATTTGGCAAACCGGAAGAAATTGCCGCCGCAGTGAGCTTTCTTGCCTCTGATTCGGGCGCCTACATCACTGGTGAAACTCTGCAAGTGAATGGCGGCATGTACATGCGGTAGAATATGAAGTTAGAGCTTTAACTCTATGTTTTTTAAGCTTTTTAATTTTTCTTTTGGAATTATTTCAGACTTTCAGATTACAACCCGCAGAAAATAGATGTAAACTTGTGTTTTGAATTGTCCAGGTTGATCCAAAAGCAACCAACTATAATCGAAAAGCAGTATCAAATATCAGTTTTTAGGAGCTAATAATAGTTATGAGTAGCATTGAAGAACGCGTTAAGAAAATTGTCTGCGAACAACTTGGCGTGAAGGAAGAAGACGTAAAGGCTTCTTCTTCTTTTGTAGAAGACTTAGGCGCTGATTCTTTGGATACTGTTGAATTGGTAATGGCCCTGGAAGAAGAGTTCGAGACTGAAATTCCGGACGAAGAAGCCGAGAAGATCACCACGGTTCAACTGGCTTGCGATTACATCAACAAGCACCTGTAAGCGAATTCAGGCTACATAACAAAGCTACTCCGGATCATTGCCGGAGTGGCTTTTATTTTGTCTGAAGCATTCAATCCCTACTGACGATCCTTATTCATTTGTTCTGGAGAGTGGCGCAGTGTACGGCAGAAGAGTGGTTATCACTGGTTTGGGGCTTGTTACACCACTGGGTAACGACGTCGAAAGCTCTTGGTCCGCCATTCGTGAAGGTCGTAGTGGAATTAATATTCTGACGCAGTTCGATACGACAGACTTCACCACACGCTTTGGTGGGTCGATTAAGAATTTTGATTGCACGCAATATTTGAACGCAAAGGACGCTCGCCGGATGGATATCTTCATCCAGTACGGATTGGCAGCAGGTGTGCAGGCCGTCGAGGACTCGAAGTTGCTCGATACAGCACTCGATCTCGAACGGTGTGGCGTTGCAATAGGCTCGGGTATTGGCGGCATCAGCTCCATCGAGGAAAGTTCGGAATTGGTGAGAAACTCAGGACCGCGCAAGATTTCTCCGTTTTTCGTGCCTGGTTCGATCATCAACATGCTCGGTGGAACCTTGTCCATACGCTACGGTTTCCAGGGGCCGAACATCGCGATCACGACTGCGTGTACCACGGGCACTCACAACATTGGCGTTGCCGCAGACATGATCCGAAGTGGTCAGGCGGATGTCATGCTGGCAGGCGGTGCGGAGATGGCGACCTCACCGGTCGGCCTGGGGGGATTCTGTGCAGCACGAGCCTTGTCCACCCGCAACGACGATCCGCAGCGCGCAAGTCGTCCCTGGGACAAGGATCGCGACGGGTTTGTGCTGAGTGATGGTGCAGGCATTCTGGTACTCGAGGAATATGAGCATGCTCGCAAGAGGGGGGCTCACATCTACGCGGAACTGTCAGGTTTCGGAATGAGCGGTGATGCCTTTCACATAACCTCACCATCTGAAGGCGGCAAGGGCGCAGCACTGTGCATGCGCAATGCACTCGCCAATGCCAAAGTGAATGCCCACGAGATCGACTACATCAACGCGCACGGCACGTCCACGCTCGCTGGCGACATTGCCGAAACACAAGCGATCAAGAGTGTATTCAAGGAGCATGCCGGCAAACTGGCCATAAGCTCGTCAAAGTCAATGCTCGGGCATCTTCTAGGCGCTTCGGGAGCTGTGGAAGCCATCATCTGCGTGCTTTCATTACGTGATCAGATCATCACCCCGACCATCAATCTAGATACTCCCGATGCGGAGTGTGACCTCGACTACGTTCCGCATTTCAGCAGAGATGCAAAGTTGAATGTGGTTCTCAGCAATTCCTTCGGCTTCGGAGGAACCAACGGCAGTCTGGTATTCTCCCTATTTAGCTGAGATTGGTCGGGCCTTCGATGTCCAGCCTCGCTTGCACTCTGGTGACGACATGCTGGTAAACGGGCAACCGCAAGACACCCTGGATATCTCCGACCGCGCCTTGCACTACGGTGATGGCGCGTTCGAGACCTTGCGGGTGGAAAATGGACAACCGGTGTATTGGCGTCGTCATTTGCTGCGCTTGAAAAACACCTGCAGCTTCCTAAGAATCCCCCTTGATATCAATATCCTGGAAAGCGAAGTTGAAGTAATTTTGAAGGAGGCTGAGATCCCCTGTATCCTCAAGATCATTGTCTCGCGTGGATCAGGAGGTCGCGGCTACCGTCCACCAGAAGTGTCCCTGACCAGGAGAATCCTGTCCTTGTACCCTTTGCCTGCAGACTACATGAGGCTGCAGGAGACCGGCATTAGATTGATGCGTTGCCAGCACCCGGTTTCCGAAAGTCCGGCACTATCAGGGATCAAGCACTTGAATCGCCTGGATCAGGTACTGGCCAGCATGGAACTTGCAGCCGACTTTCACGAAGGCGTGATGCTGACTGCACAAGGCAAGGTGATAGAAGGCACTCGCACCAATCTCTTTCTGGTTCATCAAAGTCGCTTGCTGACGCCTGCCCTTGAAGTGGCCGGCGTAGCTGGCATTGCGCGGGAAATCATCCTGGATCAGTGTGCAGCACATGGCATTGACGTCGAGGTGAGCGATATCCACGTCAAGCAATTGCAGCAGGCCGACGAGATTTTTGTCTGCAACAGTGTGATGGGTATCTGGCCCGTCATTGAATGGCGCAATGGCGACCATGGCCGACATCTGCACCCGGGAACACTTACTCGACGTGTGCAGGATCTCATGAAGGATGCAGACTGAATCATGCGCAATCGAGTCGCGTCACTGTCGCTGATCGTTGTGCTGCTCGCAGGGATTTCCGTCGTGGCAGGCTATCTCTGGCTGCAACGGTATCTGGACTCCCCACTGCCATTGGCGAGCGCAGTGGTCATTGAGATTCCGTCGGGCAGCAGCATGGCTGGCGTGGCGACCTTGCTGCAGCAGCACGCAGAACTGCCACATCCCCGCGTCCTGACGCTTTGGGCACGCTACCATGACATTGATACCGCCATCAGGGCTGGGGAATTTGCGCTGAACCCTGGTTTTACGCCCCGTTCAGCCTTGAACCACTTGCTGCATGGCCCCTTTGTCCAGTATCCCGTTTCTTTCATTGAAGGCACGAGAGTCACAGATGCCTTGAGTGCACTCTGGAGCAGCCCAAAGGTGCAGCCGACACTGCAAGGGCTGAGTGAAGCTGAACTGCTGGCCGCTCTGAAAAGTCCGAGAGCGTCTATGGAAGGGTTGCTGTTTCCGGACACCTACTTTTACACTGCCGGCACCACCGATCTTGCCATCCTTCGCCGGGCTGCTGCCCGCCTGGATCAGGTGCTCGCAGAGGAATGGGCGCTGCGACAGGACGATCTGCCGTACACGTCGCCTTACGAGGCACTGATCATGGCGTCCATCATTGAAAAGGAATCTGGCATGGTCAGTGAGAGAGCCGAGATAGCCGGGGTCTTCGTCCGCAGATTGCACCTTGGCATGCGATTGCAATCGGACCCCACCGTGATCTATGGCATGGGCGATGCCTATGACGGCAATATCCGCCGCGAGGATCTGGAGACCACAACTGCGTACAACACCTATCGCATCAATGGTCTGCCACCTTCGCCCATCGCACTCAGCGGACGTGATGCGATACACGCCAGTCTGCATCCCGCACCAGGAACATCACTTTACTTTGTCGCCACAGAGGACGGTCGCCACGTGTTTTCCGACACTCTCGATGAGCACAATGCCGCCGTTCGGCAACATCAACTCGGACAGCAACCATGACTCAGGGCGACCAGCCAAAAAGCGCCGGCAAGGGTCGGTTCATCACCTTGGAAGGCGGAGAGGGTGCAGGAAAGACCAGCAATCTGCAGTTCATCACCCAGAGGCTGCAGGAGCGGGACATCGAGTTTGTCGTCACTCGTGAACCAGGCGGAACTCCGCTTGCCGAGGATATCCGTGCCTTGCTGCTGCGGCACCATGCGGAGCGGATGTGTGAGATGACCGAGTTGCTGCTGATCTTCGCAGCACGGGCACAGCATCTGGATCAGGTCATCCGCCCCTCGCTTGAGGCCGGCAAGTGGGTGGTTTCGGATCGCTTCACCGATGCCACCTATGCTTATCAGGGCGGCGGTCGCGGGCTCAACCGGGACACCATTGCCAGTCTGGAGTCTCTGGTGCAAGGCCATCTGCGACCTGATCTGACCCTCATCCTGGACTTGCCCCCGCATATCGGACTGGAGCGCGCACGCAAGCGCGCCAGCCTGGATCGTTTCGAACTGGAAAAGCTGGAGTTCTTCGATCGCGTCCGAGCCAGTTATCGCGAGCGGGCCACATCCGAGCCAGAGCGATGTGTGTTGATCGACGCCTCGCGCGCCCTTGAAGAAGTTCAAGGCGATGTCCTGCGTGAACTGGAGAGAATCCTGTGACACGAAAACTGGACACGGCTCCCTTGCCCTGGCATGGGGATATCTGGCAGCAGACACTGACGGTATTTCGCACGGGCAGTGCCGGTCACGCCTATCTGCTGCACGGCGAAGCAGAGACAGGCAAGCGACATTTCGCTTCCAGACTATCCGAGTACCTGCTGTGCCAGAATCCGCTGCCAGACACGGCCTGTGGTCATTGCAAGTCTTGCCTGCTGAACGCGGCAGGCAACAATCCGGATCTGCTCATGCTGGTTCCCGAAGAGGGCAGCAAGCAGATCAAGGTCGAACAAGTGCGTGATGTCCGCCAATTTCTGGAAATGCGTTCGCACGGCAATGGCAGGCGCATCATCATCATCGATACGGCCGAAAGTCTTGGCGTCAGTTCCGCCAATGCCTTGCTGAAAGGGCTCGAAGAGCCGCCCGCGGAGGTTGTCTTCCTGCTTCTCAGCGACCGCCCAAGAGCCGTACTGTCAACGATCAGCAGCCGCGCTCAGAGCGTGCGCATGCCCAAACCTGGGCGGGATCAAGTCCTCGCCTGGCTGCTGACCCTGAGCGCGCGGGAGTCGGTCAGTGATCTGGAGCAGATCATCGAATTGGCCCAGGGCCGGCCGCTGGCTGCGCAGGCGATCATCGACTCCGGCCTGGCCGCAACCTACGACGAAATCGGCGAGGCCTTGCTCGCGCTGGCTCAGGAAAGGGAATACCCGCTCAATGTTGCTGGTCGTTACAGCAAATCGCACTGCATGGAGTTCCTGACCGTCCTGCTGCACTGGCTGGCGGAACTGAGCAAGTTCCGGATGACAGCGTCCGCGACAAGACTCAAGGGCAAAGCACTAATGCAGCTTGCACAATCGTTGACAACACGTGATGCGCCCGAACACGCCGATGGGCAGACACTCGCATTGCTGCAACTGTACAATCGCGTCGCGACCGCGCAGATGCAGCTGGTCGGTACCGGCAATCCGAATACGCAACTCATGCTGGAGGATCTCTTGCTGGAATTTGCGCGCCTGTTCAAGCACTTCCGGTGATCCCATGCTGCCCGTCATGAACGAGAACGAATCCCGCCCCGTCCGCCACGGCATCCTGTCCTTGTCCATCAAGGATCGCAGCGTCCTGCATGCCGCGTTCATGCCATTTCTGAAAAATGGCGGACTGTTCATCCCGACCACGCGCTCGTACGAACTCGGCAATGAAGTCTTCATGCTGCTCAAGCTGATGGAAGAGACGGAGCGGATACCAGTGGCGGGGACCGTCGTCTGGATCACGCCTCCGCTGGCGCAGAGCAATCGCGCAGCAGGAATCGGCATACATTTCAAGGATGCCGACGGCCAGGTGCGCAAGAAGATCGAGAACCTGCTTGCCGGACAAGTCAATCCCGACAAGGCCACCCACACTCTGTAAGGAGAGAATCGTGAACACATGGCGAAACTGGATCATTGGCATCAGCACTGGTTTGCTGCTGGGCGCCTGTCAGCCGGAGCAGGTAGAGACTTTGCCAGCCACACAAGCATTGAGTGCTGAGGCGGACATGCCAGTCCTGCAGGTGCTCAAAAGCCCAACCTGCCTGTGCTGCAACGGCTGGGTGGATCACATCAGCGAACGAGGTATCGTGGCACAGATAAGTCACCCCGAGGACCTCAACGCGCAGAAACTGAGACTGGGCATTGCGCCGTCTCTGCAGTCCTGCCATACAGCCGTTTCCGAAGAAGGTTATGTGTTCGAAGGCCATATTCCCGCAGGCCTCATTCAACGCTTCCTTAGCGAATCTCCAAATGATGCTGTCGGTCTGGCCGTGCCTGGCATGCCCATTGGCAGTCCAGGCATGGAGATCAACGATCAATTCCAGCCCTATGACGTACTGGTGATGAAGAGTGACGGCAGCACGGAAGTCTACGCACACGTGGCCACACGCGAAGAACAGTACTGAGAGCGTTCAGAGGATGAGTCCGGTCTCGCAGCGCACATGCCTTGCAAGCGCGAGACTGGCCATGAGGGCGGGAGATTCGATCCCGAAAAGCTGGACCAGCCCCTGCAGCCCATGGCGATTCGCATGACCTCGCAGAGCGGAGCTAGTTACCCATGCTGCTCTGCATGGCGGGAATGTGAGCAGGATTCAACCCGGCAATGCGAGTTGCCAGACTTGCTGCCTGCTGTCGGGCAGCATTGACCAGACGGGTAACCAATGAGCGCTGATTCTGCGTCTGCTGCGGCAGGCTGGCCATCAAACCGTGGCTACGATGATGTCTGAATCCGGCGCGAACAGCGCCGAATCCCCGCACGACGCTGGGCAATCCCACCGTACTGCGCGGCTGCTGATCTCCTGACCAAGCTCTCATGTTGTTCCAGCGGAAGTATCGAGACCGAGGAGGGCATGACAGCGGAAAATTCTTACGCGATTGCCAGTCACCCTGCACTGGCGCCAACCAAGCACAGATCGAAACGGTCCACTTCAGACTTGCTCCCGTGTCGTGATGATCTGACGAAAGGTCAGATTGATTCGTGGCGCATGCACGCCTTTCTCCTTGGGTACCTGATGCATCCAGAACGTCTGGGTCGTGCCCCGCATGACCAGCACACTGCCGTGGTCGAGGGTGAGACGCAAGGTGGGTTGGGAGCGCTTGTGGCGATGTCGCAACTCGAAACGACGACTCGCACCGAAGCTCACGGAAGCGATCACGGGGAACCCGCCCAGTTCGGGCTCGTCATCACTGTGCCAGCTGACGCTGTCCTGGCCATCGCGGTAATGGTTGGCCAGGACGGAATTGAAATGTGCGTTGCAGAGAGTCTCCACCTGCGCCTTGATTTCGAGCAGCGTCAGCGTCCAGGGCAAGGGCGCGAGAGCGATTCCGGAATAGCTGTAATGTGCGCCGGGGTCGCCAAACCAGTTCTGCAGGCGCGGCACCAGGATTGATCGGCCCGCGATGCGGATCCTGTCCTGTCTCCAGGGCAACTCATGCAGGCAATGTTCGAGACTGCGTTGTGCCTGCAGCGCTGTGAATGCCTGCGGAAAGTACACCAGCTCTCCCTCTGGCAGAGCGAGATGTTCCGCTCTCGCGAATTGCGCATCGAAGGCTAGCTGGATAGTGGCAGGCAGAGTCATGCAGAGCCGCGTCTGTAACGGTGGGGACTTATCTGGGATCATAGCCCCATGCCTGTGCCGACTCAAACTCACCGGGTTGGCAGCACATCAAGGAGTAGAACACGACGTGACAGCATTCGATCTTGATTTCTTCGTCATCGGCGGCGGCTCCGGTGGCGTGCGCGCCGCGAGAACGGCCGCGGCACTTGGTGCTCGCACGGCACTGGCCGAGGAACGCTATCTGGGCGGCACCTGCGTCAATGTGGGCTGCGTGCCCAAGAAGCTTTTCAGCTATGCCGCGCATTACGCGCGGGATTTCCAGGATGCCAGGGGATATGGCTGGAAGACGAATGCCAATCCCGACTTTGACTGGCAAATCCTGATGCAACGCAAGAATGCAGAGATCAGCCGCCTGAATGGCATTTACGGCAATTTGCTGCGCAATGCCGGCGTGCGCGTCATCGAGGCCCGAGCTCGTGTGCTGGACGCGCACACGGTGGAAGTGGGTGGCGAGATCCTGCGCTGTCGGGAAATTCTGCTTGCCACAGGCGGGTGGCCTTCGCTGCCAGACATCCCCGGGCGCGAGCTTGCCCTGAATTCGAACGACATCTTCGCCTTGCCAAGCCTGCCTGACGCCATCGTGATCGTTGGCGGAGGGTATATTGCCGTGGAGTTTGCGGGCATCTTTGCAGGGCTGGGGGTGAAGACAACACTCGTGCATCGGGGTGCCACGCTGCTGCGCGGCTTTGATGCCGAGATCGCGGCCCATTTCCAGAACGACCTGCGTCAATACGCGGACCTGCGCCTGGAGAACACGGTAAAGGCCTTGCACAGGGCAGGGGAGCAGATTCTGGTCACTCTCGCAGATGGTCACGAGATCGCCACAGCACAGGTCCTGTTCGCCACCGGCAGGCAGCCGAACACGACCGGCCTTGGCCTGGAGGAAGCAGGCGTGCAGCTGGCAGCCAATGGCGCTGTGCTGGTCAATGCGCAGTTCACGACCAATGTGCCCAGCATTCATGCCGTGGGCGATGTGATCGATCGCGTTGCTCTGACACCGGTGGCCCTTGCAGAAGGCCAGATCCTGGCCCATCGCCTGTTTGGCACAGCCACGCGCGAGATGACCTATGACAACATTCCAACCGCCGTTTTCTGTCACCCTGAAATCGCCACAGTGGGTCTGAGTGAAGATCAGGCGCGCGCCAGCGGAGCTGCGATCAAGGTGTTCCGCAGTCGTTTCACCCCGCTGCGTCACACCTTGAGCGGGCGTGCTGAAAAGGCGTTCCTGAAACTGGTTGTCGACGCCGAATCAGACAAGGTCCTGGGGGCGCACATGCTGGGCGAGGGCGCCGCTGAAATCATTCAGGGACTCGCCATCGCCCTGACCATGGGCGCGACCAAGGCCGACTTCGATCGGACACTGGGCATTCATCCAAGCACTGCGGAAGAGTTTGTCACCATGCGAACGCCTTCCTGATCATCGAGGGGACCAGTGTGAGCGGGGACAGTTCGGCAAGACAATTCAAGCTCAAGGTTGAGGGCATGACATGCGCCTCCTGTGCAGGTCGGGTGGAGAGGGCGCTGCGAGCCATGGAGGGTGTCACTTCGGCGAACGTCAATCTGGCCACGGAAACCGCCAGCATCGAGGTGCGCACCAGCACGATAGCCGCTTCCGATCTGGTGCGCGTGGTGGAGAAAGCGGGCTATGGCGCCGCGGTTCCAGGCGAGCAGCCCCTGCAGGATGATGCTGAGCGACACCGTCTGCTGCAACGACGTGAGGCGCGTGCAGTCGCCATCGCCGTCCTGTTGTCCGCGCCGCTCGTACTGCCGATGATTGCCGATCTGGCGGGCTACCATTGGATGCTGTCCGGCTGGCTGCAGTGGGCCTTGGCCACACCCGTGCAATTCTGGCTGGGCGCCCGTTTCTACAGTGCCGGCTGGAAGGCCGTGAAGGCGCGCTCCGGGAACATGGATCTGCTGGTGGCACTGGGCACCACCGCCGGGTATGGCCTGAGCGTTTACGAAGTGCTGCGGTCCTCCGGCTCGGGCATGGGGCATTATTATTTCGAAGCCTCTGCCGTCGTCATTACCCTCGTGCTCACGGGCAAGTGGCTCGAGGGACGCGCCAAGCGACAAACCACAGCCGCCATCCGGGCCCTGCAGTCCCTGCGGCCGCACGTGGCTCTGCTGCGCATTGAGGAACGCGAGGAAACTCGCGCCATCGAGGACGTCAGACCGGGAGACATCGTCATCGTCAAGCCCGGTGAGCAGATTCCGGTCGACGGCCGCATCCTGGAAGGCAGAAGCGACGTCAACGAAGCCATGCTGACAGGCGAAAGCCTGCCAGTACCCAGACAAGCTGGCGACAAGGTCACCGGAGGTGCCATCAATGGGTCGGGCTTGCTGCTGATCGAAACACTGGCCGTCGGCAGCGAAACCACGCTTTCCCGCATCATTCGTCTGGTCGAGGACGCCCAGGCCGCCAAGGC
>JACCDZ010693711.1_pt1 | contig 17955 bp, 18 predicted proteins | sample 7449551 | NCBI WGS metagenome assembly JACCDZ01 (sample SAMN15323452, study PRJNA562643) | freshwater metagenome | isolation source: river surface water | place: USA:Blue River Watershed | collected 2017-08-18
CGAGCCTCTGCCAGTCAAGAAGGAACCTGGTGTGTCTGTTACAGGGGGAACCATCAACAAGACTGGCGCCTTCAGTTTTCGGGTGTTGCGCGTCGGTGAGGATACGGTGCTGGCGCGAATCATCGCGATGGTAGAGAACGCACAGGGTTCCAAGCTCCCTATCCAATCCCTTGTCGATAAAATTACGCTCTGGTTCGTGCCCGCCGTCATGCTGGTGGCGCTTTCCACATTTCTGTACTGGCTGCTGGCGACGGACGCTGGACTGGGCAGTGCGCTGGTGCATGCCGTGTCGGTGCTGATCGTAGCGTGTCCTTGCGCGATGGGATTGGCGACCCCGGTTTCAATCATGGTGGCGACAGGGCGTTCTGCAGAGATGGGGGTCCTCTTCCGTAATGGCAACGCGCTGCAAATGCTGAGTCAGACCCGCACTATTGCCTTCGATAAAACCGGCACCATTACCGAGGGCAAGCCCGAGCTGACTGATTTACTCGCGCAGCCGGGATTCGATGCTGCTCAAGTACTGGCGATGGCAGCGGCTGTCGAGGAAAAGTCTGAGCACCCTATTGGCCTGGCTATTGTTGCCGCAGCCCGGCTGCAGGGATTGAGCCTGCCTGCGGTCACCGATTTCGAGGCCCTGCCCGGCTATGGCTTGCGGGCCATTGTGCAGGGAGAGAGAGTCGATATCGGTGCCGATCGCCTCCTGGAAAAACTCGGCCTGGACGCGCGTGCGGCATTACCCGCTGCAATCGAGTTGGCTGAACAGGGTAAGACCCCCTTGTACGTGGCGATTGGCGGACGTTTGGCTGCGATCATTGCGGTGGCCGATACCATCAGAGCTTCCTCCCCTGCCGCGTTGCAGGCGCTGCGCGGTGCGGGCTTCAGAACGGCAATGATTACCGGTGACAATGCGCGGACGGCGCAGGCAGTAGCCAAAGCTCTGCAACTGGATCAGGTCTATGCCGAGGTGTTACCGGAAGGCAAGGTCGCCACTCTGAAGTCATTGCGTACTGAAGGGACGCTGCTCACGTATGTTGGCGATGGCATCAATGACGCGCCTGCGTTGGCGGAGGCCGATATCGGCATTGCGATGGGCAGTGGCACTGATATCGCCATTGAGAGCGCAGACGTAGTCCTGATGACGGGCGAGCTCGGCGCTGTTGTAAATGCAGTCATGCTGGCGCGCGCCACGATGCGCAACATCAAGGAAAATCTGTTCTGGGCCTTCGCCTACAACGTGGCGCTGATTCCGCTGGCTACCGGCGCGCTCTATCCCGCTTACGGGTTGCAACTGTCACCCGTATTTGCTGCCGGGGCAATGGCGTTGTCGAGTGTGTTTGTGCTGGGTAATGCGCTGCGTCTGAAGCGCTTTCGGCCAGCCCATTGAAGCGCTAAGGGAGAGGATCGCTGGGCACGGATTGGCCATGCGCTGCTCGGGCGATGGTCGGCCGGAGTGCCCGATTGTCGACACCCTGGCTGATCAGGGACGCTCATGATGGCGTGCGCATGGTGACAAACTCTTCGGCCACAGTCGGGTGAATCCCCAGAGTGGCGTCGAAATCGGCCTTGGTGGCGCCGGCGTTGATAGCCACCGCCAGGCCCTGCACGATTTCCCCGGCGTCGGCGCCCAGCATATGCACACCCACGACACGATCCGTGTCGGTATCGACCAGCAGCTTTAGAAAGGTTTTCTCCTGACGACCGCTCAGCGTATGCCGAAGTGCCGTAAAACGGCTTCTGTAGACAGCCAGATTGGGAAATTGCTGACGAGCGCCCTCCTCGTCCAGACCCACGGTTGCAATATTGGGGTGGCTGAAGACAGCCGTCGGAATGTTTTCGTAGCGCATCGCTCTTGGTTTGCTTCCATCGCGTTTTCCAAACAGCCGCTGCGCGAGTATCTGCCCTTCGGCAAGAGCGACGGGCGTCAACGCGACCCGATCAATCACGTCGCCGACGGCGTGAATGTTGGGAACTGTGGTCGTGAAATCGTCATTCACGATGATGGCACCATTTTCCCTTAGTGCGACACCCAGATCTTCCAGGCCGAGGGAGGCAGTGTTGGGGTTGCGACCCGTGGCAAACATCACGGCCTTCACCGCTATCTCAATGCCATTGGACAACAACACCTGCAGTGTGCCATCCGCGTGCTTGCGGATTTTTACCACGTCTGTCCCTAAATGAAGGGTTGCGTATTTTTGCAGTTCGGCGGCGAAAGCTTCGGCAATCTCTGCATCGAAACCACGTAACAGGGATGGACCTCTATGCACCAGGGTGGTTGAGACGTTCAGCCCTGCCAAAATTCCGGCAAACTCTACTGCAATGTAACCACCGCCCACGATCAGTATCGAATCAGGTAACTCGTTCAGTGAGAACAGTTCATTCGAGGTGATTGAATGCTCCTTGCCTTCGATATCCGGGATGGTAGGCCATCCACCGGTGGCAACCAGAATTTCCTTTGCAGTGATTGTCCTGTCGCCGAGCGCGATGCTGTGCTTGTCCAGCAGCACGGCGCGCTGTTGATGGACAACGACGCCTGCCCTTTCCAGCATGCCCAGATACACGGCGTTCAGACGTTGAATCTCACGATCCTTGTTGTCGCGCAAGGTCGGCCAGTGGAAGCGTGGTGCAGCGGGCAGCTCCCAACCATATCCACGTGCATCTTCGAAGTCTTGAGCATAGTGCGATGCATAGCTGAAGAGTTTCTTGGGAATGCAGCCAACGTTGACGCAAGTGCCGCCCAGGTAACGCTCTTCGGCGAGACCAACTTTGGCTCCCAGTCCTGCTGCAATGCGACTTGCACGGACACCACCGGAGCCGCCGCCTATTACGAAAAAATCATAATCAAAATCAGTCAATTGCATTGCACCTTTCGAGTGAGGATGAAATCTGGCAGCCCTTGAGAATAGCGTTTTGTGCAGCTATGATCCCAGAATTATCAACATGGATACAGGCTCAATATGGAAATGCAAACTGATATCGGAGTCCCTGCCACCGACCAGAAAGAAGGCAGAACGACAGGCGGCAGGCCGCGACTGTCCGTGAAGGGTGTGGCGAAGAGGTCATCCAATGCCATTCCTGCTGAGTTCAGGGCGCCGGGCGACAAGTTTGTCGTGCGCCTGCCCATGAGTCTGCGCAAGAAGATTTTACAGATTTCACGTCGGCATCGTCGCAGTATGAACTCCGAGATCATTGTGCTGTTGGGTCAGTATCTTGAGGAACAGGGGTTTGCAGCGGGCGAGCAAAAGGAACCGCTGGACTCCAAGCTCAGCCGCAAATTGCGCACTTTGCCCGCCGAGAAGCTCCACGCTCTGCTTGCGCTGTTGGATTGATTGGCTATGCCTTCGCTGCCAGGGAACATGATGACTTCAGGTCTGCAGACGGGTTTCGAATTTTCTGAAGCGGATTGTGATGCGGCCACTATCGAGCTCAAAGATGCGTCATTGCTCTATATTCCACGGGCGCTCTCTGCAACTGAGGCAGATGCTTTGCTGGAGTATTGTCTGTTGAGTTTGCCGTGGCGGCAGGATTTTCTCACGATAGCGGGTAAGAAGGTTGCCATACCGCGATTGCAGAACTGGTTTGGAGAACGAGAGGCGCATTATTCATACTCTGGGTTGGCTTTGACACCCCTGCCCTGGACGGCTCAGATGCTGCAGCTCAAAAACCGTGCTGAGGTTATCGCCGGGAGTGCCTTCAATGCGGTGCTCGCCAACTACTATCGCGATGGCAGAGACAGTGTAGGGTGGCACAGTGATGACGAGAAGGAGCTGGGGCCGCAGCCCGTGATCGCCTCCGTCAGCCTGGGTGCTACGCGTGTATTTGAAATGAGGCATCGCCTCGACAAATCCATCAAAACCTTGCGTCTACCGCTGACCCACGGCAGTGTGCTGGTGATGAAGGGCGGAACTCAACAGTTCTGGCGACATCAACTGCCCAAGGATGATGCAGTCAAACAGCCGCGTGTGAATCTCACTTTCAGAAAGATATTAGTATAGTTTAAACATAGTGTTACGAAACAAATCTCATGTGTATAGGCGCATAAAACCGGACCCCTTGTGGAACATTTTGAACTTTGTATCGTGGGCGCTGGCGTCGTCGGGCTGGCCTTGGCTGAACGGTTCGCCCGCACACGGCCGCAGTCGTTTACCATCCTGCTGGTCGACAGGAATGCAACCTTTGGGCAGGAGACCAGCAGCCGCAATAGCGAGGTCATCCACGCCGGGATTTACTACACCCCGGACAGTCTCAAGGCAAAACTCTGTCTGCAAGGGCGGCAGCTGCTGTATCAATATTGCGAACAGCACAGCATTGCGCATCGCCGGACCGGTAAGTTCATCGTCGCACAGGAGCATGAACTGGAGAGCCTTGAGCGAATTTTCCTCACTGCCATGCAGAACGGTGTCGAGGATCTCCAGTGGGTGAGCCAGCAGGCGCTCTCGGAGAAGGAGCCGCTCTTGCGCGCGAGTCACGCCCTTTATTCCCCGAGCACAGGAATTATTGACAGTCATGGCCTGATGAGCACGCTGCTGCTGGAAGCCGAGCGCGCTGGCGTTCAGTATGCTCCGCTCACGAAGGTCGTTGACGTACAGCCGGACGATCGCGGCTTCATCGTCCATACGGAATGCGGCGCACCGGGGCAACTGGAGCCTTTTGCGTTTCGTTGTCGTTATCTCATCAATGCGGCAGGTCTACACGCCCAGGAGTTGGCGACGCGAATAGAGGGGCTGGAGAAATCCAAAGTACCAGCGCTTTTTCTGAGTCGAGGCTGCTATTTCAGCCTCGCTGGCAAGGCTCCTTTTCGGCACCTGATTTATCCTGTACCCGAGCAGAATCAGCGTGGTCTGGGAATTCACGCTACGCTGGATCTTGCGGGTCAGGTTCGCTTCGGTCCCGACGTGGAGTATGTCGATGAGATTGACTACAGAGTGGCAGAAGATCGGCGTGAGACTTTTGCGGAAGCGATACGTCGTTACTACCCCGGCTTGCGTGCCGACCAACTGCATCCAGACTATTCAGGGATACGTCCGAAACTCTGCGGTCCAGACGGAGGTGTCGCAGACTTTGTCATTCAGGAGGAAAGCACACATGGCCTGAAAGGTCTCGTGCAATTGTTCGGCATCGAATCACCTGGGCTTACCGCGAGCCTGGCGATTGCTCGGCAAATAGCAGACAGTGGAGCGCTTCAGGTATAAGCGCTCTCCCCCATCAAACTGTTATTCCAGCCGCGACGCTCCATCCTTTCAGTACTGCTCTTCTTTGGTTTTTATCGTGGCATACACTTCGGCCGTGCCGTCGGCCTTGATCATCAAGACCTCATACGGCTGAAATTGATCTCCAATCTCCATTCCCGGACTGCCCATTGGCATGCCAGGGACAGCGAGTCCGACGGCGTATTCCGGCTGCTCTTCCAGAAACCGTTGAATGACCTTCGCAGGCACGTGACCCTCGAAGAAATATCCCTGCTCTGAAACCGAGGTATGGCAGGATTGATATATGGGCGGTACCCCACGATTGAGCTTCTCCAGTGCAAGATTCTCGGGATGATTGATCTGTGCCACGAAGCCGCGATCGTTGACGTGGTCGATCCAAAGTTCGCAGCATCCGCAGGTCGGGTCCTTGAACACTTGCAGAACTGTCTTCGTAGTCTCTGCATCCGCTGTCTGTGCTGTGGCGACCACTTGGGCCAGAGGCGGTTGACTGGTTGCGTTGCTGTTTTCCTGCTGGCAACTGGTCAATACCATGGCTAAAACCAAAGCCGAAAGGCCTCTGAGTCGGTAAAGACTGCCTGCGGGAATTTGAAAGTGCTTGAGTTGCATAAAACCTCACATGGTATGGGTCAGTTTTTCGGAGTTTAGCTGGCCGGCCAGCAGTGTCTCAATTTTCTTGCGAACATTGCCATCCACATCCTTGAACTGGATACCAATACCCGTTGCTCGATTGCCCTGTGCCCGGCGCGGCGTGATCCACACCACGGTGCCAGCCACGGGAATTCGGTCACCTTCATCCAGAAGCTTCAGCAACATGAAAACGTCGTTCCCCAGCTCGTAACTCCTGGTAGTGGGAATGAAAAGCCCGCCATTGATGATGTGAGGCATGTATGCTGCGTAGAGAACGGTCCTGTCTTTGATTGTCAGTGACAGAATCCCATGTTTGGCCGGTTTGTTTTCGCTTTCTGCGATGTTCATCATCTCAATATCCCGGCTTTATGTCCGTTCGAAGTGCCAGCTTGCGCAGTCGCAGAAACAGGTCTTCCAACATCAATTGGCTGTTCGGATTAGCGGTGCCAGCAAGTTGGGCCTGCACGGCAGCAACTTCATTGTAGAGTGAAAACAGTGATCGCGTTGAAAGATTCGCGTCATTCGCCTGCCCAAACAAGGTTGCCGCTGCATTTTTCAACGCCTCTCCTTTAAGCAGATTTTTCTGACCGCAGAGACGGTATTTGGTCAATGAGCTTAGCCAAAAACCAAGTACCCTCAGCACTTCCGAGGGTTGGGATTTGGCATAGCGCGCTGCCAGCGCCAATGGTTGTACGTGGCCCTGAATCAATTGCAAGAGTGCTTCGCCAATTTCCTGTACCTGGGCACTGCTCCCGGTCGTGTACATACTTCTGGCGGCGAATGGACGACCCTGGGTCAACTCGAGCAGCAATTCGAGTTCACTCGTCGGCTCATTGACGTGCTCTCCCAACCAGGCTAGAGATTGCCAGTTTGTCGGTCTGGGCAGGTTCAGTACCTGGCAGCGGCTTGCGATCGTAGTCAGTACGGCTTTAGGACGGTCTGTCAGCAGGAGAAACAGGACATCGGCGGGTGGTTCTTCAAGGCCTTTCAGTAGCGCATTGGCCGAACTGATGCCCAGACTTTCGGCGGTATCGATGATGATAATCCGGCGGCCGAACGAGTGGGAACTGGTCTCCAGAAATGACTTCAATTCCCGAATCTGGTCGACTTTGATGACTCTGCCTCCGTCTTCGGCTTCCACCATTAACAGATCCGGATTGTTGCCGGCTGCGTTCAGTAAACATGCTGAGCAGCTGCCACAGGGCGCATTGACCTGAGGGGTGCGACAAAGCAGGAATTGCGCGAGCATTGTCGCAAAATAGCGCTTGCCGGTGTCGGCGTCCCCCTTGAGGATCAAGGCATGAGGCAGCTTGTCGCTGCGACATTGTCTGAGAATCAGATCCCATGCGTCCTGCTGCCACGGCAGCGTCTTTTGCAGTATCGGAGCCTTCACAAGAGAGTTTCCAGGTGTTTGCGGATTTCCATTTGTACACTTTCCAGCGGCATCGCTGCGTCAATCACGACACAACGCTCGGGGTCCGCGCTCGCACGTAGCAGGTAAGCTTCGCGTACCCGATTGAAGAATTCGACTTTCTCCAGCTCGAAGCGATCCAGTTCACCCCTCTGACGTGCCCGCATCAGGCCGATTTCGGGTGCCAGATCAAGAATGTAGGTAATGTCGGGCCGCAGCTCGCCTTGTACCATAGTTTCCAAGGCTGCGATGGTGCTCAATGACAACCCTCTGCCGCCACCTTGATAAGCATAGGTTGCATCGGTAAATCTGTCACATACGACCCACTTGCCCTGTTGCAGGGCCGGCTTAATGACATGCTGAATGTGTTGCGCCCTGGCGGCGAAGATCAGCAACAATTCAGTGAGCTCGCAGATGTGTTCGTCGCGTTTTTGCAGCAGTAGTTGACGAATCATTTCAGCGACAGGTGTACCACCGGGCTCACGAGTCACGATAAAAGGAATTTGTGCAGCTTCCAGCAGTGATGTGATGAATTGAATATTGGTAGTTTTGCCGACGCCCTCCACACCTTCGATTGTGATGAATCGTGCTGTCGCGATTTTGCTCGTCATGGGGGATCAAATCCAAAGTCATTATTGCGGACGGTTGTCCAAGAGGTAGCGTCTTACCGCCGCGTTATGTTCTTCCAGGGTATTCGAAAAGTAATGCCCACCGTCGCCACGCGCCACAAAATACAGGGCTGTATCATCACTTGGATGCAGCGTGGCATGCAATGCATCTCGCCCAACCAATGCTATCGGCGTAGGCGGCAATCCATCAATGCGATAGGTGTTGTAGGGCGTCATCGCATCGAGATCTGCGCGGCGAATGTTGCCGTCGTAGGAGTCGCCCATGCCGTATATGACCGTTGGGTCGGACTGCAGGCGCATGCCTGATTGCAGTCTCCTTACGAAGACGCCTGCAATTTGCGTGCGCTCGCTGAGTAAGCCTGTTTCTTTCTCGACAATGGATGCGAGGGTCAGCGCTTCGTAGGGCGTGCTGAATGGCAGATCGACGTCTCGCAACGCCCACTCTTCAGCGAGGACTGTTTGGAGTTGAGCTGCTGAGCGCCGCAAGATGGAAAGATCCGTAGCCCCGGATGTATAGAAGTAAGTATCGGGGAATAACAGTCCCTCCAGGCTGGGGGCAGACGTTTGCCCGCCGGTCGGCAACACAGTTTGCAGAATTGCGAGTATCTCCGACTCACTCTTACTTTGGAGTGTGTTCAGCAGCTTGGGACTGCTCCACAAGGTGTCGAGGGATTGCTTGACCGTGGTGCCTTCGATGAAAACCACGGGGTATTGTATGGATTGACCTGACATCAGGTGAGCGAGCGCGCTTTTTGGCGTCATCCCTGCTCGCAAAGCGTACTCACCTGCTTTCAGTCCGGTGTCAAAGCCGTTAAAACGAGCCCAGAGGCTGAAAAGTCTGGGGTGTTCCAATGCTGCGGTGGATGCCAGCTGGCTGGCCACTTGCTGCATTGAACTGCCCGGGCGGACGTCGATAACGACTTCGGCGGTGATTGCCAGTGGCGAGTCAAGGAACCTGGAGAACTGCACATAGAAAATCACTACGCCCAGCACCAGCAGCGTTATCAGACCTAGAATGCAGCGGAACAGTGTTTGTTTCATGAATCAGAAATTGTCACTTAACAAGCCCTGCACCTCTCGGGTCAAGGGTCCAATTGGAAAACTTAAAATTGCGCCTGCATTGGACAGCGCTCTCACAGGCCATACTCCGAGGACACTGTTGCATACAAAGAGCTCACTGGCGCCGCTGAGTTCGCCGACATGAATTGGACGTACATCGACCGGGCGCCCTTGATTAGCGAAATACTCAAGTACAACATCACGCAAAATGCCGGCGATCCCGGCTTCCGTCAACGCCGGAGTAGTAATCCTCCCTTCAAGAACCACAAAGACATTGGTCTTGATTCCCTCAATCAGATGCTTGGTATCATCGCACATCAGGCCTTCTGCGGTGCTCTCATTGAGCTCCATGCTGGCCATCACCTGATCAAGTCTATTCAGATGTTTGACGCCGGCAAGCGCGCTGTTCCGGGAGACGGGGTGTCGACAAAGTTGCGCCTGAATGCCGTTGGTCGCATTTCTTGCATAACCGTCGGGAAAGCCGTGCATTTGCACAATTCGAGTCGCAGAGACAGAGGACGGAGGGTTATAACCACGTCCCCCCGATCCCCGGGTGACGATCACTTTGAGGATGTGGCTGCCTTGATCATGATTCTCAAGCGAATTCAGTACCTGGTCGACCTCTGCTTCCAACAGCATAAAGTCGCAGGGAATCTGCAATTTCTCGCACGAGGTTTTGAGGCGGGTAAGGTGTCGATCCCAGAACAACGGAGTTCTGCCCTTGATCTTGATCGTCTCGAAAAGGCCATCGCCATACTGAACTGCACGATCACTGACAGGCAGGAAATTCTGTGCTTGGCCGTTTACCAGCATGAAGTCTCCGAAATCGACACAGCCCGCGCCGTCGATGAGTCGACCGGCGCGGTGTAGAAAATCATTGCAGGCGAGTGAAAACCAGACTGCCGTTGGTGCCGCCAAACCCGAAGGAGTTGCTGAGTGCAACGTCCAGTGTCGCATCTCTTGTGGTGTGCGGAACATAATCGAGATCGCACTGTTCGTCGGGATTGTCGAGATTGATTGTCGGAGTGATGATCTGATCTCGTATGGAGAGTACGCATACGATGGCCTCGACGGCGCCAGATGCCCCCAGCAGATGCCCAAGCATGGATTTCGTCGAACTGATGGCCAGACGATTGGCGTGTTGCTTAAAAACGCTCTTGATTGCCAGCGTCTCAGCAATATCACCAGCGATAGTCGAGGTGCCATGAGCATTGATGTAATTGACGGCGGAGTGGTCTAGTCGTGCGCTTTGCAGGGCATTGCGCATGCACAGTGCTGCGCCCTTCCCTCCTTCGGAGGGCGAGGTAATGTGGTAAGCGTCGCCGCTCATCCCGAAGCCGCTGAGTTCTGCGTAAATTTTAGCGCCACGTCGTTTAGCGTGTTCGTACTCTTCCAGGACCATGATTCCTGCCCCGTCGCTCAGGACAAAGCCATCGCGGTCCTTATCCCAAGGCCGACTTGCGCGTTGGGGCTCGTCATTGCGAGTAGACAGTGCGCGTGCTGCGCAGAATCCGCCCAGTCCAACCGGAGAGGTAGCCATTTCGGCACCGCCTGCAAGCATGACGTCAGCCTGACCATGGCTGATCATGTTGGCAGCTACACCAATGTTATGAGTGCCTGTCGTACACGCCGTCGTAATGGCGATATTAGGGCCTTGAAAGTTGTACCGTATGGAGAGTGTTCCGCCCAGCATATTGATGATCGAGCCGGGTACAAAGAACGGAGATATTTTCCTGGGGCCGCTCGTCTTGACGAGTTCCGAGTTGTTCTCAATTGAAGTGATTCCACCGATGCCTGAGCCAATGGCCACCCCGACACGCTCCATGTCAACTGAAGAATCCAGAAGACCTGAATCTGTAACCGCCTGGACACCTGCGGCCAGTCCATACTGGATGAAGACATCCATGCGGCGTGCTTCTTTGTCACTGAGATAGGGGGAGCAGTCGAAGTTTTTTACTGAGCCGCCGAAGCGCGTTGTGAAGTCAGACGTATCAAACTGTTCCAGCAGATTTATACCGCTGCGAGCGTTTCGCAGTGCCTGCCAGGTTGTTTCTACGTCGTTACCGAGAGGTGTTATGAGCCCTAAACCGGTGATTACCACTCTTCTACCGTTCACTGCTTCGCTCTCCAGTGCAGTTTATGAAAAACATCAGCCTTGACTGATTGCTGCGGACAAAATAAAAGCTACTCCAGATTATCGCCCGGAGTAGCTTTATTATTTCGCCTAAAGTCGCTCAGAGGTGCTTATTGATGTAATCACAGGCCAGTTGTACCGTGGTGATTTTTTCAGCTTCTTCATCAGGAATCTCGGTCTCAAACTCTTCTTCCAGAGCCATAACCAATTCCACAGTATCCAAAGAGTCAGCGCCTAAATCTTCTACAAATGAGGAAGAAGATTTTACCTCTTCTTCTTTAACGCCCAGCTGTTCGCAGACAATTTTCTTAACGCGTTCTTCAATGCTACTCATAACTATTATTAGCTCCTAAATACGAAATTTTAAAACTGCTTTTAGATTAGATTTGGCTGTAAATTGATCAGCTCAGGTAATCGAAAACGCAAGTTTACATCTATTTTCAACGGGTTGTAATCTGAAAGTCTAAAATAATTCGTGCTTCCAGATTAATGCTTAGAAATTTCAAATGGTTGCGCTTTCATTCTAAGATTTTACGACATATACATTCCGCCGTTCACATGCAGGGTTTCCCCGGTGATGTAGGCACCGGAGTCTGAGGCTAAAAACCCTGCAACAGCCGCTATTTCTTCGGCTTTTCCAAAGCGAGCCAGAGGGATCTGATTCAGCAGTACTTCTATCTGTTTTTCCGCCAACGCCCGGGTCATGTCAGTGTCAATAAAGCCGGGAGCGATGCAGTTTACTGTGATGCCGCGAGAGCCTATTTCGCGCGCAAGCGAACGTGAAAATCCTTCAATTGCCGCCTTGGATGCAGCGTAATTCGTTTGTCCAGGATTACCACTTGAAGCGACGACTGAGCTGATGCTGATGATTCGTCCCCAGCGTGCTTTGGTCATTCCTTTGAGGGTCAACTTGCACAGTTTATAGAGGGAGTTGAGGTTCGTATTCATTACCGACTCCCACTCCTCTTCCTTCATGCGCATCAACAAGTTGTCTCTGGTAATACCGGCATTATTCACCAATACCAAAGGCGCTCCGAATCGACTTTCAATCGACTCCAGGACAGCAGTTATAGATTCAACAGCGGCGACGTTCAGACAGTATCCGGCTCCGGCAATTGCATTTTCCTGCAGATAGGCAGAGATGTCCTCAGCGCCTTTCTCTGTGGTTGCTGTGCCGACAACTGTCATCCCTTGCTTACCGAGTTCAATGGCAATGGCTTTGCCAATTCCTCTGCTAGCTCCTGTGACCAGGGCAATTTTCTTGATTTCATTGGTCATAATGCTTTATCCGGTTTCCATGCAAATTTATGAACGAATCTTCGATTCTGTATTCTAGATTGTCAGCGCTGCTTTCGCCTGCGCGAACGTTTCTGGATCGTCAGTGCTAAAACATTCTATTTCCGGTTCAATGCGCTTGATCAGACCGCAGAGCACTTTGCCCGGCCCGCATTCAACAATCCGTCCAAGCCCCAGCTCCCACATGCAGTTAATCGTGTCTACCCACTGTACGGGCATGTATAGTTGCTTGAGTAAATTATCTCGTATTTCGTCGGGCGTTTTTGCAACCAGACCATTGATATTTTGCACTATTGGAACCGTTGGCGTTTTAAATGTCACTTGCGCGAGGTCTTCACCAAGTTTTTGAGCGGCTGGCAGCATCAATGCACAATGAGAGGGAACGCTAACGTTCAATGGCAGAGCACGTTTCGCTCCAGCTTCCTTGCAGGCGTGCATGGCTCGCTCTACAGCTGCTTTTTCACCCGCTATAACGGTTTGTCCGGTAGAGTTGAAATTGGCGGCGGAAACGACGGAGCCCTGCTGCACGTCCTTACAAATTGCGATTATCTTATCGTCGTCCAATCCAAGTATAGCTGCCATCCCGCCAGTGCCTGCCGGAACAGCTTCCTGCATGTATTTGCCACGTTGATAGACTATTTTCGCTGCCTCTCGGAGGCTGATTACATCTGCACACACCAGTGCTGAATATTCCCCCAGGCTGTGGCCGGCGAGCAGTTCGGGGAGGCGGCCCCCCTGCAGAATCCAAAGGCGCCAGATGGCCACAGAGGCTGCCAGGAGAGCGGGTTGGGTAATGTGAGTTTGATCCAGGAGGCCCGATGTGTCTGACATCGAAATCTTCCAGAGATCTAAAGAGATAGCTTCGGATGCCTCCGCAAAAACCTCTTCAATGCAAGGATATTGCGCTGCGAGGGCGGTAAGCATTCCAGATTTTTGAGAACCTTGCCCTGGAAAGACAAAACCAAATTTAGGCATGTTGATTGTCCTTTTTTCTAACAAGTTTTGAGAACTCTTGATTTCAGCCAGTCAGCGAGTCGATCGAGTCCGCTTCGTCCAGAAAAGCTGACATTTTATGGCTGATCAGGTCAGGTACCCCGTCACTGATTTCTTTGATAGCCTGTTCGATGGCGTAGTAAAAACCCTCTATCCGGGCATTGCCATGGCTCTTCACAATGATACCTTGCAAGCCAAGCAGACTTGCGCCATTGAATTTTGCTGGATTGATCTGGAATTTGAGTGAGCGTAACAGAGGTGAGGCAATTAGGTAGTACAAGCGGGTTAGCCACGTGCGGGTAGCGCTTTCTTCCAGCAGACTTTCTATCTTGCGGACCACGCCTGCGCTGGTCTTAATGGTGACATTGCCTGCGAATCCATCGCATACCACAACATCAACCTTGTCATCGAAAATTTCGTTTCCTTCGACGAAGCCAATGTAATTTAGAGCAGCAGACTTCTCCAGCAATTGCGCTGCCACTCTGATCTGCTCAGTGCCCTTGTGTTCTTCGTGCCCGATATTCAATAGACCAACTCTCGGGGCCTCCGCGTTGTTCAGCGAGGACGCAAGCACTGACCCCATTACCGCGAATTCAAGCAATTGTCGCGCCTCGCAGTTGACGTTGGCGCCAACATCAAGGATATAACGGCGTCTGCTGGTCGAAGAGGCTGGAATGCTGGCGATAATGGCTGGCTTGCTGATGCCGGGGATCGTTTTAAGAAGGTGACGACCAATCATGAGAAGCGCGCCAGTATTGCCGGCGCTGACACAGGCGTCCACGCGCTTCTCTTTGACGAGCTCAACGGCGATATACATCGAAGAGTTTTTGTATTTTCGCAATACGGTTTCTGGCTTTGTAGCGTTATCTATACTGACCTCGGTGTGAAACACCTCCAGCCTCGTACGTGTGGAATCAGCATGACCACTCAAGTAAGGATTTATCTTGCCTTGATCGCCCACCAAAACCAGAGACAACTCTGGATGTAGCGCCAAGCACTTCAGTGCCGCCGGAACTGCCACGGAGGGGCCGTAGTCCCCTCCCATGGCATCGATTGCAATGCGCTTAAGCGTCGACAAACTTACTTGTCACCGAGATCCAGAACTTTCTTGCCTTTGTAGTAGCCATCAGCAGTGATGTGATGGCGACGGTGCACTTCACCAGTAGTCTGGTCTGTAGAAAGAGTAACACCTGGAAGTGCGTCATGTGCGCGACGCATATTGCGGCGTGAACGGGAAACTTTAACTTGTTGAACGGCCATGCTTGTTGCTCCTGGTTGGAAGCTGAACTGTACAGGGATTCTGCTTGTTCGGCTCGCTTAAATGGTAATGCTTATCTTGGTTCTTTCAATGACTGCAGAATCGCAAAGGGATTCTGCTTGTCTGGTATATCTGAACTTTTGGAAACCTCCTCTTGCGGAGTGCTCCGCTTCGACGGTCCGTTCTGCGCACAGCTCACTTTGTGATAACTCACTATTGGCATGGCGAGTATCAGTTGTTCTTCAATGATATCTGCCAATACCAACTTGGTATCGGTGCAGAACCAAGGCTCCAAATCCTTTGGCAGCTTATCGGCCTGACTTTCAGATTCCACCAGAGCCAGCTGAAAAACGTCTTCCAGCGTAATCGTAGTGACGTCCAGACAACGCTGGCACAATACCTCAACATCTGCCTTGAGCTCGCCGGAGATCACTCTTCGAAAATCTTCATTTAAAGAAAATTTCAGTGATATCTCGACAAACCCTGAAGTGTTGGCGAGTAGTTCAGAAAATCTCTCAAATTTTGACACTGGCAATTTGCCAATTATCACAGCCTGTTGAGTGAAGATTTTCTTGGCGTCGACGTAGTCTGGAATAAGGGTGTCCGTCATAGGCGCGCAATGATAGGCGTACAAAGCACTTCTGTCAAAAAAATATGCCCACAACGGCATGATTTTCCGACAATTTACGCCTTTTCCAGCAGTCTCTAGCGCAAAGAATCCAGAAGTTGAAGCATCAAAGGATTAGTCGGGGCGCTTGCGGTAAAGCGTATTTCACTCCCCGGGCGGTTGAAAGTAATCATCGCAGCATGCAGGCACAGGATTTTAGTGTCGGACAGCTGATCCCGCGTCGTCGAAGTGTACTTTTGATCCCCTACTATGGGGTGTCCGGCATATTGGCAGTGCACTCTAATCTGATGTGTACGTCCAGTGAGTGGACTTGCTTCAATAAGAGTGGCATTACTGAATCTTTTGAGAATCTTGAAGTTTGTGACAGAAGGCTTACCTTCCGGATCAACGACAACGACCTTTTCCCCGGCCTTGACCTCATGCTTTCTGAGAGGCGCATTGACTTGTACCACGTCGTCTGGCCAGCGACCGTGTACCAGCGCGTGATAGGACTTGGTGACGTTCTTGGCTTTGAGTTCACTGTGCAGGTGCTTCATCATCCCTGGTGTTTTGGCAATCACCAGACAACCTGTGGTTTCCCGGTCGATACGATGTGCGAGTTCAAGGAAGTCTCCTCCCTGCCCTGCTTCCTGCAATATCCACCGCATGGACTCAATAAGTCCCGTCTTCAGGCCCGAACCGCCGTGCACGGCGATGCCTTGCGGCTTGTTGATGACAATGAGCTCAGAATCTTCAAAAATAATACTTTCTTTTATGAGCTTCACCAGGCTGGATCCCGGCCTCACTGGGGGGGCTATTTCTGCAACGCGAATTGGCGGGACACGCACACTATCACCAGTGTTCAGCCTGCTTTCGGGTTTAACTCTTTTTTTGTTGACCCGCACTTCTCCTTTGCGAATTAAACGGTAAATCCGCGACTTGGGAACGCCTTTAAGGCGACCAAGAAGAAAATTGTCCACTCGCTGGTTATCAGCATCTGTGCTGACCTCGATGAACTCTACTCTCCTGCACTCGTTGGCTGGCAGGGATTCGGGATTGGCTGGCTTTTTCAAGTTGAGGGTTACCACAATGTGACTGGGCGCGAATTATATCAGCACAGGAGTTATCGCCCAACTCGCGATATTGTATGGTGTACAATCCTCGGCATTTTGATTTTCGGGAAATAGATCATGTTTAACATCAAGCGCTCTCTTGAACTGCTGGTGAGCCAGGCAATTACAGAGGCAACGGGATTAACTGACTGCAATGCCAATGTTATCTACTCCACACGGCCTGAATTCGGTGACTATCAGGCCAACGGTGTAATGAGCATTGCGAAACAGCTAAAGACGAATCCTAGAGAGTTGGCTGAGCGTGTTGTTTCTGCATTGCAAGGCAATGATTTGATTGCAGCTGCCCAAGTAGCGGGTCCGGGCTTTATTAATCTTATTCTCAAGGATGCCACTCTCGCCTCCACAGCGACTCGTTTCGCTCATCAGGAGCAGAGTCTGCTTGGTGCCGTATACCGCCCACAGCGAATTGTCGTTGATTACTCCGGACCCAATCTGGCGAAAGAGATGCATGTGGGGCACCTGAGGGGCACCATCATCGGGGATTGCATCGTCCGGGTTCTTGAGGCTGTAGGGCATGATGTAATTCGCCAGAATCATGTAGGGGATTGGGGAACCCAGTTTGGAATGTTGATCGCCCACATGGAATCATTGAGTGAAAAATCCGCCACAAACCATACTCGGTTGGCAGATTTGGAGACTTTCTATCGCGAGGCGAAGTCGCGTTTTGATCTTGAGCCCGGATTTGCAGATCTGGCGCGCAGCTATGTCGTAAAGCTTCAAGGCGGTGATCGAGATTGCCTGAATGCTTGGCAGAAATTCATTGAAGAATCGCTGAGGCACTGCGAGGAGATTTACGACCTCTTGGGGGTGACTTTATCTAAGGCCGATCTGAAACCTGAAAGCTTTTATAACAGTGAGTTAGCAGGCATTGTAAATGCGTTACGTGAGAATAAGATGCTCACTGAATCCGAAGGTGCACAATGTGTATTCCTGGATGAGTTCAAGGGCAAGGACGGCTCGCCACTGCCTGCAATCGTACAGAAGTCAGATGGTGGTTATTTGTACGCCACCACCGATCTGGCGGCATTGCGCTACAGGGGGCAAAGTCTCGAGGCAGATAGGATTTTGTATGTCGTTGATGCACGTCAGAGTCTGCACTTTCAGCAGGTCTTCGCGATTGCACGCACGGCTGGGTTCGTACCGGATGTCTGTTCTCTTGAGCACATTGCGTACGGCACGATGATGGGAGAGGACGGCAAGCCCTTCAAGACCCGCAGCGGCGATACGGTAAAACTGCGAGAGCTCTTGGATGAGTCAGTTCGCCGAGCACATGACATCGTCAGTGCGAAAAGCCCTGATCTTTCCCCTGAGCATAGAGAGCAAATATCCGCTGTGGTAGGCATAGCGGCAGTCAAGTATGCGGATTTGTCCAAAAATCGCACCAGTGATTACGTTTTCGACTGGTCGACTATGCTGTCTTTTGAGGGAAACACTGCTCCCTATATGCTTTATGCTTATGCTCGTATCAAGAGCATTTTACGAAGGCAGGGAGAAGGCGTGCATCCAGAGCGCAGCGAGCTGAAAATTACCGGGGTGGAAGAGCGAAATCTCATCATCAAAATTCTTCAATTTCCAGAGGTAATTGATGTAGTCGCGTCGGA
>JACCDZ011401665.1_pt1 | contig 17953 bp, 20 predicted proteins | sample 7449551 | NCBI WGS metagenome assembly JACCDZ01 (sample SAMN15323452, study PRJNA562643) | freshwater metagenome | isolation source: river surface water | place: USA:Blue River Watershed | collected 2017-08-18
CCGTTAAACAATGGCAGGATAACGGCAAGAACTGCATTTTGTCCAATGAGATACTATGCCCAGCAAGCAAGGAAAACGACAAGGGTATCACATGCTCACAGTGCAAACTTTGCACCGGCAGTAACAGCGCAGGGAAGTCTATCGCTATTGTCGCCCATGGCACCGCACGAAATAACGTAAAGGGTTAAGCACATGATCAAAACACTAGCATTAACAGCGCTTGGATTGTATGCGCTAATGTGGGCGGTATGCTTTGCGATTGTAGCTACAGCTTACCTAAGGCACAAACTAGGGTTTAAACGAAGGGATTAAACGACAAGGACAAGGGCGGGTTACATCGTGCAGGTGTACCCGCCGCTAGCATAAAGAGTTTAAACCGCTAGCCGTTGACGGTCATTCAGCGCGCGAATAATACCCCGCACATATATTCACAAAACGAATAACCCTAGAAAAAAAAAATTCGCCTAAGCCACGTTAAACATTAGCGGTATTTATAGACTGTAGAAAACCGAAGACAATTATATGATGCTAACGCATGGTATAAACGAAAGGTATAACTGATATTTTAAAATCGTAGTATTATCATGGTGTAGAGGTAGGGTCCACATTAAGCACCTAAGACTTACAGCAATTGTTTAAACCTTGACCCGATTACCCAAGATTGCAACAATGAATCAATCAAAGTTAAATCAGAGCTGTAACAAGTGCTCAAACAATTGTTTAAACCTTCAGTATTGCACTTCAGAGTACCAACAAGCAGCTTAAAACCTGTATAGAAGCCCTTAATTTGCATTGTACATAGTAAGTACAGGATATGAGCTACAAGCCTTTAAATCGCGTTTAAACCCTTTAATATTTACCTAAAGAAAAATCCCCAAGGTTGTTACACCGAGGGGATAAAATTTTAATTTTTAGTTTTAGATTTTTTAGCAGTAGTAGCTGCTGCTTTTTCTTCAGCTTTCTCTCGTTTCTCCTGAAGTTGTGCTCTGAGTTCTAATCTACGTACAATCTCTTCAGAATCAAACCACATCTCTTTACCCATGATAACTTCTTCGAGTTCCTTATCAGTAAGGAAATCCTTATAGACACTGTGCATTAAAGTTCTGACTTGTTTATCTACGAATGAAGCATGTGAAATTACGTCAGATTGCTTACCGAAAGCTCCAAATGTAGCAGAGTGAACCATCATAGTAGCATAAGGAGAAACACTGATACTTGGTGCAGCTAGTGCAATAAGAGATGCTGCTGATGCTGCTACACCTTCAATACTGGCATGAACATTTGCATCTGTATCTTGAATGGCGTTAATGATAGCAATTGCACCATCCAATTGACCACCGTAGCTATTGATGCTCAGTAGGATAACATCCCCTTCACCCAAAGAATCAATTCCTTGTAGCACGGTACGATAGTATTTTGGTTCTCGGATATATTCATCTAGAAAGATTTTAATGCAGCGATCAGTTCTTGTACTCTCAAAGTAAGGTAAATGCTGGTTACGGATATTTCCCTGATCTTCATCGTCATCATCGTTACGAGCTAGTGAAGGGATATTTTTAAATTTATTTAGCATTCTTTACTCCTTTAGTTTTGTACTCATCCAATACGCTGGTTTTATTATATTCAGCTTCAATTTCATCTTCAAAAGCAATTACGAATTCTTTGGTCAAACCACTTCGTACAACATGCTCTCGTGTAAAGGTTGTAAAACTGCAATCAGATACATTATACTTTTTACAGATTTGTTCTAGGTAAGTTAGTCCGTCCATACCTTTTTTAACATCAGTTTGTGGACCTGTGTTATCACCGCAAAAGACAATCTGAGAATCGTTACCTACACGAGTAGTCAATGCTTGAATCTCAGGTACAAACAGGTTTTGACTTTCATCTACAATGATAATGCTGTCATTCCAGCTTCTACCTCGGATAGTCTCTAGGCTACAAATCTCAATAGTTTTATTCTTTAGATGAATCTCTGTAGTAGCTTTACCAAGATAGTCCTCAAAGTAATCAATCATTTGTTGATAAAATGGAAGTAACTTTTCTTCGGCTGTACCGGGAAGAAAACCAATACTTCTACCAGCTAACGGTTGATAAGCACGAATCAAAACAACTTTCTTAATATCACCATAATGCAATTTCTTAGCTGCATGGTGAATTGCAAGTAGTGTTTTACCTGTACCTGCACTACCTCTAGCAACAACTAAAGTGTTGTACTTCAGTGCCTCTAGGAGTTCACCTTGCTTGTCATTCATTGGATGCAAAACAGGAAACTGCACTCTGGTAAATTTCTCTTTTTGTACACGTTGTGCTTGTACTTTTTGATTTCTTTTCATAAACCCCTTTACTACTTTAGGATATATTGATGATAATACCTTGATTATTATTTAAGGTATTCTTATGTGATATTAGATATTATTCTTTTGGTTTACGTCCACGTTTAACTTCGATATTAACTGCAGGAGTTTCTTCAATATTGTCTTTAACAATCTCTTGTGCAAAAAGCGTAGGAGATTCGGTTTGTGCTTTAACCATACCTGTTACCAACATTGAACCGAACGCAGTCGGGAATAGTTCGTTGGATTCAAAGTCAAATCGCCAACCGTCAATGATTGCTTCTTGCACTACCTGACAAAATTCATATAAGCTATAAGTTTCAATTCTTTTAATTTCCATGAGTACTCCTTATTAAATTAAGCTCAGACTATCCTGAGTTAGTTCAATTGTAGCACACATCTCAACACAAGTCAACACAAATATTTTTAAATAAAGCTTGACAAATGCAAAATTATATGCTAAACTAAGAATATACTAACGTATATAACTACAGTTATACATCAGTTTAATGTAGGTTATAACGTATATTACTATATCTGTAACCTTAGATGTTAATATCTAATAGTACTATAGATAGTAACATTAGATGTTAACATTAATTAAATCCTATAATCTTATAAGATATAAATAACTTAAGTATAATCTATGTTGTAATGTATATTATAACTATAGTTAATATTATAACTTTTCTTAGGCTACGCTGCAAGCATGTCCTCAAGCCGGTGGGCTTTCTTGCAGAATGCATGATGTCAATTTTAGTTGTTGCTGCTCAGATAGAATCTTCAGGAAGACCCCTAGAAGGCTCTACAAGAAGTCAATTTAAGTTAACCTAGGGGTATGTAGCCTGAAGGTATAAAACGAGCGTATAGAGCGTTTAAATCAATTTTAATCTAACCTTATGATTGTGCAAAGATAGAGGTGCAAGTATGAACGTAACACAACTTAAAGAAACTATTGATTATGATATCTTCAGTGGAGCATTCTTTATCGTAAAGAATAATTGCAGATATAGACGAATATTTCCAAACGAAGATGGTTATTTAATATTTTATAAAAATAATAAAAGACTTAAATTTAAAGCCAATAAGTTAGCTATTGAATTTGTGCAAAATATTGATGTGCAAAAAGATAAAATAGTTTTACATAAGAATTTAGATGAAACTGATTACCGTTATATTAACTTAAAATTAATATCTAAAAAAGTATTCAACACTATCAAAGAAGCACATAGAAATTTATCTGGTGCTTTGAAACTTCAACCGCACTCTAAAGATGTTTTCTCATATGTGTTAACTTGGAAAGAGAATTCTAAAGACAAAATCATAGTTGTGCAAGATATAGTCATAGCCAAACGATTGTACACCAAGTTACAACTCAAGTATGCTAAGATTTTAAATAGATATTGTGTATTCGACTAACAAAAGACAAATAAAGTATATTTGATTGATATTTCTCTTGAAATTTTAGTATTCATGTGCTATAATCAAGGCTTCTATGTAAATTAAACTATAGTCATTTGTGTAAATTGTACTAATAAGAGGTACAAACCTGCCTAAGATAGAAGCGGTTTAACCCTACATAGAAGTAAACCTTCATATGTTAGTCTAATTGCCCTTTCCTCCTTTCAGCGTTAGATGCTTCAGTATGAGCTGGATTAGTAACCAGCACTAACACAAATTTAGTCTAGCACTAACAAACAACTGTAAGCCATACTTGACAAAAACGCATAAGTATGACTATAATGAGATACAACAAGAATAATCCTATGAAATGCATAATCTGTAATCAGTATTTTAAACGTTCGGTTTTTAACCAAGGTTTTGAATGCGAAAGTTGTCAAAGCATTGTTTTAGATGAATTTGACTCTGAGATGCAAGTTGAAGTAGAATTGCTAAAGCACCCTTCGGGTAAAACACAAGCAATTATTTATGATGATCCGTACGATGATACGGGTGATTCAATTTAAAGATATAATGCAAGTGTTCGAACCCTTCGGGCACGTATAGCGGGTAAGGTGGTCACTACTGCAGTCTCATAAGCTTGCAGCATCACTGGTTCGAATCCAGTACCCGCTTCCAAGCTGGAATAGCTCATCTGGTAGAGCAACGGTTTTGTAAGCCGTGGGTGGTGGGTTCAAGTCCTGCTTCCAGCACCAAACATCTTAAATGAGGTATTATGAAAAATTGTAGTACCTGTAAAGAATTAAAATTATTCTCGGATTTCAGTCGTTGCTCTAAAAGTAGTACTGGTTATCAGTCTGTTTGTAAGGCTTGTAAAGTTGTTTCTGTTCGTAATTCTCCATCAAGAAACAAAAAACATGTTCCAACTGATAAAGAAAGAAAACGCAGGTTAGAATATTATCATAAAACAAAAGTTGCTAGAAATATAAGCAGAAGAATGAGGCAATCACTAAAAGGTGAAAGAAAATCAACTACTTGGACAGAACTTGTTGACTACAGTTTGCAAGACTTGAAAGAGCACCTTGAATCGCTATTCTTATCTGGTATGACATGGGAAAATTACGGTGAGTGGCATATTGATCATGTTAAACCGATAAGTTCTTTCGATATTGTTTCAGACAGTTGTGATGCCTTTAAAGAATGTTGGAATCTAAAAAATCTTCAACCTTTATGGGCGATAGATAATCTTATCAAAAGTGATAAATAAACGTGTATTCCGCTAACTACGTCAAAAGTTCGGCTGCTCAATCGCCAACGGAAAGAGCATAAGGTCACAGTTGGATTAATTTTGGCATATAGCTCAGAGGTAGAGCAAACGGCTGTTAACCGTTCGGTCCGTGGTTCGATCCCACGTTTGCCAGCCAATATTACAGAAGTATGGTCGAGTGGCTTATGGCAATGGTTTGCTAAACCATCGGTGGCGAAAGCTGCCCACAGGTTCGAATCCTGTTACTTCTGCCATATAATCTCCCTATAGCGTAGTCTGGTAGCGTTCCTGATTTGGGGTCAGGCGGCGTAGGTTCGAATCCTACTAGGGTGACCAATTTATATTCGCTATTCGCAAATAGCAAACATTTAGGATGAGTATTCCGTTAAAGAACCGTTCGGGAGATAGCTTCGGCTATTACGGGAAGTAGCAAGGGGTGCGACTTACGCTATAAGTTAAAACGCACACTAACATTACAGAACACTACCTTAGTGGCCGTGTCACCTCGGTTTTAGGCGTCCCACGAATCTGTTGCGTGGTAACACGAAGTGTAGAAGCTTCGGGTAAGTACCGCCAAGTACTTACACAAAGGATACAGCGTATTATCTGCGGTAGATACGAAAAGGCTACCCCGCAATCGTAAGCGGGACTAACAACAGGAGAATATTATGGCTTTTGAAAAAGGCAAATCAGGTAATCCAAACGGTCGCCCTCGTAAAGACAGCGTAACGGATAAGCCAACTAACCGTGAGCTAAAAGAGCGTGAGCTAGTCATGCTACTTCGCAAGATCAAACCTCACGTAGCTGAAGCTATTATGCAAGCAGCTGCAATTATGAAGAATGAAGAGGCCAGTCACCAAAACCAGTTGAAAGCTGCAACTATACTTTTGGACAACTATCGCAGATTAACTCTCGATATGTATGATGGTGAAGAGCAAGCTGATGAAGCGGGTGTAGAAGTACAACAAAATAACGCTGCGATTTTCAGCTTGAAAGTTGTTAACGAAGAATAAGGATAAAAATGTCAGAACAAATTACTATAGCACCTGCATCTAAAAAGCAAGAAATGTTCTTGAACAGTGATGCTACCATTACATTAGCTGGTGGTGCTGCAGGTTCTGGTAAAACTTATACTTCGCTTTTAATCGCTTTGAAGTTCATGCAACATCCAAGAGCAACTGGTGTTATCTTTCGTAGAACTTCTAAGATGCTTACTGCACCGGGTTCAATCTGGCATGAAGCGGTAAGTTTATATACGGCAATCTATCCAAATTTAAGAATTCGATCTAGAGAGCTTGAGTTGGTGTTCCCAAATGGTGCATTACTCAAGTTCAGTCACATGCAACATGCTACAAACATGTATGATCACAAAGGTGGTCAATATTCTTTAGTAATCTTTGATGAAGCAACAGATTTTGAAGAAGAGATGGTTGTATATCTATTATCTCGTATGCGCAATGCTTATGTTGATTATAGACCACAGATGTTTATGATGACTAACCCCGATTATAATTCATTCTTGCGATCATGGATTGAAGATTATTATCTTGATCCTAATACAGGTATTCCACTTCCAGAGAAAACTGGAGATAAGCGCTACTTCTTCCGCCAAGGTAATACAATGCTTTGGTATGACACTCTGGAGCAAGCTGAAGCAGTACACGGTAAAGGTAATGAGTCGGGTCTTAGTTCGTTTACATTCATTGGTGCTACTTGTCGTGATAACCCTCCATTACTTAAAGCACAACCAGACTATATTAGCCGATTAATGTCTCTTCCTCGCGTAGAAAAAGAACGTTTATTAGATGGTTCGTGGTTTGCGCGTCAAGAGTCTGCAGGTCTGTTTAAACGCGAATGGGTTGGTCTTGTAGATCACGCAAATGGTAGAGCTAGAAAAAGAATTAGAGCTTGGGACTTTGCGTTTAGTAAACCCTCAGAGCAATATCCAAATCCTGACTGGACAAGAGGTGTTTTAATCTCAAAAGACCCAAATAATCTCTACACAGTAGAAGATGTAGTATCTATTCGAGATAGAGTTCATGAAGTAGAAAAACTTGTGTTTGATACTGCCATTCATGATGGTCAAGATGTAATTATTAGCATTCCGTTGGACCCTGCTGCTGCAGCTGGTGCTTATGCTAAAGATTTACAGCGAAAGTTAGCTGAAATGGGTTTTAGTGTAAGACTAACAAAACCTGTTAAATCTAAGATTACTCGTTTTGCACCTTTTTCTAGTATTGCACAAGCTGGTTTCGTAAACGTAGTTAAGGCGAACTGGAATAAAGATTTCTTCGATGAACTGGAAGTGTTCGATGGTGATCCGAAAAAGAAGGATGATCAAGTTGACTGCTGCTCAGATGCAATGCTGTTATTGAATAAAGATACACAATTACCAATTTTTTCATTACCTGATTTTACAGGTAGTAACCCATTCGAGGGTTCTATCTCGGGTTCCAATATTCCTACATTTCAAAGTTCACTAGTTTCATAATTAAAGGAGCCATTGATGGCGCGTAAATCACAAAATAACTCAGTACAAAAAGCAGTGGTTGATACACCAGATCGCTTTAAATTAAGTGAATCAGGTTATCTTGGTTTGAATGTCTTCAATGGTGTATCCAATGATGAGTTAAAGAAAGAATTAAACTTCCCTCATAGCGTAAATACCTATAAACAAATGTCATACCACGCTACGATTAATTCTGCGTTGACTTTGTTTGAAAATTTAATTGGTAAAGCAGATTGGAAATTTAAACCAATTGCTGATGCTACACCAGAAGAATTAAAGCAAGCTAAGATCATTAATGAAATGATGCAAGACTTAACAGATCAGACTTGGAGTGAGTTCATCTCTGAAGCAATGTCTGCAAATATGTACGGTTTCTCTGTGCATGAAAAAGTATATCGTCGTCGTTTGAAAGCAAATGGTTCTAAGCATGATGATGGAGTAATTGGTTGGAAAAAGCTACCCATTCGAAATCAAGAGACAATTGAAAAGTTTATTTTCAGTGAAGATGGTAATGAAGTAAGAGGTGTAAAGCAAAACCTTTCTGCTATCTCAGATGTATACAATCGATACTCTAGTCGTACTAATAACGAAGTAATTCTACCTCGTAGCAAAGTTATGCTGTTCCGTGCAGGTAAACACAAGGGTGATCCTTTTGGTAAATCAATGCTTCGTGATGCATATTTAGCTTGGCGCTTTTTAACCGTAATTGAAGAGATCGAGGCAAACGGTGTAGCTAAAGATTTAGCTGGTCTTCCTGTTCTAAAGCTACCACCTCAGTATCTATCTTCAGAAGCTTCACCAGATCAAAAAGCGATTCGCGCTTACTATGAAAATGTAATGCGTAATTTGCAATTAAATCAACAATCTGCTCTAATTCTACCACAAGCACACGATCCTGATACTCGACAACCCCTATTTGAACTTGAATTACTATCTTTGAACGGTAGTAAGGCAATGGATACAACCAAGATCAAAGAATATTATAAGAATCTGATTTTGACTGCCTTGTTTGCAGATATTCTCGTTCTAGGTCAATCTGGTGGTGGTTCTAATGCTCTTGGTCAGGTTAAAAACTCACTGTCCGCTACGGCTGCAGAAGCTATGCTTAAAAAGATTCGTGATGTTATCAACGAAGACTTAATCAAGCAGACTTACGAATTAAATGGTTGGGATACATCTCGTATGGGTCAAATGGACTTTGATAACCTAGAGATTGAAGACCTAGAGTCCTTCTCTAAAGCTATTCAGCGTTTTGCAAGTACTTCAGTTATTGAAGTTGATCGTGCGGTTCTCAACAGAGTTCGTGAATCTATCGGTGTAGACGCACTACCTGATGACGCAGAACCTAATAAAGATTATCTTCCTGAGATGACCTCTCGCAGTGGTGATGGCTTTAAAACAGCAGGTGAAGGTACTGGTACTTCTCCATCTGGTACGGATACGAGTTCTGGTAATTTAGAGAATGCAGCGTAACTCTGAAAAAGTAGCTGTAGTTTACTGGTTGCACTTAAAAGATCACACTGATGTATTTACTCAAGGATATGTTGGTGTGACCACTAGATTGATTGATGTAAGATTTAAAGAGCATTGTAATAAATTTAGTAGTTCTTACAATTCGTACAACCCATTGCATTTAGCTTTTGCACAACATGGGATAGATTCAATTGTAAGAACTCGTTTATGTGTATGTGATGTAAATCAAGCCTATCAAATCGAAAAGTTATTTCGTCCATTTGAATACATGGGTTGGAATACTACCGAAGGTGGAAAATTTTCACAAACAGCCTTGGATATTATAAGTAGGAAACGAAATGCCATACTCAAAAAGTAACCCACCACAATGGGCATCAAAGAAATCAGATGCCGTACAGAAAGTAGCAATTGAGGTTTTTAATCAGACCTTAAAAGATACAGGTTCGGAAGAAAAAGCTCGCATTGCTTCATTGGCTGCGATGAAAAACGCAGAAGAAGCGTTCAAAAAAGATAAAATTAAAAAGTCAGTCGAAGATATTATTAAATCTAAGTATTTAAAATAAATCTTACTTGAATTACTCTTAATTCTATGTTATAATAGTTAACAAATACCCCGAGTTATCTCGGGGTTATTGTTGTTTATAAAGGAGAGAATATGCAATGGTCTGCAGATAATGCACCACCTTCAATTCAAGGTAAATCTTTAAAATTAAGGGAATTATTTGCAAAAGTAGCCAATGCTTCTCTAGATAAGGGTTTCTCAAAAGAAGAATCAGTCTTTGCTGGTACAAACGCAGTAAAAATCGAAGAACGTAAAAATCAACCTGCTAAAGTAAAAGCACCTAAATTACCTTCCCATGTGGAATCACTGAGAAGTTATACAAATCCCTTTGAGGTTGTAACTAAGGCTGATGAAGTACCGTCTGCCCCTACCGTAAAAGCTGCAGAATTTGATGCAGAAGGTAGACTTGTGATTTTAATGTCCGATGGTAGACGAGTTGTTACCAAGGGTAAAGCTGTAGAACAGCACATTGATCAAAGAATTGGTGTTTCGGTTAACCCCGTATTTGATCATATTCAGATGAATACTACAGCTAATTATACCGCAGAAGATTATCTTCCCGGTATGATGACATGGAATGAATCTGAAGATTGTTTGGATATTGTACAGTCAGATGGTTCAATCCTACAAGTCGGTTTAGAAAATTATATTCAGGTTATCAACCATACTGGTAATACACTTCCAAATGGAACAGTTGTGCGCTTTTCAGGTGTGTCCTCGGAAGAAACTCCAGAAGTATTTCCGATGATTGCTGACGGTAGTGTAGAACCCTTGTATATCGTTGGTGTTTTAACCAATGAATTAATTCCGGGTCAAATCGGAAGAGCTACCATTTTCGGTAAGGTTCGAAATATTAATACCACAGGTTCGGATGTAGGTGAAGTATGGCAACAAGGTGATTTACTTTGGTCACATCCTACACAACTAGGTAAGTTTACGAGAGTAAGGCCTACAGCACCAAATGTGTCTATTTCAATTGCTGCTGTATTAAAAGTTGATTCTACCAGTGGTCGAATTTTAGTTAGACCAGTTATTTTCCCAAGATTATTTTACGGTACATTTTCAAGTACTCAAACGCAGACAGCTGCCGTAATTAATACTCCGAAAGCGGTTACATTTAATAATACAGATATTAATAGTGGTGTACAAGTAAATAATTCAAGTAGAGTTACAACAAATAATTCTGGTTTATATTCTTTTGATTTTAGGTTACAATTAACATCTACAAACTCATCTCAAAAGAACGTATATATTTGGGCTAGAAAAAACGGAGTGGATATTTCCAACAGTTCTTCTAAAGTAACACTGGTTGGTAACGCTGTTGAACTTGTTCCTTCTTGGAGTTTTACGGTAAGTATGATTTCGGGTGATTATTTTGAATTGATGTATGCTGTAGATGATTTGGCAGTTTTAATTAATGCTCCTGCTTCTACAGTTTTCTCACCGGCTATTCCTTCTGCAACACTCCGTGTAACGCAAGTTAACTTATAATAGGATAATAAAATGCAACCAGCACATATTGATTTGGAAGTTTACAAGGGTTCTACTTTTGTTAAAATAATCCAATGGAAAACAGGTACACCTGCACTAGCGATTAATCTCACAGGTTGTACAGCTAGAATGCAAATCAGAAAATCTGTTAATGACTCTACAATTTTAGATAATCTTACAACAGAAAATAATAGATTAGAAATTACAGAACCTTTAAATGGTAAATTCAAAATCACAATTCCTGCGAGTGCATCAACAGCTTATGCGTTTACAAGTGCAGTTTATGATTTAGAAATTATATTTACAGATGGTTCTGTGATTAGAGTAATTGAAGGTTGTCTATCAGCTATTCCTGAGGTAACTAGATGACAACAGAAGTTATCGTAGAAACAGTATATGATACGATAATTGTAGATGATTCTCAGGATACTATTCTAGTTGAAAGTCCCGGAATTACTACAGTTATTACATCAGCAGAGCAGGGACCACCCGGACCTGCGGGTATTCAAAACATCAGTGATGCTTTCGACGTAGATTCGTCAAATAAGACAGACGGTTCTATCTTGGTTTATTCTACTCAAAACCAAAAATGGGTATCAACAACCCTTCTTGAAAACCAGAGCGTTGAATCTGGACATTATTAATTAAGGAAAAATTATGGCTTCAATCGTCAGAATCAAACGTTCAGAGGTATCTGGTAATCCATCTACACTAGGTCAAGGTGAATTAGCCTATTCAGCATTACCTGATAACGGCGTTAATGGTGGTGATCGTCTATACATTGGTATGGGTACAGAGACTTCTGGTAATGCAGTAAATCACGTAGTAATCGGTGGTAAGTATTTCACCGACATGATTAATGCTTCCACAAACACCAATACAGGTAGTACATTGGTTAAACGTGATGCGTCTGGAAATTTCTCAGCTGGTACAATTACCGCTGCTCTATCCGGTAATGCTTCAACAGCTACCAAATGGATTTCAGCAAGAGATTTATCTTTAACAGGTGATGCTACAGCTACATTATCTGCTGTTGATGGTTCCGCTAACGTATCTGCTGCAATTACACTTGCTACAGTTAATACTAACGTAGGTACATTTGGTTCAGCAAGTTCTATCCCTGTTATTACTACAAACGCAAAAGGTTTGATCACAGGTGTAACTACTGCTGCTGTTGCATCTAATTTGAATATTGCTGGTGATACAGGTACAGATGCTGTTAGCCTATTAACAGATACACTATCATTTATTGGTGGTACTGGTATTACTTCAAGTGTTACAAACAATGTTGTTACATTTGATGTTGATAATACTGTTGCCTTAAAAGCTGATAAATTAAGCGTATTTGCTGCTACTACTTCTGCAGAACTCGCTTCAGTAATTTCAGATGAAACGGGTTCAGGTGCTTTAGTATTCGCTAATAGTCCTACACTCGTTGCACCTAATATTGGTGCTGCAACAGCAACTTCTGTTAACAAATTAAACATTGTAGCTCCAGTAACTTCAGCTACTCTTAACATTGCCAACGGTGCTACTCTTGCTACAACTGGTGCGTATGTAGTAACGTTGAATTCTACAGCTAACTCAACAGTAACACTTCCAACAAGTGGTACATTAGCTACTCTAGCAGGTGCAGAGACTCTAACAAGTAAGACAATTAGTGGTGCTTCAAACACACTAACCAACATTGGTAATTCTTCACTTACAAATAGTTCTGTAACAATTGGTTCTACAAATGTAGCACTAGGTGCAACAGCTACTTCATTAGCAGGTCTAACAGAAGTTACTGTAGACAACATTAACATCAATGGTAACACAATTAGCTCAATCGATGCTAACGGTGATATCGTTATTGCTCCAAACGGTTCTGGTAATGTTGACGTATCCAATTCTCGTATTATTGGTGTAACTACTCCTGTAAACGATAATGATGCTGCCAACAAACTTTATGTTGATACTGTAGCTGCTCAAGGTTTGCACGTACAAGATGGTGTAGATGCTGCTACTACAAACACTCTAGCTGTTCTTTCTGGTGGTATTGTAACATACAGTAACGGTACAGCAGGTGTAGGCGCTACATTAACTACAACAGGTTCTTATGCAACAGGTAATCCGATTGATGGTGTAAACCTTGCTGCAATTGGTTATGGTGTAGCTCGCGTTCTAGTTAAGAATGAAACAAACCAAGTACACAATGGTATTTATATTCTAACAAGTCCTACTGTTCTAACCCGTGATCCTGTATTCGATGATGACGCAGATATTCAGGGTGGTGACTTCGTATTCGTAGTTGAAGGTGCAGTAAATGCAAGTACAGGTTGGGTACAAACTGCTACGGTTAATGTTATTGGTACTGATCCAATCGTTTGGACACAATTCTCCGGTGCAGGTACATACCTTGCTGATGGTGGTTTAACTCTAGTAGGTAATACTTTTGCAGTTGGTCAAGGTCTTGGTATTACTGTTAATGCAAATGACGTAGCACTTGCTGCCTCCGTAGCTGGCGCTGGTCTTACATATACAACTGGTGTTCTAGCCGTAGGTGGTACAGCTAACCGCATTACTGTCGGTGCTGATTCAATTGATATCGCTTCTACATACGTAGGTCAAAGCTCAATTACTACTGTAGGTACAATTACTTCAGGTACGTGGAATGGTACAACTATTGCAGTAGCAAACGGCGGAACTGGCTTGACAAGTATTACTTCTCGTGGTATTATGTTTGGTAACAACGGTTCTGCTGTAGGTGTTACTGCTGCCTCTACAATCGACGGTAGTTTCCTACGTGAAGATTCAACAGGTAATCCTTACTGGTCAAATTCTATTGACGGTGGAACTTACTAAATAATATGGGCGGTTTTTACCGCCCTTTCTTTTACCTTTATTAAGGAATTGCTATGGCAAATAAAGTACAACTGAAGAAATCAAGTGTAGCTGCAAGAGTACCTGTGACTGCTGATATTGATTATGGTGAGTTAGCGTTAAATTATACCGATGGTAAATTATACTACAAAAAATCAGACGGTACAACAATTGATTATTTTCCCTCCGCAGGTCAGACGGTTTCTCCTTCTGGTGTTGGAGCTTCAGGTACTTGGGGCATTAGTATTTCAGGTAGTGCCGGTTCTGTTGCATGGAGTGGAATCACAAGTAAACCAACTACTGTGTCTGGTTATGGTATTACTGACGCTCAACCTTTATTGGTATCTGGTACTAACATCAAGACTGTTAATGGTAATTCATTACTTGGTTCTGGTAACATTGTTGTATCTGCAACCAATGCGGATTATGCAACTACCGCTGGTTCTGTTTCCGGTCTGACATTAACAAGTAGCGCAAACGGTATTAATCCTAATAGCGTTACACAAAACCAAGTTGGTTATAATACAAGTGTAAGTTTATTTGGTCAAACAGATGGTGGTTTATACTCTTCTGCTTATAACTCCACATGGATTCACCAAATTTATGGAGATTTCAGAACCGGTCAAATGGCTGTACGAGGTAAGAATTCAGGTACATGGCAAGCTTGGCGGTATGTACTTGACAGCGGTAACTACAATAACTATGCCCCCACGTTAACTGGCGGCAATGCTTCAGGTACTTGGGGTATTAGTATTAGCGGTGCTGCACCTTGGGGAAATATCTCAGGTAAACCTGGTTGGATGCAAGCTGCGAGTCTCATTGAAAGTCATAGTAATGCCAATGACTGGCGAAATAGTGGTTTCTATGAAAATGGCGGTGGAGGTAGCAATTGGCCTAGTACGACATGGTATAACTCAGTAAACGTTCGTCATAGTAATCAAGGTAATTATCATGGCTTTCAAATGGCTATGAGTTACTATGATAATAATTTCTGGTTTAGAAGTTACCAAAGTAGTGGAACTTTCCAATCTTGGGCTTATGCTATATCTAACCAAAATATTGGCTCTCAGTCTGTGGCTTACGCAGCCCGTTCCCAACGTGCTAATGGGAATATGTACATAGATGATAACTATGGTTGTGGTATAGTTGGTGTCTATAGTTCATATCGATATCAAGGTGTGTTTGCAATGGGGGATGCATATAAACTTCCTGCAGATGGAACTACTACGGGGTCATTATATGGTATGGCATGGGCACACCCTAATGCAGGAGGTATTGCTGGAAATCTCTCATCTCATGGTTTGCTTCTATTACAAAACGGTGGATTCATGTGTGCGTTATCAACCGATATCCGTGCATCTGGAAACGTTACAGCCTATTCTGATGAACGTTTAAAAACTAATTGGCGAAATATGCCAGAAAACTATGTAGCTAGACTAGCTAAAGTTAAAGTTGGTATTTATGATAGAATTGATTGTAATCAAATCACCCAAGTTGGTGTAGGCGCACAATCCTTCCGACAACTGTTACCAGAATCAATTAGTACAGCTAATGATGATATGCAAACACTTTCAGTTAATTATGGAGGTGCAGCCTTAGCGTCTACAGTAGAATTAGCAAAAGATAACGTAGAACTTCGAGGCCGAATTGAAAAGCTTGAAGCTCTTATTGAAAAAATTATTGGAGATAATAAATGATTGAAGCAGCTATGCAACCTAGTGATTTTACAGCAGATTTTACTATCAAGATCACAGGTCTAAAAGTTACAAATACAATCAACAGTGCTGATGTAGTTAAGCAAGTAGAATGGACCTTGATTGGAAAAGAATCCGATTGTAGCTTCGAGTTATCACAGAGTACTCAATTGGATGATCCCGATGATCAGAACTTTATACCTTTTGTAAGTTTAACTGAAGCAGAGATTGTTACTTGGATTGAAAATACTGAAACTCGTCTTTTAGGTATTAAAGCACACGTCCAATATGTACTGGATAAGGAAGTAGCTAAAGCAGATTTGTCAGAAGCTAAACTACCTTGGGCAACTGAAGAACAACCTGTCGGTCCAGCCAAAGACCCTGCTGTTGCTTGACAAACAATAATACCATGCTATAATCAAGTTTTAACCTGAAAGGATATAGTATGGAAAAAATCACATTAAGCAAAGAAATTGTAATTGGTATGTTGAACTTTCTAGCAGAACAAAAACTGAAAGATTCGATTCAACTATTTATCGCTTTGGAAAAAGAAGCTCTACCACAGTTACAAGTTCAAGTAGAGAAAACCGCTGAATGATATTAAAGGGCTACTATATGTAGCCTTTTCTATTATTTGCACATGATTACTATATAATTACACTTGATTTTTTAATATATTTGTGATATAATTATGTTTATACTGTATTAAATGGGAAGATTATGGAAACAATTAAAAAAGCCAAAAGCTTTGCTCCCACAGATGCAATGCGAAATAATGCACGAAGAGGTTTAGCACTACGAGAGAAATGGAACCGTGGTGGTCTAGACGCTTCACAAGCTAAAAATGAAGGTGTAGGTTCTGGTGTAGCTAGAGCACGAGATATCATTAACGGTAATCTTAGCTTGGATACGATCAAACGCATGTACGCTTTCTTTAGTAGGCATGAAAAGAATTATGCACCTAAGAAGAAAGAAGCTGATGGTGGTCCAACTGCTGGTACTATTGCTTGGTTACTTTGGGGTGGTTCTGCTGGTTTAGCTTTTGCTAGACGAGTATTGAAACAAGAAGAAATTTTAAAGAGTTACATTAAAGATATTACCGACGATGAAGTAAATTCAGAAGATATCTTACCTAATGTTAAACTTCCAATTACAAAAGCAGTTGATGAAGAGTTGAAACAAGCTACGTTTATCGTAATGGTTCCAGAAGAAGTCGATGCTCACGGTGATGTAACCAGTGAAGCTGAAGTTCGTAAAGCTTGTCATAACTTTAATAAATACTCAATGAAAGCAAATCTATTTCACTTAGTTGAAACAGATACTTTTGAGTTTTGTGAAAGCTACTGCTGCCCTAGTGATTTTGTACTAGGTGATAAATTTGTAAAAAAAGGTACTTGGTTAGCAACTATTCAATCCTTAGATGATAATCTTTGGGAATTAATCAAGTCTGGTGAAATCAATGGTTTGAGTATTGGTGCTTTAGCATCTGTCGAATCAATCGAAGAGGATAATGAATAATGGCAACACAACGAAAAGCTAAAAGAAAGCTATCTGACATTAGTTTTGAGAAAGACGGTGCTCATGTAGCTCTAACTTCCAAATCACAAGGTGGTCCTGCTAATACACATGATTATGCACTTGTACTAAAAGCTAATAAATTTAGTGAAGAGTTTGTACAAAAGATGCAACAAGTTCGTGTAACTATGGAACTACCTGATTTTCTACGTAAGTTCTTTTCTGTATATTACGAAGATGCTGAAGTTCTAGCTCGTATGATGGGTTACGAAAAACCCGAAGTAACTGAAGAAGCTAAAACTGCTGACTACGAAGATTACATTCAATCTAAACTAGAAGCTTTCGAGATTCTAAAATCTGCCAATGATGCAGATAGTTTATCAGAAGTTCTGTCCGAGTTAGATGAAACAGAATATTTAGCTATGCTCAACGATCAAGAACGTCTTGAAAAAGCACTCGATGATATTGAGAAAGCAACAAAAGAATCTGCACCTGCTGCTACTGCAGACGGTAATGATACCTCAACAAACGCTGGCGTTGAGAATATTGAAGGGGTGTCTACCTCTGTTAACAAAGAAGAATTGGAGAAATCTAAGATGGAAGACGAAGTAAAAGTCGAAACCGTTGAAAAAGCTCAATTTGAACTTGTGCAAAAAGCTCTAGATGAGCAGAAGGTACAACTACAAAAAGCTCTGGAAACAATTGCTACTTTTGAAGCTGAGAAAAAAGAAGCTATCAATAAAGCAAAAACTGAAAAAGTTAAAGCTATCGTTAAAGACGAAAGCAAAGTAGAAGCAATCGCTAAGGCTGCTCTATCATTAGAATCTGAAGATGATTTTACAG
>JACCDZ010050388.1_pt1 | contig 17949 bp, 16 predicted proteins | sample 7449551 | NCBI WGS metagenome assembly JACCDZ01 (sample SAMN15323452, study PRJNA562643) | freshwater metagenome | isolation source: river surface water | place: USA:Blue River Watershed | collected 2017-08-18
CGTTCGCTCTTCTAAGTTTATCCATCTCAAACATAATGAGCCTGCAACAAGCAACAGCTAGAAAAAGAGACCTAACGGTGCTCAAAAAAACAAACCCCAGAAAAACTGGGGTTTGTCATTAATCTGAGGAGCATCAGCTCCTGTTTTTTTATCTGCAACCGCTCGTTCAATAATCAGCAACTGCCTTTGCGTTCACGCGCCGAGTCGTGCGGGTTATAGCTCGCTAGGCTGTACGGCAGAACATTTCTTCTTGGCGCAAATCAACTTCCCCCTCTGTGCGGATGGCTTTTCCGCCAGCAGACCAAAACCACAAGTTTGACAGGTCCCTGCCACCGGTTTGAAGTTCAACACAAAATCGCAACTCGGGTACTGGTCACAGCCATAAAATGTCTTGCCGTACTTACTGGTTCGCTCCACCAGCTTGCCACGTTGACACACGGGACAAGCTACTCCTGCGACTTCGGTCGGTTCCTCATGCACAATAAAATGGCAACTTGGGAAGTTGCTGCAGCCGATAAACATACCGTAGCGACCATTTTTCACCGCTAGTTGGCCACCACATGAGGGGCACGCCGGTTCATCTAACAGCTTGACGACAGTGCTGTCGTGGGGATGTAAATTCTGGATATAGGTACAGGTGGGGTAATGACTACAGCCTAAAAAAGGGCCATGTTTACCCGATTTCATCACCAACTCATGCTGGCAAAGTGGGCAGAGTTGCTTGTGCTCAGGAATAGCAAAAAGCGGTGCATCTGTCATAACAAAGCTCACATTAGCGGCCATAAAGTATGGATTATCGCACAGTTCAAGTATGGAAGGCAGTTGAAACAACAACGCGCCGGATAGGCGCGTTGTCTCATGGCAGGCGACACTCGTCGGTTAGTGTGTGACAGCGGTAGGCTCTAAAAACAGCAGATCTTCCATTTGCGCATATTCCGCTTCATGGCCTGTGGCATTAAACAATACCATCAGTACCACCCACTTTAAGTCTTCCAGTGTGACTTCAGAGCTATCGAGCTCCATCACCCGGTCGAGCACCATTTCACGGGTCGCAATATCAAGCACGTTGATTTGCTCTAGAAACATCAAAAAGCCGCGACACTCCACGTCCAACTTCCGTTGTTCTTGCGTGGTGTATAAACGCAACGCATTGGATGTTGTTTTGGTTAAATAAGGGGTGACGTGGCTTTCTTGTAGCTTCGACAAATTCTCTAACCAACGGAGCGCTTTAAAAATGTCATCGTCATGGAAACCCGCTTTGGAAAGTTCGCGAGTCAAATCGGCCTGATTGATAAAAATCTCAGACCCGCTGTGGACATAGTTTTCGAACAGATAGACGAGGATATCAAACATGATTAGGCCCCCTCACTCGAATGTAACCACCAGGAACTGCGGCAATGGCACCGGATAACTCCAGTTGCAATAAGGCCACTGTGACGTCTGCGACCGGCTTTGCCGCTCGCCGCGCAATCTCATCAATTGCGCTGACCTCATATCCTACGTTAGCTAACAAGCCTTGGTCGGACAAGGCTTTTGTAGAATAATTTTTTTCGTCCAAATTTAGCGGAATTTGTGGCGAAAGCTGAAGGTCTAACTCTTCTAGGATATCGGCGATATGGCGCGTTAATTTAGCGCCTTGTTGAATTAACTGATGGCAGCCTGCCGCTTGGGGGTTTAAAACAGAACCTGGCACAGCAAAGAGCTCTCGGTTGTATTCAGCCGCATAACCTGCGCTAATTAACGAGCCGCTTCTTTCTGCCGCCTCAACGACTAAGGTACCGAGCGATAACCCCACGACGATTCGATTGCGGATCGGAAACAGTGGCGCCAACGGGGCTTGGTCTGGTAAATACTCCGAAACCAGCAAGCCTTCTGCGCGGATCTGACTGAATAACTTGGCGTTTTGGGCGGGGTACTGATGCAATAAGCCGTGCCCTAACACCGCAACCGTCTGCCCCTGCACCGACAATGCGCCTTGGTGTGCGCACGCATCAATTCCGCGCGCCAAGCCACTGGTCACCGTCAGCCCTAGCAGTGCTAACTGTGCGGCCCAGTCTTTGGCCAGCTGTTTGCCAACCGGTGTTGGCCGTCGACTGCCCACAATCGCCAGTTGTGGACTTGCCAATAACTGGTGGTTTCCAGCCGCAAACAAGGCTATCGGTGGATGTTTAATCTCACGTAACAACGCAGGATAAGCCGGATGCTGCCAGTGAATGAGCTTATGTTGGGGGTCTTGCTGCAACCATGCCATCGCCGTTTTAATTGATGCCAGTGGTGGGTGCTTTAATTTTTCTGCTTGCAGCGGCGTCAGACCGGCCTCGATTAAGCTTGAGGTGGATAAGGTAGGTATATCGCGAAACGAGACAATGGATTGCAGCTGTTGCAATCGAACAGCATCAAATGCCGGAATGGCCAACAAGGTCAGCCATACTTCGAGATCATCCATGATCTCACCTCATGATGTGGTTTACAGGGATCAGAGCTCCCCGATAGTGTCTCCGACACGGATCGGTTTGCGTGTTCCTGTCACTATGGCAAAACTGGTGCGTTCTGCCACTTTAAATACCATCAAATCACCAACTTTTTCCTGTGGCATCTGGACCGAATCACCATCCAAGCCGCCTGTCACTTGCTGATACAAGGTCGCGTCTGAGGTATACACGGGGCCGGCAGCGGTATCGACTACAGTCGGTGACTGGCGATAAATACCAAACATATAGCCCGCTTTTACGTTGTCTTTCAGACCTTTGTTTAACACCACAATGTCCCAAGTCGAAAATTCACGCAGGTTTGATGTGGTGTCGAGGATAACGCCAGTGAGTGGTTGCTCGGGGCGACGCATGGTGAAAAACGCGGGTAAACTTTGGCCATCGGCCGCAGGCAATAAGCGATCGCCTTGGCGAATTTCTTGTTTGATATCAACGATATTCAACGATGCAGGTTCATTTTGTTCGGCATTGCCGGTGCGAAACACGCGGGCTGTCCCGACCAACTTGGTTTCAAACCCCAGCACTTCGTCGGTTTGCGGGTCGCGGTATTCTTTGCCTTTGCGATAAATGCCATAAGCGGCGCCTTGTTCAACCGCGCCTTGAACGTACAGAATGTGCCCAGAACTGGCGTTTTTAACTTGCTCATCTGCGCCGAGCACGTATGGCAAGGCTTGAATTTGTTCTTCGGTGAGCGCTTGTTCATAGGTCAAAAATGGCCGAATCATTTGCAACGGCAACGTCGTCACCGCTTTGTTATTTTTCAGGGTTTTGCGTGCTTCAGGGGATAGTTTACGTAAGGAACCACTGCGTACATCACCGGTACTCGTCACACCTTGAGTCTCAGGGGAGAGCTTGGCGACAGTTTGGCTGCTAATGGTCAGGACAGGTTTGCCATCGGCATCAAAGGTCAGTTGCAACACATCGCCTGGATAAATCAAATCCGGGTTGGCAACTTGTGGGTTCATCTTCCACAATTGCGGCCATAACCATGGCTTGTCAAGGTATAAACCTGAGATGTCCCATAAGGTATCACCTTGCTTGACCGTGTAAGATTTGGGAGCATCAGATTTGACAGTAAGCTGTTCTGCGACAGCAAAAGTGGCACAACAAAGCGCCAACGAAGCAAGTGTGGTTTTTATTATTTTCAGCATGCTAGATCCCTTGACGCCGTATCTGCAGGAATAAGTTAGCCTCAGCGCTGTTCTTGGAACGGATAAATGGCTAAAATTGAACCATAACACAGATAGTTAAATTAAGCATAATTTTGTAGGTACCATGGCCGTTTTAACCGTATTACATTTCCCAGACGAGCGTTTACGCACCATTGCCAAGCCTGTGGCAGAAATCAACGACGATATCCGTCAACTGGTGGCTGATATGCTCGAAACCATGTATGCCGAAAATGGCATCGGGTTAGCAGCTACTCAAGTCAATGTGCATAAACGCGTGGTCGTCATCGACTTGTCCGAAGAGCGCAACCAACCGCAGGTTTTTATCAATCCTGAAATCATCGAACGCAGTGGCGACACCAGCTATGAAGAGGGATGTTTGTCCGTGCCACAAAACTACGCCAGTGTCGCGCGTGCGGCAGACATCGTGGTCAAAGCCCAAGATGTAGACGGTCAATGGTTTGAGAAGAAAGCCGATGGTTTGTTAGCCATTTGCTTGCAACACGAACTGGACCATTTAGTGGGCAAATTATTTATTGATTATTTGTCACCGCTAAAACGTGATCGCATCAAGAAAAAATTGGAAAAACAAGCGCGCTTAGACGCCAAGGCCTAATCGTGACGACGCCATTAAAGATCATCTTTGCCGGCACGCCCGATTTTGCGGCTCGCCATCTACAAGCGTTACTTGATTCTGAACATCAAGTGGTCGCCGTGTACACTCAGCCTGACCGTCCTGCTGGCCGTGGTCATCAGCTGCAAGCAAGCCCGGTGAAACAACTGGCTTTGCAGCACAATATTCCTGTGTATCAACCCAAATCACTGAAAAAGGCACCAGCGCAAGCCGAGCTTGCCGCCTTGGGTGCAGACCTGATGGTGGTCGTCGCCTACGGCTTAATTCTACCAAAAGTGGTGTTAGACACCCCTGCCCTTGGTTGTATCAACGTCCACGGTTCACTGCTGCCACGTTGGCGCGGTGCTGCGCCGATCCAACGCTCCATTTGGGCGGGCGACACGCACACCGGCGTGACGATCATGCAAATGGACGAAGGCTTGGACACGGGCGCGATGCTCAGTAAAGTCGCGCTACCGATTGAAGCAAGCGATACGTCCGCCAGCTTGTATGACAAGCTTGCAGTTGTCGGCCCGCAAGCGCTGCTGGCCGCGCTGGTTGATTTACCGGCGTTGCAGCGCCAAGCAGAGCCTCAAGATGACGCACACGCCAATTACGCCGAAAAGTTGTTTAAAGAAGAAGCTCAGCTGGATTTTCGTAAAACCGCCGCGGCACTGGAGCGTGAAGTGCGCGCCTTTAACCCATGGCCGGTCAGCTACTTACAATTGGGCACGCAACAACTAAAAGTCTGGCAAAGCCGTGTCGAAGCTAGCACCGCCAATGCCCAACCGGGCACAGTGGTACGTGTCGATAAAAAAGGCATTGCGATTGCCACAGCAGACGGTTTGTTGGTGCTAGAAACCATACAACCTGCCGGCAAAAAACCAATGGCAGTGGTTGATTTCCTTAATGGCCGCGCCGATTGGTTCCCGCTTGGCGCACAATTGGATATCCCAGCATGAGTGCGCAACTGCGCGCAACTGCCGCCACCTTGTGTTACCAAGTGGTTGACCAAGGTAAATCGTTATCGGACGTACTGCCCAAAGCCCAAAGTAAACTCGCCAATAGCGCTGACAAAGCGCTGCTGGCTGAACTTTGTTTTGGCATCATGCGCCACCTGCCCCAGCTGGATTTTGTCAGCCAGCAACTGATGAGCAAACCGCTGATCAAAGATCTGCGCCCGCTGCAGTATTTGATTTATATCGGCATGTATCAGCTGAAGTATTTGCGTATTCCCGACTACGCCGCCGTAGGCGAAACGGTCGAAGCGGCGCGACTACTCAAGGGCAAAAACCTGACCAAACTGATCAACGCCGTGCTGCGCGAATTCCAGCGCCGCCCTGAGTTGTTTGAGTTCGCCGATGCGCCGCTGCCGGTGCAAACCAACCACCCCAGCTGGTTAGTGCAGCAGCTGCAACAAGCGTACCCCGAGCATTGGCTGGAAATCGTCGCCGCCAACCAGCAAAAAGCACCACTGTGGCTGCGCATCAATGTGCAGCAAGTCAGTATTGAGCAATTCCACACGGCACTTGCAGACGATGGCGTCGAATTCAGCACGCCAGTGGCGCTGTTGCCACAAGCTGTTTTATTAGCGCGTGCGTGCGATGTAACGCAACTGCCTGGCTACGATGATGGCTGGTTTTCGGTGCAAGATGTTTCGGCGCAATACGCCGCGTTATTGCTCGCGCCGCAAGCGGGCGAACGCGTACTGGACGCCTGCTGCGCGCCAGGTGGCAAAACCGCCCACTTGTTAGAACAAGCGCCGACTGCGCATGTGGTCGCGCTTGATCGTGACGAACAACGTTTGCACCGGGTGTACGACAACTTAGACCGCTTGCAGCTGCACGCCCATGTCATCGCTGCCGATGCCGCCGAATTAGGCCAATGGTGGGATGGCCAGCAGTTTGACCGTATTTTGTTGGATGTGCCTTGCTCGGCCGTCGGTGTGATCCGCCGTCACCCGGACATTCGTTGGCTACGCAAAAAGGCCGACATCCCGGCGTTGGTCGCCACGCAACAGCAACTATTGCAGGAAGTCTGGCGCACCTTAAAACCAGGTGGCACGCTGCTGTACGCGACATGCAGCATTCTGCCTGAAGAAAACGCCCAGCAGATTGAGCACTTTTTACAGCAAACGCCAGATGCGCAGGCGCTGCCGCTGGCACCATTCCATCCACATACGACCTGGCAACGCTTGCCTGGTTTTGAAGACGGCGATGGCTTCTTTTACGCCAAACTAACGAAGAAAATAAGATGAAAATCATTATTTTAGGTGCAGGGCAAGTCGGTGCAACCTTAGCCGAAAACTTAGTCGGTGAAGAAAATGACATCACGGTCATTGATATCAACGCTGAAAAACTGCGCGCGTTGCAAGACAAACACGACTTGCAAGTGGTGCATGGCCACAGCGCGCACCCAGATATTTTGAAAAAGGCCGGTGCTGAAGACGCCGACATGATCATCGCCGTCACCAACAGTGACGAAGTGAACATTGTCGCCTGCCAAGTCGCTTATTCGATGTTTAATACACCCACCAAAGTGGCGCGTATTCGCAGCAATCAGTACATCAAATATCGCGATTTGTTGTTTAACAAAGACGATATGCCGGTCGATCACTTTATTGCGCCAGAAACGCTCGTCACCGATTACATTCGGCGGTTAATTGATTACCCAGGTGCCTTGCAGGTGGTGGAATTTGCGGGCGGCAAAGTCAGTCTGGTGGCGGTCAAAGCGTATTATGGCGGTTTGTTGGTCGGTCATGCGCTGTCGACACTGCGCGAACATATGCCGAATATTGATGCCCGGGTTGCCGCAATTTATCGTCGCGGCCATGCCATCAAGCCAATTGGTACGACGGTGATCGAAGCCGACGATGAAGTGTTTTTCGTCGCGGCGACCAAACATATTCGCGCCGTGATGAGCGAGCTGCAAAAACTCGAGTCAAGTTATCGCCGGATTATGATCGCCGGTGGTGGTAACGTCGGTTTTGGCCTGGCAAAAGCCCTTGAAAAGAGCCACAGCGTTAAACTGATTGAGCGCAGTCGTGAACGGGCCGAGTTTTTATCCAGTACCTTGGAAAACACCATAGTCCATGCTGGGGATGCGTCCGATCCGGAACTGCTGCATGAAGAAAACATTGACCAAGTCGATGTGTTCTTAGCCGTAACGAACGATGACGAAGCGAACATCATGTCGGCTATGCTGGCCAAACGGATGGGCGCCCAGAAGACCATCGTACTGATTAAACGCGGCGCCTACGTCGATTTACTGCAAGGTGGTGAAGTCGATATCGCGGTGTCGCCGCAACAAGCAACGATCTCAGCCCTGCTGACACACGTGCGCCGTGGTGATATCGTGAACGTCTATTCATTGCGCCGCGGTGCGGCCGAAGCGATCGAAGCCATCGCCCATGGCGATCGCAGCACGTCCAAAGTGGTCGGCCAACCGATTGGCAAAATCAAATTGCCGCCAGGTTGCACCATCGGTGCCATTGTCCGTGGTGACGAAGTGATGATCGCCCATGATAACGTGGTGATTGAAACCGATGACCACGTGATTCTGTTTTTAGTCGATAAAAAATACATCACTGAAGTGGAACGTTTGTTCCAAGTGCATGCGTTTTTCTTATAAATCCATCTCATCAACACGCAAAAGGCAGCCAAAGGCTGCCTTTTTTATAACTGGGTTCTTACTCACTTGACCGGCCTTCACAGCCCACGTGCCATAGCGCCGGTACGCACGGCTGTTTTGGCATATCGACATGGCTCAAGCATTACAATTGAGCCAGCCACAAGGCGGGGTGATCGACTTGGAATTCAAAGTGTTGGCCATTGACTAATTGCACCCGCACCCCTTGGCTTGGGAGATCGTATGGTGCGCGAGCGGGCCACTGACATGGCTGGGCCTGCAAAATATCGCGGCGCAGAAATTGAAAAGGCCCAGGCCCTGCCTCACTAAATGGCTGAAAACTTAAGTGAAACACCGTGAGCGTCAGTCGGCCTTTAACGGTTAATTGCCCCTTGTGCAGCACCGCATGGCCTTGCAAGGTCTCATGATGTGATAAAGGAACTGTGCTACCGACCATCTCTGCCATAGGTGAACTCCCTGCGAGGTGACTAAAGCATTCAGCCTAGACGAAAACACCGGCAGCTGCCGGTGTTTTGATGACATAGTGCATAAGCACAGCAACGGGCTAGTTTAAGTCCAACTCGCGAGTCATGTTTTCATTACGGTCACGATGCACAATCACGTTGTCCTCAATGCGAATACCGCCCCACGGCCGCAGGCTATCTACTTTATGCCAGTTGACGTATTTGCCCTGCTCGTTGGCTTTTAAATCCGCCAGCAACGAGTCGATAAAATACAGCCCAGGTTCGATGGTAAACACCATCCGCGGTTCAATCAGGCGGGTACAACGTAAAAACGGATGCTGCTCAGGCGCGGCCACATGGGTGCCACGTTCATCGGCCATAAAACCACCCACATCGTGCACTTGCAGGCCTAAATGGTGGCCAATGCCGTGTGGGTAGAAGGTGCGGCTAATGCCGGTTTCGACAATCCCTTCCGGTGGCAACTGCACCAGATCAAAGTCCGCCAGCACTTGGGCAATCAACTCATGCGATTTCAGATGCACATCGGTATATTTGATCCCAGGCTTTAGCATGTCAACCAGCGCCAGTTGCACGGCATTCATGCTGTTGATAAGCGCTTGGAATTCATCATCCTTGGCGCTGTACGTCCGGGTGATATCCGCGGCATAACCATGGTGAGACGCGCCGGCATCAATTAAAAACGAATGCAATTGCGCAGGCTTTTGCCGCTCCAGCGCGGTGTAATGCAAAATGGCGGCGTTTTGGTTCAGCGCGATAATATTGCCATACGGCACTTCGTTTTCGGTTTGCTGCACCGCCGCTAAATAGGCCAGTTGAATGGCAAATTCACTGCCGCCAGCGCGGAAACAGGCTTCTGCTGCGCGATGGCCTTGCACCGCGATACGGTTGGCTTCGCGCATACAAACCAGTTCATAGTCGGTTTTATAGGCACGATGATAATGCAGGTAACTGAGCACGCCTTCTGGGTTTAACTCCGTAAACCCCAACGCCTTGGCCAGCTCAATCTGTTCGCCCAAATAAGCAATACGTGCTTTGTCATAGGGCAACAACGCTTCCACTTTGGTTGGTTTATCAATCAGTTGAATATCAAAGAACCCAGCCCAGAAATCATTGGGCGCATCGGGCACCTTGTGCCAAAAATCGACCGGCAGATAAAACACCAGCTTTGGCTTATTGACGCCGTCAACCATCAGCCAACAATGTGGGTTGTCGATGATCGGCAGCCAGGCTTTAAATAATGGATTGACCTTAAATGGGTAATCCATGTCATCTAAAAACTGCCGCTTGGCTTGACCGGAATGAATGACCAAACCATCTAAGTTTTCCCGAGCTAATACCGCTTTGGTGCGTTGTTGCAGCTCGACCAAGTGCGCGGCGTACAGAGGTTGCAGTGCTGTTTTCATGTCGTGTGATCCCACCGTAATTTAGCTAGCTTGGCCGACTTTCTGCGTGACCAAGGGGGTAAAAACATCGTGTTTTTGGTTCATTCGAATATTGTAGATCTGATAATACGCCAAGACGGCTTTGACGTATTCTCGGGTTTCCTTAAATGGAATGGTTTCCACCCAAACATCCAACGCCATCGGCTGATCTGGGATCCACTTCTTCACATTGCCATAGCCCGCATTGTAACTGGCGGTCGCCAGCGCCAAATTGTTGTTATTGGTGCGCATCAAGTAATTTAAATAATCCGTACCCAAGTCAATATTGAAGCCCGGATTAAATAATTGATCAGGTCGAACGGCTTTACCTTTGATGTGTTTAGCGGTCTGCGGCATGATTTGCATCAAGCCATGCGCACCTGCCGCCGATTTGACTTGCGGCATAAAAATACTTTCACGCCGTGTAATGGCCATCGCCCACGCCGGGTCAATGTTGGCCGCTTTGGCATGCTGCTGGATCTCACGGCGATACACCATCGGGAAGCGTAATTCCACGTCATCCCAATAACCGGCATTGGCCAGCGCCACCACAGCACGGTCGTACCAGCCATTTTCATAATCGAGTTTAGCGGCACTGAGTTTCTGTTGTTCGTTACCATAACGCTGGATATAGATCATTTCACGGCGAGCGGCATTGGGCCTGTCCAGCGCTTCCCATTCTTTGACGCGAGCAATCGCCGGGCTCTTTTTGAACGCCGAGTATTCATCTTTAGATACAGGAATAGGTTTGTGCGCCAAGCTAGGTTTGACGTTCATCCGCGCCGCCGCCATAAAACCGTAATAGCCACGGGTTTCTGCCAACTCTTTAAGAACCGCCTCGGCTTGCGCTTGCTGACCTGTTTCCGCCAAGGCGCGCGCTTGCCAATACCGAGCGCTATCATCCGACTTCATATCCTCTGGCAATTGTGCGATCACCTCCAGCACCTTTGGCCATTCCCCGCGACGTAAATGCCAGGCAATTTGCCACTGTACAAAGAGTTCATCTTTTTCCGCCACAGGAACCATGGCCAAGAACTTGGCGGCGCGCGCATCATTTTTACTGGCCAGAGCAATCGCAAAGTTTCTGGCGACATCAATGCGCTGAGCCTTGGTGAATTGTGGATCTGGTTCAAATCGAGCGTAGGTCGCCAGCGCTTTGTCCGGTTGTTTCCACACCATCTTTTTCAAGCCGTAGGCAAGAATTTCCCGCTCCCATTTATGCTTTAGAGGCAGAAACTTGGCTTTGCTGACATTGCTAGGCTCTTGTAACACTTGTTTCCATTTATCTGCCAAATACTGCTGCTTGGCCGGCAATAAGGTGCGTAAATACGGAATGATCCGACTATCACCGTCTTCCACCACCCGCAGCAGACGCTGCCACACCACGTCAGGGGTACGTTGACCCGCTTTTTGCCAACGTTTAAATAAGTCATCGCAGGCTTTGGGCAAGCTTGATTCACCCGCTAACCATAATTTGGAGACTTCCGGCCACACCTTGGCGGGTGGCTCGCTCAGCAAGCGCATTTCCAACGCAGCACAATCGAGTTCGGTGTCATTGCCGAACTGATAATTTTTCAAAAACGGTTGGGTTAAGCCCACGTTGGCTAGATACATCAGCCAGCGTTTTTTCAGAATAAAGGCCATCGGCGTGCCTGGATGCTTATCCAAAAACGCTTGCACCGCCGCTGTGTCGGCTAAATTCCGGCTGATCAACTCCAATTCAATATAGGGCGTTAGTGGGTAACCACGCAGGTCAGTCACCATTTTTCGCCCTTGCTCGAATGTCACCTTATCGATAGTCCGCTCGGCCTTAATGAAGCGTTCGCGCAACACTTGCTCAGGTGTTTTAACGGCGTGAGCCGCAATGGACCACCCTAACAGCCCCATCAGGATCCACGGCAATCCAGCCTTTCTTCGCACCATCTGCAAAAATACCACCTATAGTTAGTTCGTCGTCTGCGGCCAATTCAAACATGCGTTTAAATAACGGTTGAATTTTTTCCTGAACCGCGACACACTGACTCCGCACAAGACTCATCTGACCTGTTGCGAAGATATTAAAAAATCTGTCACCTACGCGACGAAGGAGAACATCCATGATCTACCAGAGTTCCAGCATTACCGTGCAATACATTGCCGACGGTATTGCCGAGTTTAACTTTAATGCCGCCGGATCGGTTAATAAGTTCGACCAGCAGACGCTGGCGGACTGCCGAGCTGCGCTGACGATCCTGCACAATGACAGCGCGTTAAAAGGCGTCCTGTACACCTCAGGCAAAGATGCCTTTATCGTCGGTGCCGACATTACCGAATTCTTAGGCACCTTCCAACAGCCTGAAGCAGAATTAATTCCTTGGATCAAAAGCGCCTCCGACGTGTTTGACCTTGCCGAAGACCTGCCAGTTCCAACCGTCTGCGCCATCAAAGGCTTTGCCCTAGGCGGCGGTTGTGAATGGACCTTAACCGCCGACTACCGCGTCGCTGACACCACGGTCAAAATCGGCTTGCCGGAAGTCAAACTCGGCTTGATGCCAGGTTTTGGTGGTACCGCCCGTTTACCACGTATCGCCGGTGCGGATTTGGCGATGGAGTGGATCACCACAGGGAAAGAGCGCAGCGCCGACCAAGCCCAAAAAGAAGGCGTGGTCGATGCGGTCGTCAAACCGGAAAAATTAAAAGATGCGGCACTTGCCATGTTGCAAGACGCCATCGCCGGCAAACTGAACTGGCGCAAAAAACGTCAAGTGAAGTTAGAACCGCTAAAACTGAACAAAACCGAAGCCACTATGAGCTTTAACACCGCCAAAGGCATGGTGTTCGCGCAAGCCGGTAAACACTACCCAGCACCAATGCTGGCGGTCGAAACCATCGAAAAAGCGGCCCGTCTTGATCGCGCTGGCGCTGTGGCGCTGGAAAACGCTGGGTTTGCCAAACTGGCCAAAACCGACGCCGCCACCGCGCAAATCGGGTTGTTCTTAAATGACCAAGTGATTAAAGGCAAAGCCAAACAAGCAGCGAAAACCGCCACCAAAGCCGTGAAAAAAGCGGCCGTGTTAGGCGCTGGCATCATGGGCGGCGGCATTTGCTACCAAAGCGCGCTAAAAGGCGTGCCGGTGGTGATGAAAGACATCAATGAAAAAGCCTTAGAACTGGGCATGGGCGAAGCGATCAAACTGCTGAACAAGCAAGTCGAACGCAAAAAGCTCGATGCGGCTGGCATGGCCAAAGTGGTCGCCGCCATTCAACCAACCTTATCAACTGATCCAGTGAAAAGCGTGGATATCGTGGTTGAAGCCGTGGTTGAGAATCCAAAAATCAAAGGTGCAGTGCTCAAAGAAATGGAAGGCTTAGTCGCCGCCGATGCAATCATCGCGTCAAACACCTCGACCATTTCAATTGACCTGCTTGCCGCTAACTTAGAAAACCCAAGCCGCTTCTGTGGTATGCACTTCTTTAACCCAGTGCATCAAATGCCGCTGGTTGAAGTGATTCGCGGTAAAGACACCTCGGACGAAACAGTGGCCGCCGTTGTCGCTTACGCCGCGAAAATGGGCAAGTCACCGATCGTGGTGAACGACTGCCCAGGCTTCTACGTCAACCGCGTGTTGTTCCCGTATTTCGCTGGTTTCTCCAAGTTATTGCTCGATGGCGCAAGCTTCGCGCAAATCGACAAAGTGATGGAAAAACAATTCGGCTGGCCAATGGGCCCAGCCTACTTGCTGGACGTGGTAGGCCTAGACACGGCGCATCATTGCACCGACGTGATGGCCGATGGATTCCCAACACGCATGGCAAAAGTCGATAACGACCCAGTCACGGTGATGTACAACGCCAATCGTTATGGTCAGAAAAACGGTGTTGGTTTCTACGCTTACAGCAAAGATGCCAAAGGCAAGCCGAAAAAAGACTTGGACCCAGCCGCCACTGAGCTGCTGGCGGGTGTTGCCGCACCAGCACGTGAATTTAGCGCCGATGAAATTATCGCTCGCACCATGATCCCAATGATTAACGAAGCCATTCGTTGCTTGGAAGAAGGCATTGTGGCCAGCGCCGCTGAAGCCGATATGGGCTTGATTTACGGTTTAGGTTTCCCTCCGTTCCGTGGTGGTCCGCTGCGTTATGCCGACACCATGGGCTTGGCGAACTTCGTTGCACTGGCAGACAAGTACGCTGCCCTTGGCGAAATTTACCAGGTGACCGACAACACCCGAGCTATGGCTGCCAATGGCCAGAAGTTCTACCCGGTTTAAGAAATGGCGGAGAAATTACAGATGAAAACAGCCGTTATTGTTGATTGTATTCGTACCCCAATGGGCCGCTCAAAAGCCGGTATGTTCCGCAACGTGCGCGCCGAATCCTTATCAGCCGCGGTGATGCGTGGCTTGTTAGAACGCAACCCAGCGCTTAATCCAAGTGACATCGACGACGTCATTTGGGGCTGCGTCATGCAAACGTTGGAACAAGGCTTTAACGTAGCGCGTAACGCGGCGCTGCTGGCCGGTATTCCGCATTCAGTGCCTGCGGTGACGGTCAACCGCCTGTGCGGTTCTTCCATGCAAGCGCTGCACGATGCGGTGCGCGCCATCCAAACGGGCATGGGCGAAGTCTATTTGATTGGTGGCGTTGAGCACATGGGCCATGTGCCAATGAACCATGGCGTGGATTTCCACCCAGGTTTAGGTGTGTCTGTGGCCAAAGCCGCCGGCATGATGGGTTTAACCGCCGAATTGCTGGGTAAATTGCACGGCATCAGCCGTCAACAGCAAGACGAGTTTGGCGCGCGTTCACACCGTTTAGCGCATGAAGCGACGCTGGAAGGCCGTTTCAAAAACGAGATCTACCCGGTCGAAGGCCATGACGCCGATGGCGTGTTAAAACTGTTTGATGCCGATGAAGTGATCCGCCCTGAAACCACAGTGGACACCTTAGGCACGTTAAAACCAGTGTTTGACCCAGCCAACGGTACTGTGACCGCCGGTACCTCATCAGCGCTGTCAGACGGTGCATCAGCCATGCTGGTGATGTCGGAAGACAAAGCCAAGGCGTTAGGCCTGCCAATCCGCGCCAAAGTCATTGGCATGGGCGTCGCCGGTTGTGACCCATCGATCATGGGGTACGGCCCAGTCCCTGCGTCACAAAAAGCCTTAAAAGCCGCCGGTTTGACCATCGCCGACATCGACTACGCGGAACTCAACGAAGCATTCGCTGCACAGGCGCTGCCCGTGATGAAAGATTTAGGCCTGCTGGACGTGATGGAGCAAAAAGTGAACCTCAACGGTGGCGCTATTGCCCTGGGTCACCCATTGGGCTGCTCAGGCTCACGTATTTCCACCACGTTAATTAACGTGATGGAAAACAAAGGCGGAAAATATGGTTTAGCGACCATGTGTATCGGCCTGGGCCAAGGCATCGCCACTGTGTTTGAACGGCCGTAAACACCCGTGCAAGAGTGATGATGTAACAAAGGGCCTCAGGGCCCTTTGTTGTTTCTGGTGGTCAGATTGGATGCCTAACCACGCATGACCAAGCAACAGCCCCTTCGACCAGACCCTGCTTGCCATAATCTGCACAACTGCGGTCAATGACAGCCCTGTCACAGGTCACAATATATTCATCTGATCTCGCTTGCCAGGTATAGGTAGGCCATGGTTTAATGCGCCGCCCCGCTAACCACGGGGCATAGAGGGTAAACCAAAAGGCAGCTTAGGCTGCCTTTTTTTACTCTAAAAATCAGAGGCCTAGCGTCTATAATTCGCTGTCGTTGAAATTGTACGCGTGGATCGCTAGCATGAAGTATCGCGATATCGGAGCCACCATGACTGCATCAACCGCCGACCTTGATTCTTTATTTGCCAGTGCCCAACAACAGCTCGACGCACTGGGCCTGCGTTGCCCAGAACCTGTCATGATGACTCGCCTCACCATTCGCAAAATGCAAGCCGGCGAAACCTTACTGATTTTGGCTGACGACCCTGCGACAACGCGTGATATTCCGGCCTTTTGTCGCTTCATGGAGCATGAACTGCTCGCCAGCGACACCAGCCAACTGCCTTACCGCTATTTACTTAAAAAAAATTCTGGCTGATAGTCTAAGCTGACTTGCCAGTCGCCTTTTTGACTCTAATACTGGTACTGCATTCGAATAAGGGCTCTCCCGTGGATATTCAACCGCAAAGCATGCTAGCCGCCTTAAGTGTCGACCGATTTAGAAAGCGATATTTATTACTATTTATCAGCTACTTATCTATGGTCTTTATGCTTGTTATGGGGATGCATCATCTCGGCGGTGACACAGGGCTACAATGGTTGTTATTTGGCAGTGCAGCGTTAGCGGCAGCCAACATCGCGTATTACCACAGCCGAAAAAAACTCGAACAAAGCATGTTCTTTCAAGCCTGTTTAGTCACTGTGTTTCTGCTGGCCTTGGTATTTCATGGCGGTTATGAGCATACCGCGCTGTATTGGGTCTTTCCCGCACCACCGATTTTGTATGGGTTGTTAGGGCCTCGCCTTGGTAGCTTTCTCAATGGCTTCTTATTAGCCGCCTGTAGCTTTATGTTGTTTGGCCCTGAGTTCGGCCAGATGCACTATGGCGACGCCAATAGCAGCCGATTTTTAGCGGGTTTGTTTGGCTTAGTGCTCGCGTGTGGCATCAAAGAACATTTCCGCGCTTTAAGCCATCAAAGTATGGATTTGCTGCAACGCAGCAAAGAACAACTAGCCAATACCGACGCGTTAACTGGCCTTGCCAATCGACGATTTTTTGTGGACGTGTTGCCGGTTCATTTCGAACAACAACCCGAACGGTTTTTTCCGCTGTGTCTCATCGCGTTGGACATCGATCACTTTAAGCATATCAATGACAGTTTTGGTCATGGCAGCGGTGACGCCGTGTTGAGTCAAATCGCCGATTTGCTCAAACAAAAACTGCGTCAACACGACATTGCGATCCGAATGGGCGGCGAAGAATTCTTGCTTATTCTGCCGCGTACCCGCTTTGAGGATGCAGTGCTGGTCGCAAACAAACTCCGTCAAGCCATCGCACAACGACGCCTGCTATCCAACCAACCTGAATTGGTGATCACCAGTAGCTTTGGCGTGGTGCAGGTTCAAACCATCTCTGATCTCGCGCACGAGGTTGAGCGCGCCGATCAGCGTTTGTATCGCGCTAAAGCCAACGGCCGCAATCAAGTCTGCTCTGAATCATAAAAAGTGCTTGCGCCTGACGTTACGTCAGCCCTGACACTGGCACTTGTTGTCGTTTGTAACCAAGGATTTTTCAATGGCGCTTTATACCATCAGCGAACTCGCCCAGTTGGCGGGCGTGAGTGTGCGTACTTTGCATCATTATGACCACATAGGCTTGCTGCAACCTGCTGCGCGCAGTCAAGGTGGTTATCGATTGTATCAGCACGCTCAGCTGTATCAGTTGCAACAAATTCTGCTGTTTAAAGAGCTGGATTTTACGTTGCCTCAGATCCGCCAGATGTTAAGTGACCCTGACTTTGACTTGCGTACCAGCTTGCGACAACAACAACAATGGATCTGCGAGCGTCAACAACAACTCACGCAGTTGCAGCAGACGCTGACGCACACACTTGCTAGTTTGGAGCACGATGAAATGACGACAAAAACAGAATTATTTAATGGCTTTAGCGACAAAGCGTTACGCGAAGAGGCGGTAGCACGTTGGGGCGACGAAGCGAGCCAAAGCCATCAGCGTTGGGATGCGAAAAGTACGCCTGATCAACAAGCCCTGCAGGCACAAGGTGAAACATTAGCACAACAGTTCGCGGCGCTGCGCCATCTGCCGGCGGACGCCCCTGAGGTACAGCAACTGGCCAAAGCGCAACATCAGTGGCTCAATGCGTTTAGCCCGTGCCCGGCGGCTCGGTTGCCTATGCTAGGCGAGATGTATGTGCACGATGAACGCTTTAAAGCATTCTATGACCGCTTTGGTGTCGGTACCGCCGAATTTGTGCGTGATGCGCTGGTGGTTTACGCGGCACAGCTGTGAACTCTGGTTTGCGGCAACACGACAAGATACATCCGCCAAAAGTGAGCGCTTGGGTTAACGCTGGTGCACTGAGCTGGCTAACGTTGACGCAGCGACCAGCAGTTCGACCTTAGTAGGCGCAGCAAGCC
>JACCDZ011578529.1_pt1 | contig 17949 bp, 20 predicted proteins | sample 7449551 | NCBI WGS metagenome assembly JACCDZ01 (sample SAMN15323452, study PRJNA562643) | freshwater metagenome | isolation source: river surface water | place: USA:Blue River Watershed | collected 2017-08-18
AGTACCTGGGGGTGGAGCAGGGCGTGAACGTGACTTTGGGGCTGCCTTTGATCCGCACCAGCCCGGATCACGGCACCGCGATGGACCTGGCGGGCCAAGGCCTGGCCGATGCCAGCAGCATGGTTCAGGCCATTCGAATGGCGCGCCAGCTGGTCAACGGGCCTCGGTGAGGCCCCCAAATTCAGGCTTGGCGTTTCAGGCTGTCGCGAATCTCACGCAGCAGCAGCACTTCTTCGGCGGGCTCGGGTGCCTTGGGTGGCGCGGTTTCGGCGGGTTGTCGCGATTTGAGGCGGTTGATTTGCCGAACCATCACAAAGATGACGAAAGCCAGAATGCAGAAGTTCAAGGCCACGGTGATGAAGTTGCCATAGGCAAAAACCGCCCCGAGTTTCTTGGCTTCAGCCAGTGACAAGTTGGCGGCTTGTCCCGACAGGGGCCAGTAGTAGTTGGCAAAGTCCAAGCCGCCAAAAACCAAACTGACCAGGGGCATGATGACGTCGGCCACCAAGGAATCAACAATCTTGGCAAACGCCGCCCCGACAATGACACCCACCGCCAGGTCCACCACATTGCCTTTGAGCGCAAATGTTTTGAATTCCTGCATAAATGACATAAAAAAACCTCCTGATGTTGTTGCGGCTGCCATTGTGACCCATTCATGCTGGGGCCTATTGGGTTGTAAGTCGGTTGTCTGTTTCACTCCGCTACAATCTCGGGTTGACCCTGATAACGACTCGCTAGAGGATTCCCATGAGTGACACCCCAGTCGACAACAGCAAGCGGACCTGGCTGATTGCCTCCACTTGCGCAGGTGCCGTAGGCGCTGGCTTTGTGGCCACCCCCTTCGTCAGCAGCTTCCAACCGTCCGAACGCGCCAAGGCCGCCGGTGCCGCCGTTGAAGTGGATATTTCCGCTTTGAACCCCGGAGAAAAGCTCACGGTCGAATGGCGTGGCAAACCCGTGTGGATCATGAAGCGCTCGCCCGAGCAGCTCGAATCCCTGAAGAAAACCGAGTCTCAGTTGGCCGATCCAACGTCTGAGCGCACGGCTTATCCAACCCCTGAATACGCCAAGAACCAGCACCGCTCGATCAAGCCTGAGGTGATGGTGGCTGTGGGCATTTGCACCCATTTGGGTTGCTCGCCTGCTGACAAATTTGCCCCAGGTCCTCAGCCATCGTTGCCCGATGACTGGAATGGCGGTTTCCTGTGTGCCTGCCATGGCTCCACTTTCGACCTTGCCGGCCGCGTGTTCAAGAACAAGCCTGCACCTGACAACCTTGAAGTGCCGCCTCACATGTACCTGTCTGACACCAAGTTGCTCATTGGTGAAGACAAGAAGGCTTGATGGAGAACAACATGGCTCAATTCAAAGAAATCTCTCCGAATGCCCCCGCTGGCGAAAAGTTGCTCAACTGGGTGGACAACCGTTTTCCGGCCTCCAAGCTTTACAAAGAGCACCTGTCTGAGTACTACGCGTCCAAAAACCTGAATTTTTGGTACGTGTTTGGCGCGTTGTCGCTGCTGGTTCTGGTGATCCAGATCGTCACCGGCATCTTCCTGGTCATGCACTACAAGCCCGATGCCGCATTGGCGTTTGCATCGGTCGAGTACATCATGCGCGATGTGCCCTGGGGCTGGTTGATCCGTTACATGCACTCCACCGGCGCTTCGGCCTTCTTTGTGGTGGTTTACCTGCACATGTTCCGTGGCCTGATGTATGGCTCTTACCGCAAGCCACGTGAGCTGGTCTGGATTTTCGGTTGCGCCATTTTCCTGGTGCTGATGGCCGAAGCCTTCATGGGTTACTTGCTGCCTTGGGGCCAGATGTCCTACTGGGGCGCTCAGGTGATCGTGAACCTGTTCTCCGCTGTGCCCGTGATCGGCCCTGATTTGGCTTTGCTGATCCGTGGTGACTTTGTGGTGGGCGACGCCACCTTGAACCGATTCTTCAGCTTCCACGTCATTGCTGTGCCTTTGGTGCTGCTGGGCTTGGTGGTGGCGCACATCATTGCGCTGCACGAAGTGGGCTCCAACAACCCCGATGGCGTTGAAATCAAGGCTGCAGATGCCCCCAAAGATGCCAAAGGCAATCCTTTGGACGGCATCCCTTTCCACCCTTACTACACCGTTCACGACATCTTCTCGGTGAGCGTGTTCCTGATGGCGTTCAGTGCGGTGGTTTTCTTCGCACCTGAATTCGGTGGTTACTTCCTCGAATACAACAACTTCATTCCCGCTGATCCGCTGACGACGCCGCTGCACATTGCGCCCGTTTGGTACTTCACGCCCTTCTACTCCATGCTGCGTGCCATCACCACAGAAATGATGTACGTGTTGGTGTTGTGCGTGGTGGTGGGTGCCTTCTTGGCCGTGGCCAAGGGCAAGCTGCCTGCTTTGTTCAAAGGCGGCCTGATCGGTGCCACCATCGTGATTTGCGCGCTGCTGTTGTCCATCGACGCCAAGTTCTGGGGTGTGGTGGTCATGGGTGCCGCGGTCATCATCTTGTTCTTCTTGCCATGGCTGGATTACAGCCCCGTCAAGTCGATCCGCTACCGTCCTGACTGGCACAAATATGTGTATGCCGTGTTTGTCATCAACTTCCTGATCCTGGGCTATCTGGGTGTCAAGCCGCCTTCACCCATTGGTGAGCGCGTGTCGCAAATCGGCACCTTGTTCTATTTCGGCTTCTTCCTGTTGATGCCTTGGTGGAGCAAGCTGGGCACGTTCAAGCAAGTGCCTGACCGCGTCACCTTCACGCCTCACTGAGATCCCGGAGATTCAAGAACATGAAAAACCTCAAGAAACTCGCACTCGGTTTTGTGATGGCCCTGGGCATGGTGGCTGGTGCTCACGCAGCCGGCGGCGGCATTGCCTGGGACAAAGCGCCCAAGAAAACCAATGATCTGGCCGCCTTGCAAAACGGCGCCAAACTGTTTGTCAACTACTGCCTGAACTGCCACTCGGCAGCTTTCATGCGTTACAACCGCCTGAAAGACATTGGTTTGACCGATCAGCAGATCAAGGACAACCTGATGTTCACCACCGAAAAAGTGGGTGACAACATGAAGGCCGCCATCGATCCGGCTCAGGCCAAAGAGTGGTTCGGCAAAAATCCGCCTGACCTGACATTGATGGCGCGTTCACGTTCCGGCCCAGGCGGCACAGGTGCGGATTACCTCTACACCTACATGCGCACCTACTACCGCGACGACACCAAGCCCACAGGTTGGAACAACCTGGCTTACCCCAATGTGGGCATGCCCAACCCGCTCTGGGAGTTGCAAGGTGAGCGCGAGCCCGTCTTTGAAGAAAAAGAAGACAAAGGCCAAAAAGTCCAGATCTTCAAGGGCTGGAAACAGACCAAGCCTGGCACCATGACTCCGCTCGAATACGATCAAGCCATTGGTGATCTGGTGGGCTACATGCAGTGGATGGCAGAACCCGCCCAAAACACACGGGTTCGCATCGGTGTGTGGGTCTTGATTTTCTTGTCCCTCTTCACTTTCATCGCTTGGCGTTTGAATGCGGCGTATTGGAAAGACGTCAAGTAAATGAGCTTTCACCTGGCTTTCAAGCCAGGTTCTTTGGAGTGGCGGGCCTTGGAGGCCTCCCACTCTTTTTGATTTTTTGAGGAGCCTCCACCATGATGGTGCTTTATTCTGGAACCACGTGCCCTTTTTCCCACCGTTGCCGCTTTGTGCTGTTCGAAAAAGGCATGGATTTTGAAATCCGTGATGTGGACTTGTACAACAAGCCCGAAGACATCAACGTGATGAATCCGTACGGACAAGTGCCGATCCTGGTGGAACGTGACCTGATCCTGTACGAGTCGAACATCATCAACGAGTACATCGATGAGCGTTTTCCGCACCCCCAGCTGATGCCCGGTGACCCCGTGGACCGTGCGCGTGTTCGCTTGTTCTTGCTCAACTTCGAGAAAGAACTGTTCACGCATGTGCTGACGCTGGAAAACCGTGCCCTCAAAGGCAACGACAAGGCCCTGGAAAAAGCCCGTTCGCACATCCGCGACCGCTTGACCCAGTTGGCACCGGTCTTCCTGAAGAACAAGTTCATGTTGGGCGACAACTTCTCGATGCTCGATGTCGCGATTGCCCCTTTGTTGTGGCGTCTGGACTACTACGGCATCGAGCTCAGCAAAAACGCCGCGCCTTTGCTCAAGTATGCTGAGCGCATCTTTTCGCGCCCCGCCTACATCGAAGCATTGACGCCCTCTGAAAAGGTCATGCGCAAGTAAATTGGGGGGAAGTCCACCATGATCAGCAGCACCGAACTGCCTTCCACACGTCCTTACCTGATTCGGGCCTTGTACGACTGGTGCTCCGACAACGGTTTCACGCCTTATGTGGCCGTCAAGGTGGACGCGTCGGTGCAAGTGCCGCGCGAGTACGTGCAAGGTGGTGAGATCGTGCTCAATGTCAGCATGGACGCGACCAGTTCGCTCAAATTGGGCAATGAATTCATCGAGTTCAAGGCGCGTTTTGGGGGCAAGCCTCGCGACATCATGGTGCCGATTCACCGGGTCATGGCCATTTATGCCCGTGAAAATGGTCAAGGCATGGCTTTTCCGGTGAGCGATGACGATGCCGCAGCGGCGCCGACTTTGGCTGCAGTGCCTGTGCAGGATGCGCCGGTCGAAGATGGTGATGATCCCACCCCGCCGACACCCAATACTTCGCGTCCGGCATTGAAACGTATCAAGTGAAAAAATTAACCAGGTCCAGGCCATATCGGGGCTTGGATCACGTTAGAATCTAGCCCGTGCCGCTTTAGCTCAGTTGGTAGAGCACCCGCCTTGTAAGCGGTAGGTCGTCAGTTCGAATCCGACAAGCGGCACCATCATTCAAGCCCTGCGCCTTCACTGGTCAGGGCTTTTTTCTTGGGCCTGTGGCAAGGCGATGCTCAGCGGTTTTGCACTTTCAGGCGGATGGCGTTCACACCCAGGCCCTGGCTGTTCAGCTGGGCTTGCAAGGCGGGCAGCATTTGCCTGACTTTGGCCGCGACCGCGTTGGAGCTCACCAGCAAACACCAGCATCCCTCTTCCAGTGGACCCGCCTGCACACTGCTGCGCAGCGCTGGGGGCAACAGGCTTCGAATGGCTTGCATGCGATCAGCGGATTCCCGCACACGGCCCATCAACAAGGACAGAGTCGGTGACTCCTGTGCGGCTTGTTGGAGTGGGATGGATTGGTGGCGTCTGTGCATGGTGCGGTGGTCGGGCTGAACGATTATCCTGCACGGCCGAAATGGCATGGCAAAAAATGATGACTGGGGTGTCGGATCATGCGCAAGCTTGGGAATGGCGGGGAACAAAGTCTGGGTGATGAACGGCTAAAATCATCGGCTTGAGTTGGGCACCTTGCAGGCGCCTGGCCAGGGTGATCACGGCGCAGGCCAACAAAGCCCGGTTTCATGAACTTTTTTAATTGACAGGATAGACGGTCTGTTTTTCGGCCAATGGCTGAAGGTGGATCCAACTGACATGGCCATCCCTTTCCTCACCAAGATTTTCGGCAGTCGCAACGACCGCCTGCTCAAGCAGTACCGCAAAACCGTTGAGCGCATCAATGCTTTGGAGGCGGGGCTGGAAGCGCTCAGCGATGATGAGCTCAAAGCCAAAACCCAGCAGTTCAAGGACCGTGCAGCTGCCGGTGAAAGCCTGGACGTCTTGTTGCCAGAAGCTTTTGCCGTGGTGAGAGAAGGTTCCAAGCGTGTCATGAAGATGCGCCACTTTGACGTGCAGTTGGCCGGTGGTATCGCCTTGCACAACGGCAAGATCGCCGAAATGCGCACGGGTGAGGGCAAGACATTGACCTCGACCTTGCCGGCCTACCTCAATGCCATCGCAGGCAAAGGGGTTCACGTGGTCACGGTCAACGATTACCTGGCCAGCCGTGATGCGAAGTGGATGGGCAAGTTGTTCAACTTTTTGGGTCTGTCGGTCGGTATCAACCTGGCCCAGATGTCGCGCGAGGAAAAGCAAGCGGCTTACAACTCTGACATCACCTATGGCACCAACAACGAGTACGGCTTTGATTACCTGCGCGACAACATGGTTTATGAAGCGCATGACCGGGTTCAGCGGCCGCTCAATTACGCCATCATTGACGAGGTGGACTCCATCCTGATCGACGAGGCCCGCACGCCTTTGATCATCAGCGGCCAGGCAGAAGACCACACGGCCACCTACCTGTCCATGAAGCAGTTGGTGCCAATGCTGACCCGTCAAGAAGGCGAAGCAGATCCCCGCACGGGTGAGGGCATCATCACACCCGGCGATTTCACCGTCGATGAAAAAGCGCATCAGATTTTCCTGACCGAACAAGGCCACGAAAAAGCCGAAGCGGTGCTGGCGCAATTGGGTTTGATCCCGGAAGGTGCGAGCCTGTACGACCCAGCCAACATCACGCTGATGCACCACCTGAATGCCGCTTTGCGGGCACAGCACCTGTACCACCGCGATCAGCACTATGTGGTGCAAGAGGGCGAAATCATCATCGTCGACGAGTTCACCGGGCGCTTGATGACCGGTCGTCGTTGGAGTGATGGCCTGCACCAGGCGGTCGAAGCCAAAGAGGGCGTGCAAATCCAGGCCGAAAACCAGACGCTGGCCTCCATCACCTTTCAGAATTATTTCCGCCTGTACAAAAAGATCGGCGGCATGACGGGCACGGCAGACACCGAGGCCTATGAGTTCCAAGAGATTTACGGTTTGGAGACCGTGGTCATTCCGCCGCACCGCAAGAGCCAACGCGAAGACCAGCTGGACCGCGTCTACAAGTCTTCTCAAGAGCGCTACAACGCGGCCATTGCCGACATCCGCGAATGCCATGAGCGCGGCCAGCCTGTGCTGGTGGGCACCACCTCGATTGAGAACTCCGAGTTGATCGCCCAGATGCTGACGCAAGCCAAATTGCCGCACCAGGTGCTCAATGCCAAGCAGCATGCCCGCGAGGCGGACATCGTGGCACAGGCCGGTCGCCCCGGCATGATCACCATCGCCACCAACATGGCCGGTCGCGGTACAGACATTGTCTTGGGCGGCAACATCGAAAAAGACGTTCAGGCTCTGGAGGCCGACGAGAGCCTGCCCGAAGCTGTGCGTCAAACACGCATCCAGGAACTGCGTGACCAATGGAAGTTGGTGCACGAACAGGTCAAGGCTTTGGGTGGATTGCGCATCATCGCCACCGAGCGTCACGAGTCGCGCCGCATCGACAACCAGCTGCGCGGCCGCTCGGGCCGTCAGGGTGATCCGGGCTCTTCACGCTTTTACCTGAGCCTGGACGATCCGCTCATGCGCATTTTTGCGGGCGATCGGGTGCGCTCCATCATGGATCGCCTGAAGATGCCCGAGGGCGAAGCCATCGAGGCGGGCATTGTCACCCGCAGCATTGAAGGCGCGCAGCGCAAAGTTGAAGCGCGCAACTTTGACATCCGCAAACAATTGCTCGAATACGACGATGTCTCCAACGACCAGCGCAAGGTGATTTACCAGCAGCGCAACGACATCCTCGATGCCAAAGAAATGAACAGCCAGATCGCTGCTTTGCGCGAAGGTTGCTTCACCGACTTGGTTCGCCAGCATGTGCCGGTGGAATCGGTCGAAGAGCAATGGGATCTGCCAGCCCTGGAAAAAGCCTTGTCCGAAGAGTGGGGCATTGTGCTGGACTTGCAAGCTCAGGTTCAGGCGTCCAGCGCCATCACGGACGAGGACATTGTCGAGAAAGTCGTGGCGCAAGCCCATGCGAAGTTCCAGGACAAGCTCGATCAGGCGGGTGCCGACAACTTCGTTTCGTTTGAGCGCATGATTTTGTTGCAAAGCATCGACACCCATTGGCGCGAGCACTTGAGTGCGCTCGATTACCTGCGTCAGGGCATTCACCTGCGCGGTTATGCCCAAAAGCAACCCAAGCAGGAATACAAGCGCGAAGCGTTTGAACTCTTTGGTCAATTGCTCGATGCGGTCAAAAATGAAGTGACCCGCACCCTGATGACCGTGCGCATCGACTCGGGTGACCAGATGCAGCAAGCGGCCCAGGCCATCGAAGAGCGCGCCGAGCAGATCAGCAACGTGACCTACACCGCCCCGGATGAAACCGGCCAGCCTCAAGTCCAGGCCGCTGGTGCTGCCGCGGGTGGCCTGGCCGATTTGGCCAACACCTGGGGCCAGGTGGGGCGCAACGAGCCTTGCCCTTGTGGCAGTGGCAAAAAATTCAAACACTGCCATGGCAAATTGGCCTGAGAAGGCTGAGCAAAAGAAACGGGCTTCGGCCCGTTTTCTTTGAGAGACCCTCATCCGCTCGTGTAGAGCCCCCCAGCTTTTGTGAAGGACTGACATGCCTGTGAACTTGCCCCCCCTAGACCCTGCACAACTCCACCCCATTGCAGGCGTGCGCATTGGCATTGCCGAAGCGGGCGTGCGCAAAGCCCACCGCAAAGACCTCACCGTGTTTTTGCTGGACGAAGGCGCCAGTGTGGCAGGGGTGTTCACCCGCAACCGTTTTTGCGCGGCGCCTGTGCAGGTTTGCCGCGAGCACTTGTCTGCGGGCAGCGCAGTGCGTGCCTTGGTCATCAACACCGGCAATGCGAACGCAGGCACGGGTGCCCCAGGCCTGGCCCATGCCCGGCAAACCTGTGAAGCCCTGGCCAGCTTGCTCCAATGCACGCCAGCGCAAGTGCTGCCTTTCTCCACGGGCGTGATCATGGAGCCGTTGCCGGTGGACCGCATTGTGGCGGGCCTGCCTGCTGCCCTGGCCGATGCGCAAGCGGCGCACTGGGCCAAGGCCGCAGAGGGCATCATGACCACCGACACCGTGCCCAAAGCGGCCAGTGCGCAGGTCCAGGTGGGTGGGCAAACGGTCAGCATCACCGGCATCAGCAAAGGCGCGGGCATGATCCGCCCCAACATGGCCACCATGCTGGGCTTTGTGGCCACCGATGCCTGCATTGCCCCGGCCTTGTTGTCTGAGCTGGCCAAGCGCCTGGCCGATGGCTCATTCAACCGCATCACCATCGACGGCGACACCTCGACCAACGACTCGTTCATGCTGATCGCCACCCACAAGGCGGCGCATGCCCCCATCACCTCGCTGGACAGCGCTGACGGCCAGGCCTTGGTGCAGGGCCTGATGCAAGTGGCCCGCCAGTTGGCGCATGCCATCGTGCGCGATGGCGAAGGCGCGACCAAGTTCATCACGGTGCAGGTTGAAGGCGGCCGCACAGGCGAAGAGTGTCGCCAAGTGGCTTATGCGATCGCGCATTCGCCTTTGGTCAAAACGGCTTTCTTCGCAAGCGACCCCAACCTGGGCCGCATCCTGGCTGCCGTGGGTTATGCGGGCATCGATGATTTGGACCAGGGCCTGATTGAGCTGCATCTGGACGATGTGCATGTGGTCTCGCAAGGCGGCCGCCGCGCCGAGTACCGCGAAGAAGACGGCCAGCGCGTCATGAAAGGCAGCGAGATCACGGTGCGCGTGGGTTTGGGCCGTGGCACCGCCAGCGATACGGTGTGGACTTGCGACCTGAGCCACGACTACGTCACCATCAACGCGGATTACCGTTCATGAACTCTCCTGCTTCATCTGCCTTGGACCAATTGCTGGCCAAAGTCAGCCAGTTGGTGGACCGCATCGAATCGGTCTTGCCCCAACCCCTGTCAGCGCCTGACTGGACGCAGGCCATTGCCTGGCGCTACCGCAAGCGCTCATCGGGCCACGGCGTGCTGGAGCCGGTGCGCCATGTGGCGGCCATGACGCTGGCCGACCTGAAGGAAATCGACGACCAAAAGGAAAAGTTGCAGCGCAACACCGAGCAGTTTGTGCATGGTCACCCGGCCAACAATGTGCTGCTCACGGGTGCCCGCGGCACCGGCAAGTCCTCGCTCATCAAGGCGTGCCTGAACACTTACGCGCCGCAAGGCCTGCGCTTGATTGAAGTGGACAAGGAGGATCTGACCGATCTGCCCGACATCATTGAAGTGGTGGCGGGCCGCCCCGAAAAGTTTGTGGTCTATTGCGACGACCTGAGCTTTGAAGACGGCGAGCCAGGCTACAAGGCGCTCAAGTCGATCCTGGACGGCACCGTGGCGGCTTCGACCCCCAATGTGTTGGTGTACGCCACCAGCAACCGCCGCCACCTCTTGCCCGAGTACATGAGCGAAAACCTCACCTACAAACACACCGAGGACGGCGAAGTGCACCCCGGTGAGGGCGTGGAAGAGAAAATTTCGCTGTCCGAGCGCTTTGGTTTGTGGATCAGTTTTTACCCCTTCTCGCAAGACGAGTACCTGACCATCGCGGGCCAGTGGCTCAGCGCTTTGGGTGCCACGCCCGCGCAAATTGAGGCTGCCCGTCCTGATGCCTTGCTCTGGGCTTTGGAACGCGGTTCGCGCAGTGGCCGTGTGGCTTACCAGTTTGCGCGGGACATGATGGGCCGCCAATCCGATCGCCCCGTGGACCGCGCATGACCCAAGGCCTGCTGGTCGCTGATGGGGAGCGCACACGCGAGGACTCCAGCGCAGGTCAGGCTGAGCGCGCCGTGGTCGATGTGGCGGTGGGCGTCTTGATGCAAGGCGAAGCGTTTTTGTTGACCTCGCGCCCCGAGGGCAAAGTCTATGCGGGTTACTGGGAATTCCCGGGTGGCAAGCTGGAGGCCGGTGAGTCGGTCGAGCAAGCGCTGCGCCGTGAATTGCAAGAAGAGTTGGGCATCACCATCGGGCCAGCGCAGGTGTGGAAAACCCAGATGGTCGATTACCCGCACGCCCTGGTGCGGCTGCACTTTTGCAAAGTGTGGGACTGGCAGGGGGAGTTGCAGATGCGCGAAGCGCAATCACACGCTTGGCAGACCCTGCCTGTGGCTGTGGTGCCTGTGTTGCCGGGCACCCTCCCCGTGTTGGCTTGGTTGGCGCAGGAGCGCGGCTTCAGTGGGCCGACGCACGCCTGAGCTTCTCCTCACTGCAGGCGTGGATCGCCAAAGGTCTCGTCGGGCGGGGTGTCGTCGGGCAACTTGAATTCTTCGCTGGCCCAGGCCCCCAGGTCCACACCTTTGCAGCGTGCACTGCAAAACGGGCGGTAGGGGTTGGCGGGGCTGTAAACGCTCTGACCTGCGCAGGCAGGGCAACGCACTTTGCGGGGGGCGAAGTTTTGTGGCGACGGGTTCGATGCACTCATGCGCACAAAGTCATCTCGAAGGGCACATCATCGGTGGAGCCCACCAATTTGCCATCCTGTTGCTGGCGCATCATGCGGATCACCACCAGCAAACGGTTGCAGCTGATTTCGGGTGTGAAGCCCAAAGCAGGGTCGATTTTGAGCCGCAACAACTGAAAGGTGCGCCCTTGGGGCAGGTTTTGCTGCAGTTGGCCTGCTGTGGCCATGACCTTTTGGCTGCTGCCCGACTCGCGCAGCATTTGCAGCAGCAACTTCACGGCCTGGGCCAAAGGACCAAAAGGCTCGACCCATTGCGCCAGATCTTGCGCCCGGCTGGCAGCGCTGTGGTGTAGCCAGGCGTGGTAGGCGGGCAGGTCAAATTCGCAGGTGCCGCCCGGAATCACGGCGCGGCTGCGCAAGGCCATCAGAAAATCGTTGTCGTTCAGGCTTTGGCCGATCTTGCCTGAGAGCTGGTTGAGCGCCTCGAAGTGGTCATCGAGTTGGGCCATCACGCCGTTGAGGGCTTGCTCGGAGATGGCGGGGTTGCCTCGGTAACTGTTGTAGAGCTGCCGTTGGCGTTCCAGGTCTTTCAAGACGTCGGATTTGAGTTCGGAGCGAGAAGCCACTTCGATGATCTCGAACACCGTGGTCAAGGCAAAGTGGTGGTCCAACGGGTCTGTACGGGCCATCAATTGGCCCAGACGGTTGAACAGTTGTTGCAGCCGCAGGTAAGTGCGGATGCGTTCGTTAAAAGGGTATTCGTACAGTATCACGCGGCGTCTTCCAATCCCGCCATCATAGCCCGAAGTCAGCTGCCACTTTGGCCACTTGGGCCTCCAATTCGGCCAGACTCAGGCCTTGGTTGTAGAGGACCAGATCGGCGCAGGCCAGGCGCTGCGCGCGCGAGGCTTGCAGCCCCACAATGCGGTCGATTTCCTCAGCAGCCAGTCCGCTGCGCGCCATCACCCTTTGCCTTTGTGTATCGGCGTCGCAGTCCACCACGATCACCCGGTCCACCTGCTTGCGCCAGCGCTCGCCCGACTCTACCAGCAGGGGAACATCGAACACCAGCACCTGCCGACCGCTTTGCACAGCGGCTTGTGCCTGTTCGGCCGTGATCTGGCTCACCAAAGGGTGGATGATGGCTTCGAGCTGCTTTTTGGCCTCTGCGTTCTGGAACACCCGCTCGCGCATGGCTTGTCGGTCCATGGCACCCAAGGCGTCGATCATTTGCGGTCCGAATGTCTGGGCAATCGGGTCAATCGCCCGCCCGCCGGGGGCGGTCAGGCTGCGCGATATCGCGTCGGCATCGATCACGGCAGCGCCGCGAGCGGCCAGCATGGCGGCCACGGTGCTTTTGCCGCTGCCAATTCCTCCCGTCAGACCGAGGCGCCAAGTGCGTAGGGGCATGATTGTTCAGATCCCAAACCAGGGCAGGGGGCCAAAAGTCATGACCCACAAGCCCGCGATGACAAGGTAAGGCCCAAAGGCCAATTCGCCATTGTCTGACAATTGGCCGCGCAGCTTCAGGGCAAGGCCGCCCAGCACGCCAGTCAAAGAAGCAATCAGCACCAGCGACAGCAAAGCGGGCCAGCCCAGCCAAGCGCCAAGAGCGGCCAAGAGTTTGAAGTCGCCCTGTCCCATGCCGTCTTTGCCCGTCAGACCTTTGAACAACCAATAGACGGACCACAAAAACAAATAACCCGCGACAGCGCCCCACAATGCATCGCTCAAACCCAGTCCCGACAATCCCAACTGCGCAGCCAGCAGGCCAGCCCAGACCAGGGGTTGGGTGATGGCATCGGGCAACAGGTGTGTGTCGGCATCGATGGCGGCCAGGGTCACCAAGGCTGCAGCAAAGCCTGCCCAAGCCAATGCCTCGAAGCCCCAGCCATAGCGTGCCACCACGGCCATGAAAAGAATTGCCGTGATCAATTCAACAGCCGGGTATCGCCACGGGATCGGGGTTTGGCAGTGCGCACATTGGCCGCGCTGGAGCAGGAAGCTGAGCAGAGGGATGTTCTCTCGCCACCCCAAAGGATGTTGGCATTCGGGACAATGAGATCGGGGCACGGCCAGGTTGAAGGACAACTTCTGGAGGGTCGCTTCGCTGTTTGCAGCGTCCCACTGCGCTTGCATCATCAAAGGCAGGCGGTAGATCACCACATTCAGAAAACTGCCGATCATCAGACCCAGCAAGCCTGCCCATCCGAGGGCCAAAACGCTGTCATTCATGTCAGAAAACTTGTCCCAAACTGAAAATAGGAAGGTACATGGCCACCAGGATGGCCCCAATGAAGCCGCCCAGCACCACAATGATCAACGGCTCCAGCAAACTGGTCAGGCCTCTGACTTGGTCATCGAGTTCGGTGGCCATCAGCCCCCCTGCTTTGTCCAGCAAGCTGTCCAAGGCTCCGGTTTCCTCGCCTGTTGTGCACAATTGAACCATCATCGCCGGAAATTGTCCGGTGTGGTTCATGGCCTCGCTCAAACTGCTGCCCTGGACCACGCGCCGTTGCAGTTGCCATGTGGTTTGCTCGAACACTGGATGATCGCATGCCTGCGCCGTGGGTCCCAGCGCCTCTGAGACGGGAACGCCCGCGGACAACAGGGCAGAGAGGGTTTGTGACCAGCGTGTCATCACCGCAGTGGTCAAAAGCGGGCCCAGCACTGGCCATCGCAAGCACCACCGTGCCGCCCAAAGTCGCGTTTTCTCGGCGCCGGGCCCCTCGTGTTTGAAGGCCCAAATGATCAGCAAGATCAAGGGCAAAGCCATTGGCCACAGCTGGATCAGCGCGTCGCTGACACCCATCACCATTTGGGTGGACAGGGGCAGCTCGGCGCCCATGGACAAAAAGACCTCCTCAAAGACTGGCACCACCCACACCAAAATCAGCGACAAAATGCCCAAAGCCACCAACACCACAGCGGTGGGATACATCAGCGCGGAGCGGATTTTGGTCCGCAAAGCCTCGTTCTTTTCGAGCGTCTGCGACAAGCGTTCCATCATGGCGTCCAGAATGCCCGCCGATTCACCCGCTTGCACCATGTGCACGTACAGACCACTGAAATGCCGAGGGTGTCTGGCCAAGGCCTCGTGCAGCGGGACACCGGATTCCACGTCGTTGAGAACCGTTTCCACGACTGTGACCAAGGTTTTGTTGCGCATGCTTCGGCACAACATGCCCAGGGCCTGGACCACTGGCACACCGGCTTTCAGCATGGCTGCCCATTGCCGGGTCATGGTGGCCAGGTCTTTGCTCGGGATGCGGGCAGGCGTCGACCACCATTGGCGTTGAACCTGCACCTTTTGAAAGCCCTGCAGTCGAACTTGGGCTCGGGCCAGGTCGGCATGTGGGGCCTGGATGGTGCCGCTGTGGCGCCGTCCACCAGCGTCATAGCCCAACCAATGGAAGGTCGGCAGGGGCCGTTGCGTCGATCGGGCTTTCATGTTCCATCCCGCGTTGCGGCCAGGACCTCGCTCAGAGAGGTCACTCCCTGCAGCACTTTGCGCATACCCGCGATGCGCAAGCTGCTGATGCCTTCCTGGCGGGCTTGGCGATCCATCTCCTGAATGCCAGCCTCTTGCAGCACCAATTGCTGCATCTCGGCGCTCATTGGCATGACCTGAAAGATGCCCGTCCGACCGCTGAAGCCTTTGTGGCATTTGGGGCACCCCACGGGCTCGAAAACAGGCACAGGATCTGCGGGGCACAAGGCTTGTGGCCAGCCTGATTGGCGCAAAATTTCTGGCTTCAGCGTGGTGCTTTTCTTGCAAAAGGGGCAAAGGCAGCGCACCAGACGCTGTGCCGTGATCAGGCTCACGCTGGCTGCAATGTTGTAGGGGGCTGTGCCCATGTTGCGCAAGCGCACCAAGGTGGACGGGGCGTCGTTGGTGTGTAAGGTGGACAGCACCAGATGGCCCGTTTGTGCGGCCTGGATCGCGATGTTCGCAGTCTCGAGGTCCCGGACTTCTCCCACCATCAGGATGTCAGGATCTTGTCTTAAAAAAGCGCGCAAGGCCACGGCAAAGCTCAAGCCTGGCTTGTCCTGGACATTGACCTGGTTGATGCCCGTGAGTTGGATTTCGCAGGGGTCTTCCACCGTGGCGATGTTGACTTCGGCCGTGTTGAGCAGGTTCAGGCAGGCATAAAGCGATTGTGTTTTGCCCGATCCGGTGGGGCCGGTCACCAACACCAGCCCGTGGGGTGCCCGGATCGCTTTGAGCAACCGGTCGAGGTCTTCGGGTTCGTAGCCCAGACGGGCCAAGTCCAGCTGGACTTGCGCGGAGTCCAGAATGCGGATCACGAGCTTTTCGCCAAACAAGGTGGGCAATGTGCTCACGCGAAGGTCCAGTTCACGGCCCTCGGCCAAAAGCAGCTTCATCCGCCCATCTTGTGGCAGGCGCTTTTCGGCAATGTCCAGGCGCGACATCACTTTGATGCGGGAGGCCAGTCGGTCTTTCAAGGCCATGTGGGGGAAAGCGACTTCGCGCAACTCGCCATCAATGCGCATGCGAACCCGGTATTGGTGTTCGTAGGGTTCAAAGTGCAGGTCCGAAGCTTTCAGTGCCACGGCTTTTTCGAACAGCTGCTGCACATAAGTGACCACCGGCGCATCATCTGTCGCCAAAGCCGGTTTTGGGCGTGCTGGTGTTGTGTCCATACGAAAAATTGAATTGACTTTATTTGAATACCAAACAATTCAAATGATGGCGAACTGGGCTTGGTTTGTAAATGGCAAGAGCTTGGCCCAGGTCTGTTGCCAAAATTTTTGAGCGTGATGACGTGACGAGGGTCAAGAACGTTTCATTCACACCGTGGCGCCAAACGGCATCAAAATCAATTTTGTTTACCCACCGTTGGAGACAAGGATGAAAGTAGGCATTGCTGGGATTGGAAAAATGGGTGCTGCCGTGGGCTCGAGGTTGCTCTCTTTGGGCCATGACCTGACGGTCTGGAACCGCACGGCAGAGCGGGCGCATCCTTTGGATCCCTCGGGCATGGCCAAGGGACAGGAATCAATATCACACAGCTGGCACAGCTGGGGCAACTCGGGGCATCACCAACGCGACAAGTTCAGCAAACCCGGCGGGCGATTTTGTGGATGGCAGAGGTGGGGTCAATTTCAAGCCAATCGTGGAGCATGCCTTGGCGGCCAACTTGCTTGCCGGTGAGCATCGGACCGCTGAAGTAGGTCATGTGCATCACCCGAGCCATTTTGGCTTTGCAATTGATTTGAAGTTGGGTTTGGATCGATGAATATGCGACACCGTCGGCGGTGCTTTGTGGCTTTTTGTAATCTACGGCACTCCACAAAATCTTGCGTCCACCTTCGTCCTTGATGGAGTGGGCATCGATGAAAAACATGCCCTGGTCGTTCAAGGTGATGGCGTCCCATTTGGGTGTGGCGGCGAAAGCGCTCAGAGTACCAAGACTGAAACATGTAAAAAAAACCAGCATTGCAACTGGAATGGTTCGCATGGTGATCTTGATCCGCATGCCGTTCAGGTGCGCCGGTTGAGCAATTGGGAGGCCAGATGGACCATGGCTGTGCGGTGTGGGCTGTCAGGCAGCAGCATGGCCGCATCGATGGCACGCTGAGCCTCGGCAGCGGCGGCATTTCGCGTCGCTTCCAGGGCGCCTGTTTCGCGCACGATGCCCAGGATGTCATTGAGGCGCTCCACGCTGCCGGTCTCGATCGCTTCGCGAACGGTGCGGCTTTGTTCGACCGTGCCGCGCTGCATGGCCAAAATCAAGGGCAGGGTGGCTTTGCCTTCGCGCAGGTCGTCACCCAGGTTTTTGCCCATCTCGGCGGCATTGCCATCGTAATCCAGCACATCGTCGATCACCTGAAAGGCCGTGCCCAGGGCTTGGCCGTAATCGGCGCAGGCGGTTTCAATGGTCGCCGGACTGCCTGCCAAAATGGCGCCCAATCGGGCGCTGGCCTCAAACAATTTGGCGGTTTTGGAGCGGATCACCCGCAAATAGCCATCTTCGTCGAGCGAGGCATCGTGCATGTTCATCAGTTGCAGCACCTCGCCTTCGGCGATCACATTGGTGGCGTCGGCCAGGGTTTGCATGACGCGCATGCTGTCGGCGTCCACCATCATCTGAAACGCGCGCGAATACAAAAAGTCACCCACCAGCACGCTGGCGGGATTGCCAAAACTTTCGTTGGCCGTGGGTCTGCCGCGGCGCAGGGTGGATTCGTCCACCACATCGTCGTGCAGCAAAGTGGCGGTGTGGATGAATTCGACCACGGCCGCCAAATTGTGGCGCTGATGGCCTGTATAGCCCAATGCCCCGCAAGTCAACAACAACAAAACCGGTCGAATTCGCTTTCCACCAGCCGAAATGATGTAGCGCGCCACTTCGCTGACCAAAGGTACGCCAGAGTTGAGTCGCTGGGCAATGACATGGTCGACCTCGGCCATATCAGAGGCAACGAGTTCAAGAACGGTGGCTGTGCTGTTTTCTGAGGCAGACAAATGGAAGATCCGGCTGGAGAGCTCGGGAGAGCCGAGGCGGGTGGAACACAAACGCACCCTGTGCGCCCGCTGATTATAGAGACCGTCCTCCTTGCCTCTGCGAAGCAAGGGCGGGAGGAGAGTTCCAGATTTGCCAGGCAGGGGAGGCCATGCTAGAATCGTCGGTTCCTTGGGGATCAGCCCTTGGAAACTTCCATTCAAAGAGGTCATTTATGTACGCGGTCATAAAAACCGGTGGCAAACAGTATCGTGTTGTCGCTGGCGAAAAAATTAAAGTAGAACAGATTGC